>SKEZ01001385.1_pt1 | contig 13535 bp, 5 predicted proteins | sample 4843881 | NCBI WGS metagenome assembly SKEZ01 (sample SAMN11008796, study PRJNA524170) | human gut metagenome | isolation source: fecal sample from pouch patient p1, p46 | place: Israel: Tel-Aviv | reverse complement strand
CCCGACTTCAGGGTGACGTCGAACTTGGTGTTGTCGGCGTTCGGGGTGATCTTGTCGGCCACCTCGTTGACCGCGGTGCCGTCGGCCTTGAAGCCGACCAGGCCGGAGAACAGCATGTCGATGACGTTGCCGCCGCCGGTCTCGTTCGTGTTGCCGGGAATCAGCGGGTTCTGCGGTTCCGAGGCCGAAACGGAGATGACGGTGCTCGCCGTGCCCGATCCGGAGCCGGATCCACCGGCCTTGCCGGTCGAGCCGCAGCCCGACAGAAGCATGGCGACCGAAAGCGCGGCCGCCGTGGCCATTGCCATATGTTTGCCTGTGATGTTCATAGGGTCTCCTCCCTTTCAGCAAAACGGACGGGAGTGCGGTCCCCCGTTCGTTGGACTCAGAGTCAACTCCCCGATTGTTACCGTCGGCGGCCGGAAGTGTTACCGATCATTTACGGATGGGCCCACATCGTGTAACGCCCGAACCACGATGTGGACGTTAACATACGCAATCGCAAGGAGACCCTTTATGCTTCGATACACACGGGCAAGGGGGCGAACCGCATAGCGGTGAGCCCCCTTTCTCATCCGTGCACACATACCAGAGAGGAATGTCATGAGCAACACGCGCAGGCCTTGGGCCATCGCGGCTGCCGCGGCGCTCGCCGCGGCGACCATGCTGTCGGGATGCGGCAGTACAGGCGGTGACGCCGCCAAGACGGCCACCGACAACATCATCTCCATTGCGGCTTCCGAGCCGCAAAATCCGCTGGTTCCGGGCAACACCCTGGAGACCGGCGGCGGACAGGTCAACGACGTGCTGTTCTCCGGCCTGGTCGGCTTCAAGGCCGACGGCACCGCGGTCAACGAGGTGGCCGACAAGATCACCCCGAACGCCGACAACACCAAGTTCGACGTCACCCTGAAGTCGGGCTGGAAGTTCACCGACGGCACGCCCGTGACCTCCGAGTCCTTCACCAAGGCGTGGAGCTACACCGCCAACGCCAAGAACGCGCAGCTCAATTCGAGCTTCTTCTCTATGATCAAGGGCTACGACGACCTGCAGAAGGACGGCCTCAAGGGCGACGAGCAGCTCTCCGGCCTGAAGGTCATCGACGACACCCACTTCACCATCGAGCTGAGCAAGCCCTACTCGGTCTTCCCCGTGGTGCTCGGCTTCGCCGGCTACTACCCGCTGCCCGAGTCCTTCTACAAGGACCCGAAGGCCTTCGGCGAGAAGCCGGTCGGCAACGGCCCGTACAAGTTCAAGTCGTGGAAGCACAACGCCGACATCGTGCTGGAGAAGAACCCGGACTACAACGGCAACTTCAAGGCGAAGAACGACGGGCTTGACTTCAAGATCTACACGTCGGCCGATTCGTCCTACGCGGACGTGCAGTCCGGCAACCTCGACGTGTCGGCGAACATCCCGCCCAGCGCGCTGAAGAGCTTCCAGAAGAACACCAAGATGAACAACTACAGCAAGGCCGGGTCCGGCACCGCGACCTTCACGATCCCGCAGTCGCTGGAGCACTTCGGCGGCGAGGAGGGCGTGCTGCGCCGCCAGGCCATCTCGATGGCCATCGACCGCAAGCAGATCACCGAGAAGGTGCTCAACAACACCGCCACGCCTGCCAAGGAGTTCAGCTCCCCGATGACCTCGGGCTACTCCGATTCGCTCAAGGGCAATGAGAACCTGACCTTCGACGCGGCCAAGGCCAAGGAGCTGTGGGCCAAGGCCGACGCGATCTCCAAGTTCACCGGCACCTTCACCATCGCGTACAACACCGACGGCGGCACCAAGCCGATCTACGACGCGGTGGTCAACCAGCTGAAGAACAACCTGGGCATCGACGCGGCCACCAACCCGGTGGCGACCTTCCAGGAGTTCCGCGCCGCGATCACCGACCGCACGATGAAGAGCGCGTTCCGCACCGGATGGCAGGCCGACTACCCGTCCATCGAGAACTACCTCAAGCCGATCTTCTCGTCGAGCGCGGCCGACGGTAAGGGCTCGAACGACGGCGACTACAAGAACCCGGCGTTCGACAAGCTGCTCGACGAGGCGGCCAAGGCCTCCGATCTGGACGCGGCCAACAAGCTGTACCAGCAGGCCGAGGAGATCCTGCTCAACGACCTGCCGGCCATCCCGCTGTACAACTCCAACGCCAACGCCGTGTTCGGCAAGAGCGTGAAGAACGTCGAGCCGAACTGGAAGGGCGTCCCGGTCTTCTACGAGATCACCAAGGAGTAGCCGGTAAATACAAAATAGGGCTCCCCTCGCTGAGGCTGGGCCGTGAAGCAAACAGCGGAGCTGTTTGTAGGCGAAGGCGAGCGACAGTGAGCAGACAGATTGCGGCCGCAAGGCCGTCCTCAATTGCAGGACGAGCTGTCACGAAGTGACTGAGGGGAGCAGAGCCGGAACACCTGACAAAGGTGATTCCTCTGCTCCCCTCAGTCGCCTACGGCGACAGCTCCCCTCAGCGAGGGGAGCCAGTTGTGCTGTTTTGCGTATCGCCGGTCAGAGCGTGATCGTGACCTTGCCGTCGCGCAGCGGCACGGTGAGGTCGGCGCCGGTGCTCCGGCCGATGGTCATGGGCGTGCCGTCGTGCGTGAAGGCGCGCAGCGTGGACCGGCCGTCGATCGCATCGGCGATCTCCAGCGTGATCGCGGTGCGGCCGTGGCCGAACGCCTCGAGCGGCACCTCGGCGAACCGCGCGTCGGCGAGCAGTACATGCACGCGGTCGGTGTCCGAGCGCAGCAGGTGCAGCTGGCGGTTCACGCCGTCGGTCGGCGCGATGCGCGTGACGCGCGTGCCCTCCGCGGGATCGTCCCCGGCCTTCGCGCCCTGACGCGCGGTTTCGACGCCGCCGTAGACCACGCGGCCGAAATCGGGATCGTCGGCCACGACCAGCGAGGCGCCGCGCAGGTAGCCGCAGTAGCCCAGATCGGTCTCGCACCCGTAGATCCAGTATCCGCGGTCGGCCGGCTGGCCGAGCCATGTCGTCGCATAGGGCAGCGGCTCGAATCCGCCGCTCGACGCGCCCTGGTTCGCGGCGCCCGGGAACCAGTAGCCGTAGTCGCTCTCCTCGTCGCCGGCGTTGATCAGCGCCCACGAGCTCAGCAGCGACGCGTACGCGAGCCGCAGCAGCTTGAAGGGGGAGCCGTCCGCGTACAGCGCGTCCTCGAGCAGGCTCCATCCGCCCATCTGCGACATGTAGCTCAGCGTGTACTGCATCGTGTCGTTGCGGATATCCGATCCGGTGATGTAGAAGCCGTTCTCCAGCCAGCCGCGGCACGCCACGTTGCAGGCGCGCTGGTAGCGGTCGAAGCGCTCCACGTCGCCGGCCCGGTAGGAGGTGACGGAGCGGCCGTCCGTGTTCCACACGCGCATCGCGTGCCCGCGGCCCCAGTCGACCACGGCCTGCGTGGTCTCGAATCCGGTGGTGTCGAACGCGTATTCGGAGCCGAACAGGTCCTTGGCCTGGCGGATCAGGAAATCGGCCTTGTGGTTCCAGTACGCATCGAGCTGCGCGGCCTTGGTCGTCTCGCCCTCGGCGCGCAGAGCGTCGATCACGTCGGCGATCACCAGCTCGTTGTAGTAGCCGGTCTTGTACGGCGTGGTGTTGTCGAGCTTGGACTCGTAGTCGTAGCCGACCTCGTCCGGGTAGCGGTACATCGCCACGAAGGTGCCCCACGCGCGCTTGAGGTACTCGGTTGCCGGCAGCGACACCCATTGCGGGTTGCGCACGGCGATGCGGTACATCATGAACCAGGCGAGCGCCACATGCGGGAAGTCCCATAGGCGGCCGATGTGCAGCTGCTCGTTGCCGTTGAGGTTGCGCTGGTCGCGCAGGTTCTTCCAGTCGGGCACGCCGTAGACGCCGTACGGCCATTCCTCGGCGTCCGTGCGCTGCAGTCCGCCCCAGACGAACTTGGTCAGGTACCTGTCCAGCGCGCGCACCTGGCTTTCGACGGGCCGCTCCGCGTTCTTGGCCGCGAGGAACGCCGGCTTGCTCAGGCCCGGGTCGTCGCAGGTGACCTCGTAGATGCGCCAGCCCTTGATCTCGTCGTAGTTGTCCGGGTTGAGCAGCGCGCCGGTCCTGGTGTTGCGCTCCTGCAGCAGGCCGTCGTACCAGACGTCGGGGTCGTCCTTCTGGCAGCGCGCGATGTAGTCGGCGCGCGATTCGATGAGCTCGCCCACCGGCAGCGTGGAGAACATCTCCAGCCAGCCGACCTTGCCGTCGCCGTAGTGCAGGGTGAGCAGGTTCTCGCCGAGCCGGTCGAGGCGCACGCCGAAGATGCGCCGATGCACGCCGGCGGATTCGTCCGTGCGTTCGCTGATCATGCGGATCGCGGTGCTGTCGGGGTGTTCGGCGGTGAGCGAGACGTTCTCGTAGCGGGAGTCGACCAGGATGCGGGCCTCGGCGTCGCGGGGCAGCGTGTAGCCGGGCACCGCCTGCACGTCGAGCTTGCCGTGGCGCACGAGTTCGGCGCGCGCCTGGTCGTAGTCGGGCACCCACAGCAGGTCGAAGACGAAGCGGCGGCTTTCGCCGGCGCCCAGCGTCAGCGAGGTGGTCGGCAGGCGCCAGCGCCCGCCCTCGTGCGTGGCGGCCTCGGCCGCGGCGCCGGCGCCGTACAGGTGGATGCGGTACATGTCGCGCTTGGCGCCCGTGCGGTCGGGCAGCGGGGCCATGTCGAACAGCTCCCAGCGCATGCCGTCCCCGGGCACGCACAGCAGGTACGGCGGCTTGCCGTCCGAAGGCGTGGCCAGGAAGAAGGAGTTGTCGCCGGCCACCTGGGTGTGGCGGATCATGCGCTGCGAGGCGTCGACGCCCCACGCCATGCGGCTGTTGAGCGGCACGGGGATGTTCACGTCGTCCAGCCGCACCGGCGCGTCGCCGGTGTTGCTCAGGCCGAGCGTGTAGCGCAGCGTGCCGCCGTCCAGCGCGAAGTCGAAGCCAATCGTGAGCGGGCCGTCGCGGAACACGCTTTCGCCGTGTTCGCCGCGGTGGCCGCCCTGGCCGATCGTGGAGTAGGAGCGGCCGTCGGCGTAGGTCACGGACGCGTCGCCGAAGCCCATGTCCGGGTCGATCGCCTCGATGCCGCCGGTCGGCGTGGTCAGCGAGGCGAGCCTGCCGTCGGTGATGGTCGCGCTGACCGAGCCGTTGACCATGTCGCGGCTGGCGTGGATGGACTTGGGGTCGTCGAGCAGGAAGTGGTACAGCGACTGCATGCCGTTGGCGCCGTCCTCGTAGCCGAGCGGCGTTTCGGCGAAGCGCACGAGGAAGCTCGCCGCATCGTGCTCGCTCGCGGCGAAGGCGAGCAGCAGCGTGAACGATGCCGCGCGATGCGGGGCGAGCGTGAACGACCTGGCCGGATTGACCCAGTGGTGGGTGGCGTATTCCGCCGCGTGCCTGCGGGCCGCCGCCCGCAGGTAGCAGCGCACGGCGATGGACGTGCCGTCGAGCGCCAGCGGTTCGCACAGATCGAACTGCGTGGTGTCGTACGGCATGACGAGCAGCCGGCGCTCGCGCTGGCCGGCGTAGGGCAGCAGCAGGTAGGCGTCGGGCGTGTCGAGCGGTTCCGTCGATCCGCCGGCGGGCGCGGCTCCCGCGGCCGTGGGGCTGCCGTTGCCGTCCGCCACACCCAGATCGAGGTACAGGTCGTCGATCGTCAGTGTGTCGTCGCCGTCGTTGCGCAGCGTCAGCGTGTAGCGCGCGTACGGGTCGTCGTTCCCGGCCGGGGCACAGGCCGCACTGGCGGCGAGGCCGTGCACCGCGGTGCCGTCCGTCGGCAGGCCGAACGTCGTCCCGTCGACGAGCGCGCCGACGCGGACCGGCGCGAGCGCGCACGCCACGCCGTCGGGATCGAGCAGAACCGGGCCGTGCGGCGCCGGATTCCCATCATCATTGATCAGTTGCATCGTACATCCTTCCATGTCACGGCGGCGTCGCCGCCAAAACGTATATGCCGCTATATGTCCCGCGGCCGCGCGCGGATCGGCGCGGCCACGACGAAAAAACGGCTTCCCCGGTCGGGAAGCCGTTGGGGCCGGCGCTACTTCATGCGCACGTAGGCGTGGTAGTGCTCCTCGTTGATCTGCTCGAGCGGCACGAACTTCAGGCCGGTGGCCTTGTGCGTGAAGGTCAGGGTGCCCGCCTCGCGCTCGAACGCCGCATCCGGGTCGGACCCGTCGACGGGCACGTCGAGGTAGTCGGTGCTCTCGCTCAGCGCGGCGAGCACGTACGGGCCCCACTCCACGGCGGCCAGCTCCGGGCGATCCGGGGTCGGGGCCAGGTGCATGTGCGGCTCGAAGTCGAGCTCGACGCTGGCGCCGTCCCAGGAGGCGAGGCCGAGCGCGCCGGCGGTGAACGCGAGTTCGCCGGAGTCGGTGCGGGCGGCGTCGACCACGATGGCGTCCAGCGGCTGGCCGTTGACCTTCACCGCGACCTTGCCGGCGCTCCAGCCCGGCACGCGCAGACGCAGCGTGCTCTTGGCCAGACGCTCGACGTCGATGCGCACGTGCTCGGGCGCCAGGTCGTCGACGTGGACGGCGAGCTTCGCGGCCTCGTCGTCCAGCGTGCCGTTGAGGTACAGGCGCACGTACAGCGCGTCGGCGTCCGTGTAGTAGGCGCCCTGCGCGTAGTAGAAGTGCGATTCGAGGCCGGTGCCGTGGCAGCAGCTGTTCTCCACGTCGAAGCTCTTCTGCCCGCCCGGCTGGGTCTGGAAGAAGTACAGGGACCCGCCCTCGGGCACATGGTCGGTGGTGGCGGCGATGTGGTTGAGCGTGGTCAGCTCGTAGTAGTCGCCGTACTGCGCCTGCGGGAAGTACTGATAGAGCTCGGCGGCCAGCTTGAGCATGTTGTACGAGGCGCAGCTTTCGGCCGTGTTGTCGAAGATCAGCTTGCCGATCTCGTCGGGCTGGTGGAACATCTCGCCCTGACCGGTGCCGCCCAGCGCGTAGAGGTGGTGGCCGGTGACCGACTCGTAGAAGAACTTCGCCTGCTCGAGGTAGTAGGGCACGCCGGTCTGCTCGAACAGCTTGACCGAGCCGATCACCTGCGGGATGTGCTGGTTGGCGTGCATGCCGCCCAGCGCGTCGACGTGCTGGCGCATCGGCACCATCAGGCGGTCGTTGTCGAACAGGCGCGCGGCGGCCAGGTGCTTGGGGTTGCGCGTGATGGCGTACAGGTTGGCGAGCGACTCGTTCATGCCGCCGAACTCGCCGGCGATGTACATGCTCCACATGTTCTGCAGCTGCTCGTGCGGCAGCTTGGACAGGCGGTCATAGGTCCAGTCTCCGACCTTGGAGGCCACGTCGAGCGCGGTCTCGTTGCCCGCGTAGTTGTAGGCGTCGATCAGGCCGGCGAGGATCTTGTGCAGCGTGTAGTACGGCGCCCAGATGGTGGGGTAGGGGGCGTACTTCTCCAGCTCGTCGAACTGGCGCTCGGAGTAGGCGGAGAGGAAGCCGGGATGGAATCCGGGCTTGGCGGCGAACGCGCGCTGCACCTCGGCCAGCGAGTCGACCACATAGTCGAGCTTGGCCTTGATCGTCTCGTCGCCGCTGGCGGCGTACGCCAGCGCGTAGGCGGAGATGAAGTGGCCGGTGGTGTGGCCGCGCAGCAGCGAATCCGGCGCGTCCCAGCCGATCATCAGCGGCGCGCCCTTGGTGTCCAGGCCGCTGGCGGTGCGGAACTCGACCAGCAGCTGGTCGTCGTCCACGGTCTTGAGGTAGGCGATGCGGCGGGCCTGGTTGCGGGCCAGGAAGCCCTCGCCGGTCAGGCGCACGTGGTTGATCGGCAGCGCCTTGACCTTCGGGGCGGCGTCGACCGGGGCATTCGGGTCGTGGTCGACCACATGCACGGTGCCGGTCACCTCGATGGTGCTGCCGTCGATCACGCCGTGGTAGCTCACGTCGCCGGGCTCGCCGGCCTGGTGCTCGACGCCGTCGTCCCAGTTGATGCGCTGCGAGATCAGGCGGTCGTCATCGGTGCGCACGGCGGCGAACATCGGCAGCTCGTACGTGGAGCCGGCGCCGGCGGTCACCTCGATCGGGAAGAACTCCTTGACCTTGATCTTGTTGGCCTGCTCGAGCACCTTGACGGTGAACTCGCGGGTCGCGCTCGCCTCGCCGTACGTGAGCGTGGCGGTGAGCGTCACATTGCGGTCGCCGCGGCCGTATTCGGGCATGTGCACGGTGCCGTCCGTCTTGATCCAGCGGTCGTCGCTGGTCTGCCAGCTGACTGCGGAGCCGTTCTTGCCCTCGGTCGGCAGGTTCAGGTCGAACTCGACGGTGCCGGTGTTGCCGATGTAGAGCGTCTGGGCGTCCTGCTCGACGATCTGCTGATCGGTGAGCGCGGTGTTGTCGGACATGATGTTCCTTTCCTGTGTTGGATTGGTTGAAATGGTGATTCGGGTGAAGTGTTGGGTATTGGCTGGTTGATCGATTGCCGGGGCGGTTCTCCTCTCAGTCGGCGAAGCCGACTGAGTTTGGTCTCCGAAACCGGCCGGGATCCTACCGTGCCGTCAGATGGAACAGGCGCGAGATGTTGTCGCCGCCCGGGATCTTCGACTTCCATTCGCCGGCCGAGCCGTCGATGAAGGGCAGGCCGATCTCCTCCAGCTCGTCACCGCGGCGCGGCCGCCACGGGTTCGTGTCGAATCCGATCTCCTCCACGGTGTAGGCGGCGTCGCGGTCGAGGCCGGCGAGCCGCAGATGGAAGGGCATGAGATTGACGCCGACATGCGTGCGGTAGTAGCCCACCAGCGCCTCGCGGCGGTCGGGGGAGACCACCATCCACGCGGCGTGCGCCATGGCGAACGCCGGCTCGGAGGCGAACGGGCTGATCAGGCGGTAGAAGTCGCCGGTGGCCACGAGCGCGGCGAAGCGCTTGTCCAGGGCGACCTGCCGGCGGATCTGTTCGCGCTCGGCCTCGTCGGTGACCGTGCGCGGGTCGAGCTCGTAGCCGAAGGTGCCGAAGAGCGCCACGTCCGCACGGGTCTTGAGCGGCGAGATGCGGCCGGTCTGCGCGTTCGGCACTGCGGAGACGTGATTGCTCATCATGCTCAGCGGGTAGGCGTACGACGTGCCGTACTGGATCTTCACGCGCTCCATGGCGTCGGTGTCGTCGGAGATCCACGCCTGCGGCGCGTAGGCGAGCACGCCGGGGTCGACGCGGCCGCCGCCCGAACAGCACGATTCGATGAGCATGTCGGGGAAGTCGCGGGTGAGCCGGCCCAGCAGATCGTAGTAGCCGAGCACGTAGCGGTGGTACACCTCGCCCTGGCGTTCGGCCGGCAGCGTGGGGGAGTAGACTTCCGCGAGCGAGCGGTTCATATCCCACTTGATGTAGTCGATGCCGCCCGCGCGGATCGTCTTCGACATGATGCCGGCCAGATAATCGACGACCTCGGGGCGCGTCAGATCGAGCAGATACTGGTGGCGGCCGACGCTCAGCTCCACGTCCGGGTCGCCGAGCACCCAATCGGGGTGCGTCTCGAACAGCACGCTGTCGCGGCTGATCATCTCCGGCTCGAACCACAGGCCCAGCTTGAGGCCGAGCGCGTGCACGCGCTCGCCGACGGGCTTCAGGCCGTTCGGGAACTTCGCCGGGTTCGGGAACCAGTCGCCCAGCGAGGTGTCGTCGTAGTTGCGGTGGCCGAACCATCCGTCGTCGATCACCAGCATCTCGATGCCGAGATCCTTGGCGCTGGAGGCCAGCTCGACGAGCTTGTCCTCGTCCATCTTCATGTAGATGGCCTCCCAGGTGTTCACCACGATCGGGCGGCGGCGGTCGCGCCACGGGCCGCGGGCCATGCGCGTGCGGTACAGCGAGTGGTAGACGCGGCTCAGAGCGCCGATGCCGTCGGACGAGTAGGCGAGCACCGCCTCCGGCAGCTGCAGGGATTCGCCGGGCTCGAGGCGCCAGCGGAACAGTTCGGGGTTGATGCCGATGCGCAGCCGCGTGCGCCAGTAGCTGTCCACATGCACGTCGGCGTCGAAGTTGCCGCTGTAGGCGAGCGATGCGCCGATCGCGGCGCCGTGCGTTTCGGTGGTGTCGGGGCGGGCCAGCACCAGATACGGGTTGGCGCGGTGGCTGGTGTGGCCGCTGAGGCTGGACGAGCCCTGGTGGCCAAGGCGCAGCCTGGCGCGCAGCGGCGCGCATTCGCGCCCCCATTCGCCGCCGAGAGTGATGAGGTCCCAGTTGCCGTCTGCAAGGTCCAGATCGGCGCTGTAGGCCGCGTCCACGTCGATCGGCGCGGCGCCTTGGCGGGCGGAGGCGGTGAGCTTCGCGCTGCGCGCGATCACCGGGCGGTCGGCGAACAGCGTGTACAGCAGCTGGATCTCAAGGCCGACGCGCTCGTCGATCAGCGTGATCTCCAGCGTCTGCGCCTCGGCGTCGTCCTCCACGTAGGTGGACGGCAGCCCTTCGAGGGCTGGCTTGCCGTCGAGGATGCGGTAGCCGGCGTAGAGCGGGCGCACCACATGCGATCCGCGCGCGTCGGTGATCGCCAGCGCCGCCGGGTTGAGGTCGCCCGAGCCGGCGGCGGGGTATTCCAGATGCCGGTCTTCAAGGGAATAGGCGTCCGCGGCGTCGTGGGTCTGCAATCCCGTGACCGGGGCCGCGTGCTCGTCGGCGAGGTCGCCGTCGTCGCCCAAGCGGGCGCCGAAGTAGACGTGGCTCAGCTCGCCGCCCGGCAACACGCGCATCACATAGCTGATGGCGTCGTTGCGCAGGTGGAACTGCCTGGTTGCACTGTCGAACAGGATGGTCATGCATACCTCCTTGAGGTGTGGCGTGGGCTGCGATGCCCATAAGATCGGGCATCCGAGTCAACTGCGATGCCGTTGACTTTCAGTGTAGAAACGGGCCGGTTCCAACCGCACTCGCTTCTTGTGCGATTTGGTGGACAAATCTTAACTGTGTGCTTTTCCGCGGAATCACGGGGCGCGAAAGGGATGTTCCGAGTTTTCGCAAAGTATGGTATTCGTCACAATTCGCATATATGTCCACTTTTTCGGTGAAAGCATTCACCTCATTGTGAACGTTCTCAGTCGTATGTTTGCTCATGCATGTGCAATCCATTGTTCAATGTGGAAACGGCGGTTCGGCGCACATGGTTCGCCGGGCCGCATCACCTTCAAGGAGGTAGGGAATGTCTCAGCAAAGTCCGCAGGATCCGCAAGATCAAGACGGCCAGAGCGGCACGGACGGGACCCAGGCGCGCGACGGGGACGGGGCCCGCGAGGGCACGGCGGAGGAGAAGGAACTGAAGCGCCTGCGCGCCGACCGTTCGTTCCTCGGCTACCCGATGGGCATCGCGCCCCTGACGGCGTGCAACTTCTTCAACTCGATCTGCTGGGGTGCCTATGGCGCCGTGCTCATCTACTATCTGTACAAGCCGTGGACCCAGGGCCTGGGCTTCACCCAGGGCGAGGCCGCGCAGCTGGTCGCCGCCGTCGGCGCGATCAACTCGGTGTTCTCCATCGTCGGATCCTGGCTGGCCGACCGCATCTTCGGCGCCCGCAAGGCCATGATCATCGGCAACATCGCCAAGGGCGTGTCCTGCGGTCTGCTCGCCCTGCCGGCCTTCTCCCTTGAGCAGGGCCGCGTGTTCGCGGTCGTCGGCATGATCCTGATGAACCTGCCGATCATGGGCGCCTCCAGCGCCGCGCTGACCGGCCTGCTGTTCGACCGCAAGGACAGCCGCCGCGACGGCGCCTTCGCCATGTTCACCATCGCGAACAACATCGCCGGCTTCATCACGCCGGTGATCGCCGCGCAGCTCGGCCAGATCAACTACCACTACGGCTTCCTGATCGGCGCCATCGCCGCCTTCCTGATCGCCGCGTGCATCGGCCTGCCGGGCAAGCGCATCTTCGGCTCGTTCGGCTCCAAGCCGTCCCGTCCGCTCAGCGCCGCCGAGAAGAAGAAGTACGGCCTCGGGGCCTTGGCTGTCGTCGCCGTCCTCGCGATCGCGATCGCCATCGCCGTGGGTTCGGGCAAGGCCACGATCGGCACCTTCGCCAGCACCGTGAGCTCCTTCACCTTCGTGATCGCCATCGCGTTCTTCGCCATCATCTGGCGTTCGAAGCGCATCCAGGGCGTCGAGCGCCGCCGCCTCGCCGCCGTCTCCCCGCTGATCGTCATGCAGATCGTCATCGGCGTGGACTACGCGATGCAGGGCACCACGCTGCTCATGTTCCTCGACCAGCGCATCAACCGCAACTTCTTCGGCTTCGAGATCGCCCCGGGCTCCTTCAACACCCTCATCTCCGTCGTGGCACTGCTCGCCGGCATCTTCTACAGCTGGCTGTGGGCCACCAAGCTGGGTGACAAGTGGAAGTCCGTGGACCGCCTGTGGTTCGGCTTCGCCTTCTCCGGCATCTCCAACCTGCTGCTCATCGTGCCGACCGTCGTGCTGTTCCCCGGCACCGCGAAGTACTCGGTGATCTGGCTGCTGATCTACTACGTCGTCGGCAACTTCGGCGGCTTCCCGTACGGCGTCGCCGCCACCTCCCTGGTCGCCGCGGCCTCCCCGAAGTCCTACGAGACCCAGCTGCAGACCGGCTTCACGCTGTCGGCCGCCATCGGCACCGCGATCTCGCTGATCATCTTCGGCAAGCTCCAGACCCTGGACACCCAGCTGCCGCTGTTCTGGATCATCGCGATCCTCGAGCTGGCCGTCTCCGTCCTGATCTTCCTGTTCCGCAACAAGATGCAGAACGCGATCATGGCCGAGTGACGGACCTTCGGTCCAACCCCTTCTCCGGCCGGCCGGTGGCCAAGGTGCGTACGAGCGTATACCTGAACCGTACGTTCTCCACCTTGGCTGCCGGCCGGCCACTTTACAATAAAAAAGCAGTATCTGCTGGAACAGCCAGCAGCCGGCTGACGCACGAAGGAGTCGTCATGAGCGGTATCGCACCGGTTTCCGTCACCCTGATCGACGAGAACCATTTGGAAATAACCTGGCCCGTCGACATGGTCGAAGCGGACCGCATTGACGTGTACAACCTCAACTTCCGCGGCGCTCCGTTGCCCCTGTTCGTCTGGGACGAGAGCATGGAGTGGCAGAGCGGTACCCTGTACCAGAAAGAGATCCGGCGCACCACGATCAGCCCGATCCGGCCGATGCGCGTCAAGGACTTCGCCGACATCACCGTCAGCTTCAACGCGCCCCTGGCCGGCGCCGACGGCACGCCGGTATCCGACGGGACCTTCAGGGCCAACTACCAGCCGTACTACACGCGCTTCCAGCGCAGCGAGAGCGGCATCCTCATCAAATCCGGCGACGACACCTCGCAGGAGGCCCGCGACAAGGCGTGCGAGATGGTCGACGTGCTGCTCGCCAAGATGCCCGAGGAAGCCAAGGTGCTGACCAATTTCGGCGTGAGCCTGTCGGTGTACGGCCCGCACGAGGACGCCTTCGACGTGCCCGAGCACCGCATGGGCTACCGGGTGGCGCCGTATCCGGTGGCCGGCTACGGCGCCTGCGACGGCAACCCGGCGGCCTCGATCGCCGAGACCAACGTGCTGCGCG
>SKEZ01001378.1_pt1 | contig 13599 bp, 2 predicted proteins | sample 4843881 | NCBI WGS metagenome assembly SKEZ01 (sample SAMN11008796, study PRJNA524170) | human gut metagenome | isolation source: fecal sample from pouch patient p1, p46 | place: Israel: Tel-Aviv | reverse complement strand
CAAATGGCCGAACGACCTGTTCTGCGGCGGCCTCAAACTCGGCGGCATCCTCGCCGAGATGGTCATGCTGCCGGGCGAGCCGGACCGGGTCGCGGTGATCTTCGGCATCGGCATCAACCTCGCCGTGCCGGCCGACCGCCTGCCGACGCCGCAGTCGACCTCGCTGCAGCTGCACTACGCGCTTGGGCGGTCCGGGGAAGGGCAGGCCGGCGACACCGCAGCGCTGCGCGACCGGATCGCCGCCCGGCTGGTCGCGTCCCTGCGCTCGCGGCTGGACGCCCTGATCCGCGACCCCCATGCCGAGGCCCCGCGCCTCGCCGGTGAGACCAGAAGCCTGTGCTGGACGCTGGGGCACCGGGTGTCCATCCATTACACGGACGGCACCACGCTGGAGGCCACCGCGCTGGCCCTGAACGACGACGCCTCGCTCACCGTGCGCGACGATGCGGGCGCGACCCGCACGGTCCGCACCGCCGACGTCGGCGTGCTGAACCATTGAGCGCGTCTGCTGTGTCTGGCTCCCCTCAAAGAGAGGAGCCAGACACAGCAGATAAATCAATCGCGGGATGCCAGCGGATATGACGACACGGGCCGTGCGCCCCGGAGCTATGGCCGGGGTGCACGGCCCGTGTCTATATCTATATGTAACGCGATCTATATGTACCGCGCGAAACCGCTCAGCGGCGGACGGCCGCGGCGGCGATGGTCAGGGATGCGATCACGGCCTTAACCAGATCGCCGGCGACGAAGCCCATGGAGATCAGCGCGACGGTGGCCAGCGGCACGCCGGTGAGCGCGGACTGGACCGCGAAGCCGAACGCGTAGACCACGACCACGCAGCCGACGATCGACGCGGCGAAGTAGCGCAGGGCGGTCAGCGCGTAACGCACCAGCCCGGAGCGGTTGTTATCCGCGGCCTCGGCGTTCGCCGCCGCGAGGGAGGTCTCGGAGGCGTGCGCTGCGGCGGAGGCGTCCAGGCGCTGCTTGGCCTTGCCCTTGAGCAGTGCGGTGACGATGGCGCCCGGCAGGAAGCCGATCAGGAATCCGGCGCTCGGGCCGAACAGGGCGGCGGTCGAGGCGCCGCCGGCGAACACCGGCAGGCCTACCGCGCCGGCGGCCAGGTACAGCAGCACGGAGCAGGCGACCTGGCGCCAGCTCATCGTCAGGGCGGCGACCATCACCACCAGGGTCTGCAGCGTGATGGGCACGGGGGTGCCGGGAATCGGGATCGCACCGGCCATGGAAGCCAGGGCGAGCAGCACGGTGAACACCACCGGCTTGATCGAGGCGCGCAGCAGCGCGCGGCGGCGCGTTGACGCGTCTTCGGCGGTGGTGGCAATGGTACGAGGTGCGCTATTCATGGCATGCTCTTTTCCGTTTGGCGTGTTCGCCGGTGGCGGCATCCGGCGCGCGATGGCTTGGGCGGTATTCCCGGGCCGTGCGGGCCTTGAGGGGGCGAACTCGAGCGTCGATCCCCCTGACGCTTCGCTCGGACAACACAAAGTGAATTGACGAAAAATCGATAATCGTCAACTTTCGAGGCACTATCGTATGTCCGATCGCCACGACCCACCTTTGTGTGAGATCACAAAGTCCCCATGGATTTTTTGTGGATTCCGCCCTGCCCATGCGCGCGCGAATAGGGATAGCTTTGACAGCATGGGTAAAACTGTCAATAAACTGCTGATTGCGAACCGAGGGGAGATCGCCCTGCGCGTGGTGCGCACCGCGCACGAAATGGGCATCGCAACGGTGGCCGTGTACGCCGAACAGGATCGTGACGCCCAGTACGTGGAATTGGCCGACGAGGCGTACCTGCTGTCGGGCGACACGTACAAGGACACGTACCTCAACGAGGATCTGCTGATCGACATCCTCCACCGCTCCGGTGCGGATGCGGTGCACCCCGGCTACGGCTTCCTGTCCGAGGTCGAATCCTTCGCCGCCAAGGTCATCGCGGCCGGGGCCATCTGGGTCGGCCCCAAGCCCGAGGCGCTGGTCGATCTGGGCGACAAGATCACCGCCCGCCGCGTGGCCACGCGCGCCAAGGTGCCGCCGGTTCCGGGCCTCAACGAGTCCGCCGGCGACATCCGCGCGCTGTACGACTTCGCGCACACGCACGGCTACCCGATCATGATGAAGCGCACCGACGGCGGCGGCGGCCGCGGCATCACCATCGTGCGCACCGACGACGAGCTGCGCAGCTTCTACCTCAACCACGACGCGTTGCAGGGCGGCGACCTCGGCGAGTACTTCGTCGAGCGGTTCATCGACAAGGGCCGTCACGTCGAAACCCAGTGCGGGCGCGACTCCCACGGCAACTTCGTCGTCTACTCGACCCGTGACTGCAGCGTGCAGCGCCGCAACCAGAAGCTCATCGAGGAGGCTCCGGCCCCGTATCTGGACGACGACGTGAAGAACCAGCTCGAGCGCTACTCGCGCAACCTCTTCGAGGCCGTCGACTACGTGGGCCTCGGCACCTGCGAGTTCATGCTCACCTCCAGCGGCAAGGTGTACTTCCTCGAGGTCAACCCGCGCCTGCAGGTCGAGCACACGGTCAGCGAGGAGGTCTGCGGCCTCGACCTGGTGCGCGAACAGCTCACCATCGCGGACGGCGGCGAGCTGACCAAGCCGGGCGAGGCCCGCGGGCACAGCTTCGAGCTGCGCATCACCTGCGAGGACCCGGCCACGAACCTGACCCCGAGCTCCGGCACGCTCACCGCGCTGCGCTGGCCCTCGGGCCCGGGCATCCGCGTCGATTCCGGCGTGGTGGCCGGCGACACGATCTCGCCGAAGTTCGATTCGCTGATGGGCAAGCTCGTCGTCACCGCGCAGGACCGCGCCAGCGCCGTCGCCCGCGTGCGCCGCGCGCTCGGCGAGCTGAAGGTCGAAGGCGTGCCGACTCCGGCAAGCCTGTTCGCCGAAGTGTTCAACGACGACGAATTCACCGCCGAGCACGGGCACGAGTTCGACATCAGCACCAAGTGGCTCGAGCGCAAGTACCTCAACCGCACGCCGGACGCCACGCGCACCGGCCAGCCCGCGTCGCTGTCGGGCGCCACGGGAACGCCGGGCGCTCCGGACGCCGCGCAGCAGAAGAAGCCGACGCCGAGCGAGACCTTCGTCATCGAGGTCGACAACCGCCGCGTCAAGCTCACCGTGCCGCTCGACATCGTCGAGAACCTCACCGGCTCGGCCAGGGCACGCGGCTCCAAGCGGCCGACGCAGCCGTTGCGCGGCCAGGGGCTGCACAACGTCGAGACCAGGGCCAAGACCAACGACGGCAAGTCCGGCGTGATCAACTCGCCGATGCAGGCCGTCGTGACCCGCATCAACGTGGCCGAGGGACAGCAGGTCGCCAAGGGCGATCTGCTCGTCGTGCTCGAGTCGATGAAGATGGAGAACTACGTGTACTCGCCGGTCAACGGCACCGTCACCAAGATCTTCGTCAGCCCGGCCGCCGGCGTCGAGGCCGGCGAGACGCTCGTCACGCTCGACGTGACGGGGGCGGGCGCCAAGGGTGACAAGGACGAATCCAAGGGCGCGGACAAGTCCTCCGCCAAGAACGCGGGAGGCAAGCAATGACCGACATCGTGGAAACCGCGGCCGTCCGCAAGGCGATCGACGCCGGTCAGCCGGCCGGCGCGGCCGGGGCCGCCGGCGGCGACGGCCACCAGCCGATCCGCACCGCGGTCGTGCGCGCCGCCCAGCTGGCGCGCGACGCCGAGGACAACGCGCGCAACCGCCAGCACGCCAAGGGCAAGAACACCGCGCGCGAGCGCCTCGACCTGCTGCTCGACACCGGCTCCTTCGAGGAGATCGGCCGCTTCCGCGGCGGCAACATCAACGGCGGCAAGGCCGGCGCGGCCGTCATCACCGGGTTCGGCCTGGTGTACGGGCGCAAGGTCGCGGTCTACGCGCAGGACTTCTCCGTGCGCGGCGGCTCGCTCGGCCGCGAGGAGGGCGAGAAGATCTGCCATCTCATGGACATGGCGCTCAACCTAAAGGTCCCGATCGTCGCGATCGTGGACTCGGGCGGCGCGCGCATCCAGGAGGGCGTCGCCGCGCTTACCCAGTACGGCCACATCTTCCGCAGGACCTGCGAGGCCAGCGGCTTCGTGCCGCAGATCTCGCTGATCCTCGGCCCCTGCGCCGGCGGCGCCGTCTACTGCCCGGCCCTGACCGACCTGATCGTGATGACCCGCGAGAACTCCAGCATGTTCGTCACCGGCCCCGACGTGGTCAAGACGGCCACCGGCGAGACCATCAGCATGAACGATCTGGGCGGCGGCAAGGTGCACAGCACCCGCTCCGGCGTGGCCCACTATCTCGGCGAGGACGAGGCCGACGCGATCGACTACGCGCGCACCGTGCTCGCCTACCTGCCGTCCAGCAGCGACGACGAGCCGCCGACCTACGCGTACGCCGTCACGCGCGCCGAGCGTGAGACCGCCAAGCGCCTGGCCACCATCGTGCCCGACAACGACCGCCAGCCGTACGACGTGCTCGACGTGATCCGCTGCATCACCGACTATGGCGAGTTCGTGCAGGTGCACGAGCTGTTCGCCGCGTCCGCGGTCGTCGGCTTCGCCTGCATCGAGGGGCACCCGGTCGGCATCGTCGCGAACCAGCCGAACGTGCTCGCCGGCATCCTCGACGTCGACGCCTCCGAGAAGATCGCCCGCTTCGTGCGCCTGTGCGACGCGTTCAACCTGCCGGTCATCACGCTCGTGGACACCCCGGGGTACAAGCCGGGCGCCGAGCAGGAGCACGCCGGCATCATCCGCCGCGGCGCCAAGGTGATCTACGCCTACGCGAACGCGCAGGTGCCGATGATCACGGTCGTGCTGCGCAAGGCCTTCGGCGGCGCGTACATCGTGATGGGCTCCAAGGCCATCGGCGCGGACATGAACTTCGCGTGGCCCAGCTCGCAGATCGCGGTGCTCGGCGCCACCGGCGCGGTCAACATCATCCACCGCAAGGACCTGCAGAAGGCCAAGGAGACCGGGCGCGACGTCGACGAACTGCGCGCCAGGCTCGTGGCCGACTACCAGGCCAGCACCGTCAACGCGAACCTGTCGCTCGAAACCGGGCAGATCGACGCGATGATCGACCCCGAGCAGACGCGCGAGGCGATCGCCGAATCGCTGCGCACCCTGGCCGGCAAGCGCCGCGTGCGCCGCACCGACAAGCACCACGGCAACCAGCCGCTGTGATCCCCACATGTCAGATACGTTCAGAAGTGAAGTAAGGAAATAAGGAACACACATGACAGCATCCACTTTTTTTCTCAACCGACTGTCCGGTGAGCCCCATGCGCTCGTCTTCGCCGGCCAATCCACGCCGTGGACGACGGCGCTCGCCGATCTGGCGACCGACCCGAGCCTCGATGAGGAGCTGCGCGCGGCTGCGGCCCGTGCCGACCGCCTGCTGACCCCGGTCGCCGCCGACCTGCTGGCCACCACCGGCCACCCGGTCGACCTGTTCGGTTTCACGCCGAACCCGGCCACGCTGGGCGCGGCGGCCGACGCGGTCGCCAGCGTCGAGGGCATTGCGCTGACCCAGCTCGGCGCGCTCCTGGACGCCGCGAACCTCGGCTATGACGTCGCCCACGCGCAGCCGGTGGCCGTGATCGGCCATTCGCAGGGCATCATCGCCGTGCACATGGTGCGGGCCATCGCCGAGGCCGGCTCGTTCGAGGCGGCCAAGCCGGCCATCGACTCGATCCTGGCGATCGCCAAGCTCATCGGCATCGCCGGCACCCGCCAGACCCGCATGCTGGCGCTCAATGCCAAGTACGGCGAGGCCACGCCGATGCTGTCGGTCAAGGGCGCCACGCGCGCCCAGGTCGAGACGCTGATCGGCCGGGTGTCCGGCACGCGCGGCCCGATCTCCATCGCCGTCACCAACGCGCCGAGCCACTACGTGCTGTCCGGCTACCCGGAGGACCTGGCCGCGTTCGCGGTGGAGACCGCCAAGGAGAGCAAGCACCAGGCCAAGCTGCGCGAGGAGAAGGTGCGCGGCGGCTCCGTGTTCGCCCCCGTGCTCGAGTACCTCGACGTGACCCTGCCCTTCCATTCCCCGCTCATGGCCGACGCGGTCGAGACCGCCGTCGCATGGGCCAAGGCCAGCGGCCTGGACGCCGAGCGCGCCCGCACGCTCGCCGACGAGGTGCTCGTCAACCATGTGGACTGGGCCGCGCGCGTGAACGCCGTGGTCGGGCAGTCCGACCCGTCCCAGCTGTGGATCGTGGATCTGGGCCCCGGCATGACCGCCGGCAAGCTGATTTCCGCGCTCGTGCAGGGCACCGGCGCCGGCGTGGTCGAGGCGGACAGCACCGCCGCGCGCGCCGCGCTCTCCACCCGCGAATCCGACCCGGACCGCACCCAGAACTGGAAGGACTTCGCGCCGAGCATCGTCGCGACGCCCGCCGGCCGCAAGATCCGCACCAAGTTCAGCGAGCTGACCGGCAAGGCGCCGGTGCTGCTCGCCGGCATGACCCCGACCACCGTGGAGCCCGAGATCGTCGCCGCGGCGGCGAACGCCGGCTACTGGGCCGAGCTCGCCGGCGGCGGCCAGGTGACCGCCGAGGTGTTCGACCGCCACGTCGCCAAGCTCGAGGAGGAGCTCGAGGAAGGCCGCACGGTCGAGTTCAACGCGATGTTCATGGACCGCTACCTGTGGAACCTGCAGTTCGGCTCCTCGCGCATCGTGCCGAAGAAGCGCGCGTCCGGCACGCCGATCGACGGCGTGGTCGTCTCCGCCGGCATCCCCGAATTCGACGAGGCCAAGGCCTTGATCGCGCAGCTCAACGCCGACGGCATCCCGTACGTGGCGTTCAAGCCAGGCACCGTCGACCAGATCCGCCAGGTCGTGCGCATCGCCAAGGGCGTCGCCCCGGTGAAGATCCTCATCGAGGTCGAAGGCGGCTCCGCCGGCGGCCACCACTCGTGGGAGTCGCTCGACGACCTGCTCATCAGCACCTACGCCGACGTGCGCGCGTGCGACAACCTCGTGCTCGTCGCCGGCGGCGGCATCGGCACGCCCGAGCGCGCGGCCGACTACATCTCTGGCCAGTGGTCGAACGCCTACGGCCTGCCGGACATGCCGGTCGACGGCGTGCTCGTCGGCACCGCCGCGATGACCGCCAAGGAGGCGCACACCAGCCCCGAGGTCAAGAAGATGCTCGTCGCCACGCCGGGCATCGCCCGCGACGCTGAGGACGACGATCCGTTCGCGCCGCTCGGCGAGCGCTGGGTGCCGTCCGGCAAGGCCGTCGGCGGCGTCACCTCCGGCCTGAGCCATCTGCACGCCGACATCTACGAGCTGGAGAACTCGTCCGCGCAGTGCGGCCGCCTGCTCGTGCGCGTCATGAAGCACCCCGAGGAGCTGGAGTCCCGCCGCGACGAGATCATCGCCGCGCTCGACAAGACCGCGAAGCCGTACTTCGGCGACCTCGAGACCATGACCTACCTGGCGTGGGCCAAGCGCTTCGCCGAGCTGGCCTTCCCGTGGGTCGACGGCACCTACGCCGACCGCTTCCTGCACCTGCTGCAGCGCATCGAGGCCCGCGTAGTCGATCAGGAGTCCGGCGAGTTCACCTCGCTGTTCGCCTCCCGCGCCGACGTCGAGTCCGACCCGGCCGCCGCGATCGCCAAGCTGGAGGCCGCCTACCCGCAGGTCGCCACGCTCAACGTGACCCCGGCCGACGTGGCCTGGTTCCCGACGCTGGTACGCGAGTACCCCAAGCCCATGCCGTTCGTGCCGGTCATCGACAACGATCTGCTGCGCTGGTGGGGCCAGGACCAACTGTGGCAGTCCGAGGACCCGCGCTACTCCGCCGATTCCGTGCGCATCATCCCCGGCCCGATCTCCGTGGCCGGCATCACCACCGTCGACGAGCCGATCGCCGACATCCTCGGCCGCTTCGAGTCCGCCGCGGTCGAGCGCGTGAGCGGCCTGGCCTCCGCCGAGGCCAAGCCCGCGTTCAGCGCGCTGGACGGCGTCGACACCGCCGAGGAGTTCATCCGCAAGAGCCCGAACATCTCGTGGGTCGGCCATCTGACCACCAACCCGGCCTTCGGCACCGAGACCGGCGACAAGAACTACGAGATCCGCAAGGTCGGCGAGCGCGGCGACACCGAGCTGTTCGACCTCGACATCCACCTCGACACCTTCTGGGACGGCGATCCGGACGGCGGCAGCTCCAAGCACGCCGTGCGCGACATCGTGATCCCGCTCAACGTCAACGGCAAGGAGTCCGGCCTGTTCCCGGTGATCGACCGCGAGCGCCTGCCGCAGCACGTCTACGCGATGCTCGCCGACACCGCCGGCATCGGCAACACCGCCATCACCGGCGACAAGCTCACCGCCATGCCGGTCATCGAGGAGGCGAGCGACAAGGCCGCCTACCCGTTCGGCCGCGCGGCCGCCAGCTACACGCTGTCCGCCAACCTCGGCTTCGACCACGAGGCCGCCACCGCGGGCCCGCTGCCCGGCGACCTGACCGCCTCGCGCATCGCCCCCGACGCGCTGGTCGGCCCCGCCTGGCCGGCGATCTACGCGGCGCTCGGCTCCGTGTACGTCAACGGCTTCCCGGTGATCGAGGGCCTGCTCAACGCGGTGCACCTCGACCATCTGATCGAGTTGGAGGTGAGCGAGGACGAGCTGCTGGGCCACGTCGGCGAGACGATCAGCCTCACCTCGTGGGCCGAGGACTACTTCGAGTCCGCGTCCGGCCGCGTGGTGACCATCCACGTGGAGCACGCCGCCGCGGACGGCACCGTGCTGGCCCGCGAGACCGAGCGCTTCGCGATCCGCGGCCGCTCCTACTCCGACGCGCTGCCGGCCGACGCCCCCGACTACGGCGACTACCTGCACTTCCACAAGGACGAGCTCAGGGCCGCAGCCTCGGCCGCCGAGACCGGCGAGAACGCCGACGCCGCCGGCGAGAGCCTGACCACCACGACGCCGCGCCGTCTGCTGCGCCGCGTCACGGTCAAGGCCCCGCACGAGATGACCGCGTTCGCGCGCACCTCGGGCGACTTCAACCCGATCCACACCTCGCACCGCGGCGCCGCCGTCTCCGGACTGGCCGCCCCGCTCGTGCACGGCATGTGGCTGTCCGCCACCGCCCAGCACGTCGCCCAGGCGACCGACGGCAAGGGCGCGCACTACGAGATCGCAGGCTGGACCTACAACATGTACGGCATGGTGCAGCTCGACGACAAGGTCGAGATCTCCGTCGAGCGCGTCGGCAAGGTGCGCCACGGCGGCATGATCCTCGAGGTCACCTGCCGCATCGACGGCCAGCTCGTCTCGCGCGGCACCGCGATCGCCCTCGCGCCGAAGTCCGCCTTCGTCTACCCGGGCCAGGGCATCCAGAAGCAGGGCATGGTGCTCGACGAGCGCGCCAAGTCGCCCGCCGCCCGCGACGTGTGGGAGCGCGCCGACAAGCTGACCCGCGCCCGGCTCGGATTCTCGATCCTCGCCGTCGTGCGCGACAACCCGAAGGAGCTGACCGCCAACGGCGTCACCTATCGTCACCCCGACGGGCTGCTCAACCTGACGCAGTTCACGCAGGTGGCGCTCGCCACCGTCGCGTTCGCGCAGACCGCGCGCCTGCGCGAGGCCGGCTGCGACATCTGGCCCGCCTACTTCGCCGGCCACTCGCTCGGCGAGTACAACGCGCTGAGCTCCTTCGCCGACGTGATCCCGCTGGAGACCGTGCTCGAGCTCGTGTTCCACCGCGGTTCCACGATGCACCACCTCATCGAGCGCGACGCGCAGGGCCGTTCCAACTACCGTATGGGCGCGCTGCGTCCGAACCAGTTCGGTGTGGGCGACGATGGCGTGAAGGCGTACATCGAGTCCGTGGCCAAGGCGAGCGGCGAGTTCCTCGAGATCGTCAACTACAACCTGGCCGGCCAGCAGTACGCGATCGCCGGCACGATCAAGGGACTGAAGTACCTGCAGGCCGACGCGTCCCGCCGCGCCAAGGAGTATGGCGGCAAGCCGCCGTTCATGCTCGTGCCCGGCATCGACGTGCCGTTCCACTCCACGCTGCTGCGCAAGGGCGTGCCCGAGTTCCGCGACAAGCTCGACGCGCTGCTGCCGGCGCACATCGACTACCGCGGCCGCCTGGTGGACCGCTACGTGCCGAACCTCGTGGCCACGCCGTTCGAGATGACCAAGGAGTTCGCGGCGAAGATCCTCGAGGTCGTGCCCTCCGAGCGCATCAAGGCCGCGCTCGATGACCCGGCCGTGTGGGATTCCTACGCCGCCGACGACCAGAAGCTCGGCCGCCTGCTGCTGACCGAACTGCTCTCCTGGCAGTTCGCGTCCCCGGTGCGCTGGATCGAGACCCAGGCGCTGCTGTTCAACCCCGCCAACCGCGGCGGTCTCGGCGTGGAGGAGTATGTGGAGGTCGGCCTCGGCAATTCGCCGACCCTCGCCAACCTCGGCGCCAAGACCCTGCGCCTGCCCGAGTTCTCCGGCCGCAACGTCACCGTCTACAACGTCGGCCGCGACGAGGGCCGCGTGTACATGACGGATTCGGACTCGCTGGTCAGCGAGGACGAGCCCGCGGTCGAAGCCGCCGAGTCCGCGGCTCCGGCTCCCGCCGCCGCTCCCGCACAGGCTGCTGCTCCCGCTGCCGCTGCCGCCGCCGCGCCTGCCGCTCCGGCCGCGGCCGCCGCCGTCGTGCCGCCGTCGGCCGCGCAGGTCGGTTCGGCCGTCGCCGAACTCGGCTCCGCGGCGACCGGCCCGGTCGACGACCTGCCGTTCAAGGCGTCCGACGCGATCGGCGTGCTGATGGCCTACTCCACCAAGATCCGCCTCGACCAGATCGGCGCGAACGACACCACCGACACGCTGACCAACGGCGTGTCCTCCCGTCGCAACCAGCTGCTCATGGACATCAGCTCCGAGCTCGGCGTGGCCAGCGTGGACGGCGCCGCCGAGGCGACGCTCGTGCAGCTCGCCCAGCTGGTCAACAAGGTCGCCCCGAACTACAAGCCGTTCGGGCCGGTGCTCTCCGATGCGATCCGCGACCGTCTGCGCGCGCTGTTCGGCGCCGCCGGCGTCAAGCCGGCGCACATCCGCGAGCGCGTGACCGGCGTGTGGCAGCTCGGCGAGGGCTGGGTCGCCGCCGTGACCGCCGCCCTGCTGCTCGACACCCGCGAGGGCGCCAGCTCGCGCGGCGGCGATCTGGCCAAGCTGCCGACCGGCGCCGCCGCCAACGCGGCCGCCGCCGACAAGCTCATCGACGACGCGGTCGCGCTGGTCGGCCAGACCAAGGGCGTGGCCGTCTCCAAGCCGAACGCCGGCGGCGCCGCGGGCGGTTCCGTGGTGGACTCCGCCGCGCTCGACGCCTTCGCCGAAAAGGTGACCGGCGCCAACGGCGTGCTCGCGTCCACCGCGCGCTTCGTGCTCAGCGAGCTGGGCGTGGCGGCTCCGGCCGTCGAGCCCGGCGAGGACGAGAACGCCGCGGTCGTGGCCGCCGTCGCCGCCGAGCTCGGCTCCGACTGGCCCAAGCAGGTCGAGCCCCGCTTCGACGAGCGCAAGGCGATTCTGTTCGACGACCGCTGGGCCTCCGCCCGCGAGGATCTCGCGCACATCTACTACGACGGCGATCTGGCCCGTGCCGGCTACCACTTCATCGGCGCCGGCAAGGACGTCGCCGACCAGGCGAAGTGGTTCGCTTCCAAGGCCGAGGCAGATGAGCACGCCGATCTGGCCGAGGTCTTCGACCGCATCGCCACCGAGGCGCTCGAATCGCCGGCCGAATCCGCCGACGCATCCCGCTTCGCGGGCGATATCGCCGTCGTCACCGGCGTCGCTCCGAACTCGATCGCCGCGCAGGTCGTCAACGGCCTGCTGGCCGGCGGCGCGACCGTGATCGCCACCTCGCACAGCTTCCGCCCCTCCGTCAAGGCGTGGGCCAAGCAGACCTACCGCGAGCACGCGGTCAACGGCGCCAAGCTGTGGCTGGTGCCCGCGAACCTGTCGAGCTTCCGCGACGTCGACGCGCTGGTCAAGTGGGTCGGCAACGTGCAGAAGAAGACATCCGGCGCCACCACCACGATCCTCAAGCCCGCATACGAGCCGACGCTGTTCTTCCCGTTCGCGGCCCCGCCCGTGCATGGCACGATGGCCGATTCGGGCGAGCTGTTCGAATCGCAGGCGCGCCTGATGCTGTGGGGCGTCGAGCGCGCGATCGCCGGCCTGTCCGCGATCGGCGCCGACACCGACGTGCAGCACAAGCTGCATGTCGTGCTGCCCGGTTCCCCGAACCGCGGCGTGTTCGGCGGCGACGGCGCGTACGGCGAGGTCAAGAGCGCGTTCGACGCGATCGTCAACCGCGCCCGCGCCGAGAAGGTCTGGTCCTCCCGCGTCAGCTTCGCCCACCCGAAGATCGGCTGGGTGCGCGGCACCGGCCTGATGGGCGGCAACGACCCGCTGGTCGAGGTCGTCGAGCGCCACGGCATCAAGACCTACTCCACCGAGCAGATCGCCGAGCGTCTCCTTGGCCTGTGCACCGCCGAGGCCCGCGAGCAGGCCGCCAAGGCCCCGCTCGACGTGGACCTGACCGGCGGCCTCGGCTCCGAGCCGATCGACATCCGCGCCCTGCGCGCGGAGGCGATGGCCGACGCCGAGAAGGCCGCTTCCGATTCTGCTTCTGCGTCTTCGGCCGCTTCCTCGGCTCCCCTCGCTGAGGGGAGCTCCCGCGCAGCGGGTGAGGGGAGCAGCACCGCGACCGCTCAGATCAAGGCATTGCCCAGCCCGCACGTGCCCCACCAGGCACCGGTCGATCTGGCCGACTGGCAGGGCGTGACCGCCCGCCCCGAGGACGAGATCGTCATCGTCTCGATCGGCGAGCTCGGCCCGTGGGGCTCCGGCCGCACGCGCGCCGAGGCCGAACTCGGCATCCACTCCGACGGCACGGTCGATCTGTCCGCCGGCGCGGTGCTCGAGCTCGCGTGGAACATGGGTCTGGTCGAATGGCAGGACAGCCCGAAGCCGGGCTGGTACGACACCGACGGCAACCTCGTGCCCGAAGAGGACATCGCCGAGCGCTACCACGACGAGGTCGTGGCCCGCTCCGGCATCCGCCCCTTCGAGGAGGGCATGGGCAACGACTACAAGGACGGCGCCGACGAGGAGGAGGCCGAGGTCTTCCTCGACCACGACGTGACCTTCTCGGTGCCGACCAAGGACATCGCCGAGGAGTACGTCAAGCTGGACGAGGCGCACACGAGCATCGCCCCGGACGCCGAATCCGGCGAATGGAACGTGACCCGCCACGCCGGATCGATGATCCGCGTGCCGCGCCGCGCCGCGATGACCCGCACGGTCGGCGGCCAGTTCCCGAAGGGCTTCGACCCGATCAAGTGGGGCATCCCCGCCTCGATGGTCGGCGACGTGGACGAGATCGCGCTGTGGAACATCGTCACCACCGTGGACGCCTACCTGTCGGCGGGCTTCACCCCGGTGGAGATCCTGCAGTCGGTCCACCCGTCGATGGTGGCCTCCACGCAGGGCACCGGCTTCGGCGGCATGATGTCGATGCGCAAGCTCTACCTCGACCGCTTCCTCAAC
>SKEZ01001357.1_pt1 | contig 13858 bp, 10 predicted proteins | sample 4843881 | NCBI WGS metagenome assembly SKEZ01 (sample SAMN11008796, study PRJNA524170) | human gut metagenome | isolation source: fecal sample from pouch patient p1, p46 | place: Israel: Tel-Aviv | reverse complement strand
GTGCAAGCATATATATATATGCTTGCACCTTGCACCTAAGTTGAAATATTAATAATCAAATACTTGCATAATTCAAAACGAATGCGTACTTTTGAATCCAAGATAATGGCAGACAGACATCTGCCAAAAGCAGACAGAAACCTATAAAAAAGTTAGTATTCAAATCGTACCCCCTCAAAAGGGTAAGGATAGATAAAATATTGATATTTAGGACTGTGAACCGAGTGGGTTAAAGACCCAGGCGGATCACATAAGAACAAAGCCAAAACAGCGAAAAAAAGGAGAAAAGTCCTACAATACGTTAATATTGTAGGACTTTTTTTATGTTTTAGTCTTGCCTGAAAGACAAAATTCCGATCCTCGGATAGAAGAATAGGTTAATAATATGGTTCTCTATTGGCATACATTAAAACCAGTTTGAATAATATTTCAATAGACTCTTGACTCCAATCGTTAGTAACATCTAATCCAACCAAATTCTTTGCTTTTTCTTCGGCTAGATCATTATCCAAAAGCGACTTCATCAAATCAAGATTCTCACTAAGTACTTCTTTTATCCAATGAAGTAATTCTGTATAGAATGTCCTTGTACCATCTTCTGTAGAATAATTACCCACAGAGTTTTCTTTGGATTGGATAACCATGTAAATCATTGGCTCATCGGAAGAATTCCTCATGCCCCTCGATGGAGCAGGAGAGACACATACAACCGAACCCTCACGAACCGGGAAACAATCATCATCAATTTGAAAATCATATAAACTATTAGTGAGAAAATTTGCACATTATCAATGCGAAATGATAGTATATTCAATAGCAATATGATTCCTTGATTCATTGCATTCTTATTACCAGCCAATTCATACTGAATAGCAAGGTGGCAAGAAAATAGGTTTAATATAACTTGTTTATATTTGAACCAACAGTTATTTTTGCCCTATCGAAGGTATGGCAGCTTTATAACAAGTTATATCTGAGATAAATGAAACGCTAATATAAGATAATACAATGCCATATATTACTATTGAAGGGGGGGGGGCACTCACCCGTGAACAAAAAAGTGAATTAATCCGAAAAGTGACAGAAGTAGCTTCGGAAGTCATGCAAATCCCTATGGAATTCTTTTTATGTACGGTCAAAGAATTACCAGATGAAAATATAGGAATAGGAGGTCGGACCATTGACTTGATTAAATAAAACTATTTGCACGATAAAAAGAAATAAGATGAATTACATGCAGATACTCTCTTGCTGGCACAAATTAGAACATTTTTCTCCAGCTATTCTACCCAAAGATAAAAGTCTTAAACCACTGAAAGAACTTCCTTGGATGCGTCCATTAGAAGCTAAAGATCCGAAAAAGACAATTCAGTATACTATCTATTTAGGGGTGTTTTCCCAGATATCTGTTTCGGATTTTGTGAAAGATTTCTTCAAAGATGAACGTAATAATCCGAACGTAACGGATGCCAAAGTATGCTATGCTTCTCTTAAATTGGATAATCTGGGAGTATATATACAAAACACATTCGGATTTTCTACTATGCCGTGGGCCTTAAGACAGTTGGAGGCGGGCAAAGTGAACACCAATTCTTGGTCGGAAGATTTTGATAAATTGAGAAAGAACCTGTTAGAGCGATTGGGCGAGAATAGGAAGGAACTTGCGGAAGATTACTCAAGTTATTTGTCGGAGACCCAAACGTTAGAAAATCTTCAACAGATACAAGCTCTAATCATACAAGACTTAAAGTGGAGCACTTCGCCGGAAACTGAAATATATGTTCGAATAGAAGAAGTATACAAAAAAAACAATACTTCAGATAAGGAAGAAGCGAATGCAGACCTATTAAACAGTTTCTACATCGACGATTTGGAGCGAATAATTACTTCATCCGTAAAAGGAAGTTACAATACCGCTTTCCGTAATTATTTGAGTGCCTGTTTGAATAAAGACTTTGTTCATTTCGATTTGTCACTCCAACCAGAGATCTTGAAAGAATGTTTAGTCCCGGAGAATTATCCGGATGGTTGCTGGCCATCTCCCCATACGGCGAGTTTGATGCAGCAATTTGCCGTGAATACGGTCAGTAAAGAATTATCAGGGGAAAAGCAGGAGGGCATATTCTCGGTAAATGGACCTCCTGGAACAGGAAAGACTACTTTATTAAGAGATATCATCGCAGCTATTCTGGTGAAACGTGCCAAAAAGATGGTTAACTTTACTGAACCGGCAAAAGCGTTCCGTAAAATAGGTGAAGTGCAAGTGAGTGAGAAGTACACGCCATTCATTTATGAACCGGATTCATCAATTTGTGACGGAGGTATAGTTGTCGCTTCCTCCAATAACGGTGCTGTTGAAAATATTTCGAAAGAACTTCCTTTAAAAAAAGAGGCAAGAGGCTATTCGGATCAGGTTGGCTATTTTCGGCAAGTGAGTGAGGAATGCGTGGGCGAAGAAAGTTGGGGACTAATTGCCGCTGTGATGGGCAATAAAGAAAATCAACGAAAATTGATATACAGCATTTGGGATGGGGACTCGGAGGAGGAAAGTTATACTTTAAAACAGCAACTGAAGGACTATAAACCAACAGAAGAAGAATGGTTGAATATTGTCGTATCTTTTAAAAATAAACTTGAAGAGGTGGAGATTGAGAAATCTCGTCTAACCGGTTTTATGAAAGATGCGGAAAGCATAGAAAAACTTCGTATCCAGCTTGAGGATGCTGAAAGCCATTTATCTCATGTCGACAAGGAACTAGAGGGACTGCTTGAGGAAAAAAATTTATTGTCTACTGAGATAAAAAGAGGTAAACAACAAAAAGAAGATGCTATGACGGAATTGAAACTGTTACAATCTACCCGCCCCGGCTTCTTTATCTATTGGTTTAATAAAACGGTACGAACTCAATATAAAAAGGCCTTAACTGCTACTCTCACGAAATATAATCAATTATCCGAAGAAATAACCAAGCAGAAAACCTCGTTGCAAGCACTTGACTTACGTGTAGAAAAACAAAGAAAAATACAAGAACAAAGCCAAAAGGACTACGACAGGATAAATAGCGACTATGCTCGATTGTCGGAATTGACCGAAGCCGCCCGTCAGGAATTGAAAGGAGCCTATGCCGATGCTTCATTTTGGAAACAGATTGAATCAAAGGAGGTACAGGAAATCTCTCCTTGGTATTCGAAAAGACTTAAACAATTACAATCTGAATTGTTCATTGAAGCAATGAAAGTGAACGAGTTGTTTATACTACGAGCCAATGCCACATCGAGCCGCATAAAAACAACGCTGGATGTTTTCTTTAATTTTCTTAAAACGGGAGGAAACCTTACGGAAAGAGAAATACAGGCAATATGGAATACATTTTGGCTGATAGTCCCTGTCGTTTCTTCTACATTTGCGTCTATTCAACGCATGTTTAGCCAAATGAAAACAGGAACAATCCCCTGGCTATTTGTAGACGAGGCAGGGCAGGCAGTTCCACAAGCGGCGGCAGGAGCTATCTGGCGTTCCAAACGGGCTGTTATCGTAGGAGATCCTTTTCAAATAGAGCCCGTAGTTACGATTCCTGAGCAGATTGTCAATAATATCAGTCATCATTTCGGATTGGATAAAACACAGATACAGACTTCTCTTTCCGTTCAGTCTATGGCCGATCGTGCCAATCCGTATGGTTGGATAACAAATGATACTTGGACCGGATCTCCGCTACGGGTGCATCGTCGTTGTGTTGACCCGATGTTTTCCATAGCAAATGAGATCGCGTATAATGGCATGATGTATAACTCCACTTTGGCTGAAAGTTCTCAACTGTTTATGCGGAATGGATTTTTGCAAGTAGAGGGGAAAGTGAGCGGACGACATTACGTACCAGAGCAAGGTATCTTAATCAGACAAATGATTATTGATGAGATACACCACTTACAGGACTTGCCCGATTTGTTCGTGATCTCTCCATTTTCAGAAATACCATCTATCTTGAAAAAAGAATTGCGTCAGCCTATTAAGCAAGCACTGGCTACCTATAAATCAATAGAAGACAACGAACTAAAAAAGTGGTTGGATGCCCATATCGGAACAGTCCATACGTTTCAAGGTAAGCAGGCAGCAGGTGTAATTTTATGTCTGGGGTTGGATGAGAAGTCAAAAGGGGCTGCTTCCTGGGCTTCATCCAAACCTAACTTATTAAATGTGGCTTTAACACGCGCTAAACAACGATTTGTTGCTGTGGGAGATGGAGATATTTGGTTGCGACAACCCTATTTTAGCAAATTGAAAGCATTAAATAGGTAGTTTTACGGCATTAAAACTACCTATTTTTCTAGGATTTTCACCATACTACTTTTTTACCATCGTGAAAGTTTACCATGGTGAACTTTCACGAGATTTAAGTAATAGATCTATGTACTTACTCAAAATATTGTCAAGGCAATTTTGTGGAATTAAAGTCCAGGAGGGTATCCGAAACGTTTCGGACCCCCTCCTATTATTTGTATGAAAATATGCCGTTTTATCAGATAAGTCCGTATTTTTTTCCTATTTCATGGAAGGCGTTTATCAACCTGTCACAGTCTTCAAACGTATGTGACGACATCACGCCAATTCTAATTCGGCACATATTAGGAGGTACAACCGGAGGAAATATGGCATTGGTAAATATATTCCTGTCATAAAGTTCCTTTGTTATCTGAGTCAATATGTATTCATCTCCCACAATCACAGGAATAATAGGAGTCATCGAATTTAATGTATTAAAACCCAATGCTCTCAATCCGTTTCTTACATATTCGGCATTCCGCTTCAGTGCATTCTGAATGTCCGTATTACGCATCTCTTTGATTACTTCAAGGGATGCTGCACAAATACTCTGGGGTAAAGAGGTAGAATACATGTTGCTACGGGCATAAACCCTCAGGTAATCAATAATGTTTTGTTTGGCAGTTATAAAACCTCCTATCGATCCTATTGCTTTACTGAGCGTTCCTGTAACGATTATATTTTCGCGCTCTTTTATATCATAATAGCTTAGCGTTCCGGCTCCGTCTTCTCCAATCACTCCCGTCGCATGGGCATCGTCTATTAAAAGCAATGCATTATATTTCTTCGTAATCTCTAAGATAGCCGGAATATCGGCAATATCCCCATCCATACTAAATACTCCGTCAGTCACCACCATCATACCATCCTTGTATTGCCCGGCATTTTCTTTTAATATTTTTTCAAGTGCTTTAGGATCATTATGCTTATATCTTACCATTTTGGCACCGGACATTAGAGCCCCGTCAATTAAACTGGCGTGGTTGAGCCTGTCATATACCAGCAAGTTGTTAGGGCGTATCAATCCTACTATCACACCTATATTGGCAGTGAAGCCAGAAGAGAATAATATAGTGTCATCAAAACCGGTCAGCTTGGCTATCTCTTTTTCCAATTCATTTTGGAATATTGTCGTTCCGCTCAATAGTGGAACCCCGCCACTTCCTACTCCATAGTCAGTTATTACACGAACCGCCTTTTCCACTACTGATGGTATGCCGGTAGCATCCAAATAACTATTGGAACCGAACATCAGCATTTTCTTTACTTCATTAGTTTTTCTATCAACAACCTCGACTTCCCTACCGCAACCGGAAACCATTGGGGATTTGACGTAGATGTGTAGCGAGTTCTCTTCGTGTAGTTGGAGTTCTTTTTGGAAATTGGAGACTTTTTCCAAAATACTGCCACCGGGGCTATTCTTACATACCGAATAGTCAATTTTGAACCTAGATATGTTCTCTTTCATTTTAGTATTTATACGTTATAAATTTGTTTGCAAAGATAATGACTAAAATAAACTAAGCAAATTAAATCGTCTATAATTGAGTTGCTAAAACAGCCACATATTATACTTGAATTACTTATTTGTTGCTTGTAAGACGTAAAATACCTATATTTGCAACATATCTCATTGTTTATACAAACAAACATGCGAAGGGAGAATCAAACTGTTGGATAAACAAGCATAAGCCTTCTTTGAACAACTCCAACTGATTCTTTAGGAATGAAATTTTATTGGAGGGAAAAACGAAAATACCTCCGGACTTCTGGTGATTAAATTTTTTATTATTTAATAAGTACTATATAATAATGATGGGACAGGGAGATAAAAAAATTCGAATAAGGAGAACCAATGAGCAGTTGGATAAGGAGGTAATATCTGAATTTGAAAAGCTTGTAGGTGAGTTTGGTTTTGGAAATGTTAATTTGAGTGCATTAATGAAAGCTGCTGACTTAGAAGCTAATGTGTTTTACAGAAGATATGGTTCGATGGATAATCTTTATGACAGACTGGCCAAGCAATACGACTTCTGGATCAATAATACCATTGATATTTCCACACTTAATACATTAGGACCTAAAAAGTTTTTTGCAGAAACGTTCAAGACATTGTTCAGGAATCTGTCAGAGAACAGTGTGATGCAAAAGTTGCTGCTTTACGAAATGACAACTATTAATAGTACTACAAAGAGATCTGCGGAAACACGGGATATTATGAACTTAAACTTAATAACATTTTACGAAAATCTCTTTGCACCGGCGAAAATCAATATTAAAAGTATTGCGTCAATCCTAATAGGGGGAATTTATTATTTGATATTACATAAAGAGTGTGCTAAAATCTGCACGATAGACTATAAGACTAAAGAAGGAGAAAATGCTTTTTCAGAAGGAATCGACTTTTTAACTGACATTATTTTTGATAGGTTGGAGATGTATGACAGGGATAAAAAGGCAATCCGGCAAATGATATCAGATGGCATAAGTGAATCCAAAATATGCAAGTATATGGGCATCAATAAGAATGACCTGAAAACATTGCTTTCGGAATAGTCACAGGAGACTATATGGACAGATGTTTAAGGAAATCCTGAAGTTCTACAGCCTTCCTAATTCAGCAATATATTTAATGGCAATATCCATACGTAAAGACGAAGGTATTGCCATTATTCTTTTCATATAATACAATCTCAATAATCGCCTTCACGTTTTCAATAAGAATCTAAATAGGTATATATACATCTTTTTATCAATCAGTTACACTTCTTTAATTATAAATTCTCTCAATAATAGATCCCATTATTTGTTTATGAATATATAATTATCAAAAAATATATTTTATTTTTTTAAGCAAACCATTTTTCGTATATTATTTTTGTTCTATATTTGCATGCTGAGGACTATATAGAAGCCATGCACTTTTATAATGAAATGAAATCGTAGTTTTCTTGTAGTCTGTATTAAACAAATTATTAACATTTAAACTCCTAAAACATGGCATTTAGAGCAACCTTAAGCTTTGCAGGAAAAGAGTTTGACGTGCTGGATTGCACGTACAGTCTCAAGCGAGATGTGGATTCCAAAGGACGCCCATCTTCAAACATTTATGGTGGACAAATTCGTCTGCATGTGGAATCGACTGATGATACTTCCATTCTGGAGAACATGACCAATCAGTTTAAACCTCATTCCGGCAGCATCGTCTTCAAAAAAGGAGATGAAGAAGCCAAGATGAAGGAACTTACCTGGGAAAACGGATACATTACCGAATTTACCGAAAACATCGACATTGTCGGCTCGCAGCCGATGACTATCACTTTTGTCGTATCGGCTCAGGTAATCAAGATTGGTGGCGCACAATTTGAACAGAATTGGCCGAAGTAATCATTTAGTAATCATGTAGGTAACAGAAGCCATCTGCTGTTTTTTTAATATGTGGATGGCTTCTGTAGCTTAAAAACAAAAAAGACAAATGGCAATACTTGAATATGGAATTGGTGGTAATGAAGTGAAAGTTGATACTTCCGAAGCCATCGCAAACATTCCGGAGAATCGCTCCCTCATAGTTGAACAGTTAACTGCTGACGAACCTGTAACTCCTGAAGCGGTCAAAGGCTTAAGCACTATCGAAGAGGTGTTTGCGCACTTCTTGCCCAACATTGATGTTGAATTTGAAAATGAAGAAGGGCAACCGGTAAAAGAAAACTTTAGATTTAGCTCAGTGGCGGACTTCAGTGTGAAGAATATGACACAGAATAGTCCATTCCTCCATAAGTTGGATACGGAGAAAACATTCTACGAGGGGATGGTGACACAATTGCGTTCTAATAAAGTTCTACAACGGGTGTTGGAGAATCCGGAATCCAAAAAGGCGTTTATCAGCGCGCTGGAAGCATTGAGTAACGAATTAAAGACCGAATAAAAGACAATAAGAACTATGGAAGATAATAAAAATAAGTCTGAAGTTCAGGCGCAAGAAACCGTTCAAGTTTCCTATAAAGAGAAAAACAGGGAATCCTCTCTGGCTTCGGCACTGGATGTGTTGTCCAGATTCGGCGGTTTCAATTTTCTGGAATCAACAGTAGATGGTGTTCAGAACCTGAACCCCGAGCGTAAGGCACGCAAAAAGATATTCTTAACCGATGAACAGAAGCAAGAAGAACGGGAAGTGCTGAAGAATAAGATAGATATGTGGATCGACCTGCTGAACTCATCATCGGCAGTGACGGAAATGATTGCCACTTCTAAAGCTAAATCGGAAGCTGCCGCATCGCATCTTGCCAAAAGCCAATTGGTGGCAGTGCAGAGTGTGAGGGATATGGAACAGGCATACCGTGGAGTGATGTTGTTCTATAAGAATACGGAAGCGGACAAAGTGAACAACGTGACGATAGTCAATGCTTCCAAAGAACAACTGACCGACCTCGACAATCCCCGCTTCATTGATTTCGTTGCCCGCGAACTGAAACAGAACTATGACAAGTTGGATTTACGTCAAAATTACTCACTGTTAGCCATTCCGGGCTATCTTGGTTCGAATAAGGTGCTTGAAAAATGGGCGAAAATCGCTTATGAGAATAAAGTGATGCTCTATACGGACTTTGCCGACCTTGATAAGCCGGAAGATGTGGTGGAACTGTTCTCTTCCTCCAATATGGCAAGTGGGGAGGCCTTCAAAAGCAATACCTGCATGACCTGCAACTGGCTGGTGGGACGTGCCGGATACCGGGAAATCGGTGAAGAGGAAGACCTCCATGTTTCTCCGTCTATTGCTTTGATGGGTAAAGTTTACACCACTCTGATGTCTCAGGTAACTGCCGGTAAGAAGTATGGCGGCATTAATGAAATAGATGCGGTGGTATTCCCGTTGAAGAAAAGCGAAATCTCACAACTGGAGAAAATGGGTTTAATTCCGATGGTTAATGAATATGGTAAAGTGATGGCGTTCTCCGCAAAGACATTGTTCAACGGTGACAATCTGGGATTGCAAACTTATTCTGTGGTACGTGTATTCGACTATATTACCAAGGTGTTGTTTGATTTCCTGAACCGCCGTTCGTTCGAGAACTGGAGCTCTAAAACCGAACGTGACCTGAGAGGGCAGATTGTACAGTATCTTGATAGTGTACAGGGAGCCGACCGCCTTATCGAGAAATTCAAGATAATCCGTTTCGAGCAAGACCAAAAGCAGAAAGACCGTATTTATCTGGATATTCACATGACTCCGTTCTTCCCTGCCAAGAGCTTTGTTATCAAGTTGGACGGCACGAAAGGTGATGATGGTACAAACTGGAATACAAATTACGAACAGGCGTAATAAGAATAAAATATGGATTTTTTGAACATCAATGAAACAGTTCAGAGCGTAATCCGAATATCAAAAGGTGTCGCCCGTGAGTATGGCAATGCCAGCTATGCTCCGGCACACCTTTTGTTTGCCTTGATGCACAAAGAGGTAGGTCTGCGTTCGTTTGTCGAATCGTTGGGTAAGGATGCGGATTACTTGCGCGAATGGGCGGAGGTAAGAATAGAGGAGTACCCCAAGGCTGCCGGTGCAGGTGAGATAATGCCCGATCCGAAAGTTGACGAACTGTTTGAGCAAGCCGATAATGTACGAATCAAGTGGGGACTGCTGGAAATCAACCCACTTTGCCTGTTGGCAGCAATAGCCACCCCCGAAGCAGGTTTCAGCACTGATGAGTTGCGCTCGTTCCCTATCCGGGAGCGTGAGATACACGACCTCTTCACGAGCGGAATGGGTAATATGAAAAAATCCGTAAGTACGCAGAATAATCTTCCGGGGAGTGAAGCCCCCCTATGGACAGCCGGGGCGGGCAATTTAGATAAGTACTGTACGGATAAGACTGCTCTTGCGGCAGACAAGAAAATATATCCCATCGTGTGCCGTGACCGTGAGACACGCATGATGATGGAAATTCTGGGGCGGTTGGGTAAGCCCAACGTGCTCATCATCGGCGATGCCGGTGTGGGTAAGACTGCCCTGGTAGACGGTTTGGCATGCAGCATCATTGAGGGTACAGTTCCCCAATATCTAAAGGACATGGCTATCTATGAGCTTGACACAGGAACACTGATTGCGGGTGCTACCTACAAAGGCGAGATAGAAGAACGGCTGAAAGGAATCATCAAAGAATTGTCGGCTCACGGCAATGCGATTCTCTTCATTGATGAAATACATACGCTGATCGACCTCAAGTCGGGCAATAGCGGAGCGGCAAGCATCCTGAAACCGGAGCTTGCCAAAGGAAATATAACGGTAATCGGAGTCACTACGGTGGACGAATACCGTAAACTGATTGAACCGGACCATGCCCTTAACCGGCGTTTTGAAGTATTGCAAGTATCGGAACCTGACCTTGCATCCACCGTAAATATGATACAGGCAGCTTTGGAAAGATATGAAAGCTACCACGGTGTGGGGGTAGATGTAGATTCGTTGCCGGAATGCGTGGCACTCGCCAAGCGTTATGTCAAGGAACGCCGTTTGCCGGATGCCGCTATTGATTTGATAGACCGTACCCTCTCTGCGGTTAAGATGATTAACCAGAGCGGGGAAAAAGATATAAAGGGACTGGCGGAGCAGCTCGCCGCGATTGAAGCGGCGGAAGACCAGCCCGAAGCGGAGCGCACGGAGAAGTTGCGGTTAGTCAACTTCACCATGAAGAACCGGTTAAGCCCTATCCTTCTGGGAATGCTCTCCGATGGACAGAATGAACCGGAGTCATCAGACTACGGTGAATGGATGGATTATATTTTAGGTGTACTTGACCGATTGCGTGAATTGACCAAAGAGAAAATCGGGAAAATCACTTCCCATGAAGTGGCAGCCGTTATTTCTTCTTCTACAGGTATCCCTATCGGCAAGATAGAGTCGGGCGAGAAAGAGAAGTTGCTCAATATGGAAGATATTCTGCGTCGTAGAGTTGTTGGACAGGACAATGCGCTGAAGGTATTGACAGATGCCATTGTCGAATCACGAAGTGGAATGAACAAACCGGGACAACCGATTGGCTCATTCTTCCTGCTGGGACCTACCGGAACCGGTAAGACCGAGTTGGCAAAAGCATTGGCAGAAGCACTTTTCAATGACGAAAAGGCGATGATTCGTTTTGATATGTCAGAGTTTAAGGAAGAACATTCGGCAGCCCTGCTATTGGGAGCGCCTCCGGGATACGTGGGCTACGAAGAAGGTGGCGTACTCGTGAACCGGATACGTCGTCAGCCTTACGCGGTGGTGCTTTTCGATGAGATAGAGAAAGCCCATTCTTCCGTTTATGACATCTTCCTGCAAATCATGGACGAAGGCAAGCTACACGACCGTTTGGGCAAAGAGGGTGATTTTTCCAATTCTATCGTACTGTTTACGTCCAATGTAGGTAGCGAATGGCTTAGCAAGCAGATTAATGAGGGTAAGAATCCTTCTACCACTGACCTGATGGAAGTCATGGGCAGTTATTTCCGTCCGGAGTTTCTTGCCCGTTTGTCGGAAATCGTGCCTTTCTCTCCTATTAACGAAACAATGCTGGTTCGTATCTTTGAGATACAGTTAAAGGGAGTTATAGCATTGCTTGAGAAGCAGCATATTGACATTGAGATTACGGAGAAGGCAAAGAACCTGCTCGCTACCCGTGGCTTCACTCCGAAATACGGAGCACGTCAGGTGGCGGGTACGATACGTAACTATATCCGCCGTCCTATCTCAAAGATGATTGTTGCAGGAACATTGACGGCAGGGAATACAGTTGTTGTCGATGTGGCGGATAATGGAGATATTGATTGGAATGTGAAATGATAAAATGAAGATACTATGTTTGGACATAAAAGTTTTTTGAGGATAGGTGCTTTGGGCGATTCCAGTATTTCGGGATTGTACAAAGACAGTTATGAACTTGAAAATTGCCATTTCAGTTTTAATCAGGGAACGAACACGGATGGCAAACCGCAAACTGATGTACGAGGTGGAACCTTGTACCTGACCTATGCCGGTTTACCGCAAGATGATATGCTCCGCTGGATACTGAACCCTAAAAAATATGAAGACGGGGCAATTGTAATATGCGATGACAGTGATGAACCTTTGGAAAAAATTTTATTTGAGCAGGCAGCCTGTACAGGATTGAATATTGAATATACGCAAAAAGGAAAAGCCTATATACATACTAAAATTATTCTCCAAGCACGAAAAATAAAGGTAGGTGAGACAACGTTTGAAAATCGTTGGACTATTAACGAATAAGTTTTTGACTATTAAAAACAAACGGTATGGAATTATTTAGTTTTCTACAAGTAGACAGCGACTTAACAGCATGGTTTATTCTTGATGGTCAGGAATATGAGATGAGCCGTTTCGATATAAATTTCGCGCAATCTGTCGACCATAAAGGGCAACCGCAAGATGAAGTACGTGGTGGTATCATGTCCATTACATTATCACAAACGCTTCCTGAAAACATTTACAGATGGGGAATGACGTCCATTCCCCAAAACGGGTCTGTGATTTTTAAATCAAAGACAACAAATCCTCCCTTGAAAATTAATTTCATCAACGCATATTGCATACGATTTAATCGAAGTATAGCCAACGAAGGAGGATTAGAAAGTCAACTGGTAATATCTCCTGATGAGATGTTAATAAATGGAATTAGCTTTGACAATCACTGGGTTAAATAATCTACAATAAGATGGGTAAGGAAATAGAAATAAAGAAATTGCCAGAGTTCGAGGCTATGGTGAATGCCGGTAATACGACCTATACGGGATTGGTAGAAGGCATCGGGTATGTGTATTGGACAACAGAAACCCTATATTTTATCCGCACTAATCCAGAACAATTATGGGCGATTCCAAAATATCAGCAAATACCTTTCCCCTATTTTCAAAGGAAAGATGCAATCATTGAGACCAAAACATTACATACACTCCATGTCTTGTCAAAAGATGAACTGTTGAAATTGGATTACGATGCCTATTATGCATTTTATGGTATCGTGGAGGAGATGCTAAAATTTATTCATCGGGCGGATGCTATTAAGAGTTATTGTGAAATACCTCTTCCCATAATAAAATCCATAGGAGCACTAAAGGGAAATGACGCAAGAAATGGGATACTATCATTAGGTAGTCAAATAAATGACCAAATCGGAGCTCCCCTTGATGCAGCGAATATGCTAATGGATAATAAACATATAGGCAAAATTGGAGATGGATTGTCGCTTATTTCTATTATAGATGAGGTAGGTAATGGTGAATATTGGTCAGCTGCCGGAGACATTTTACTGTTTGCAGCCGGAAAAACAAAATTAAGTCCCTATATGACTGTCATAAGTTTAGGCACATGGATGTATGAGACGGACTTGATGCAATGGAGATTAGCATGTATAAATTATAGCGATTACAAAAAAACACTAATAAAATATCGAGAATTACAAAAAAAATTTGAAAGTGGAGACAAATCTGTAGAGGAAAAGATGAATGAATGTCACAAAATACTGAATTCACATTATATAGAGA
>SKEZ01001350.1_pt1 | contig 13931 bp, 10 predicted proteins | sample 4843881 | NCBI WGS metagenome assembly SKEZ01 (sample SAMN11008796, study PRJNA524170) | human gut metagenome | isolation source: fecal sample from pouch patient p1, p46 | place: Israel: Tel-Aviv | reverse complement strand
AAGCTCGTCAGCCGACGAGGACGGGGATTGATCTGAAACTATTATAACACTAAATCATCAGTATTTGCCCTACGTAGATTACGTTAGGATCAGCCAAGCCGTTCTTATTGGATAGTACCCGCCAGGTAGTTCCAAACTTGGCTGCAATACCAGATAGCGTATCACCTGCTTGGACCGTGTAGGCGTTCGATTGCCCTTGACTGGCCTCGCCAACATAAATCTTTTGGCCAACGTAAATCACGTCAGGATTGGCAATGTGGTTAAGGCTTACTAAGCCAGAAACGGTTGTGCCAAACTTGCTGGCAATTCTGCTTAACGTATCACCTGCTTGGACGTAGTAAGTATTCTGTGGTGATGCCTCACCGGTTACCTTCAATACTTGGCCTACTTGAAGCAAGTTAGGATTACCCAAGCTGTTAATCGCTGCTAAGGTTTGCCAAGTCGTATTGTACTTACCTGCAATACCAGATAATGTGTCGCCAGATTGAACAATGTAAGTCCCAGAAGCTGGCTTACCAACGTGTTCAACTGGTTGTGGTGCTGGTACTGGGGTACTTGGTACACTACCGCTTGCTTTTCCAGTGGTAAATGCACCGTCAAAGTCAAAACTGGTGTCAATTCCCATGATACCATGATCGGTGTATTGCCAAGCATTTGCATTATCAATTCCAAGTGAAGTAACCCCATAGCCGGCAACCCACTTCTTCCGGTTGCAAAAGCCGTGGCTATTAAGAATGCCATCGGTAAAGAAACTCCGCATTGAGTAGACACCGGTGCTCTTATAACCAAGCGCTTCTACTTCTTGAAGAAAGGCTAAGGTAGTACCTTGATAATCGCTGGCTGAATTAACTTCTGCATCATCAATCATCAGCGTATCGTCATACATGCCAAACTGCCGAGCAATCTTAACAAAGAATCGTGCTTCATTCTGTGCATCGGGAATCGAAGTGTAGCGTGCAAAATGATAGCAGGCTACTCTTAAGCCCACTGCTAGGGCATTGTGAATTTGTGCTGTCGCTCGTGGATTAATGTAATTAGAACCATCTTCACTACCTTCAGTTAGCTTTACAACAACGCCTTGTGCTCCTTGATTCTTAGCTGTTTGAAAAAATGCTACCGTATCAGGTTGGTAACTTGAAACATCAATAAATGGATTACGAACTGCCATTTTATACGACCTCCTTGGGATCAATTGCTTCTGCTTTACCGTCCGGGATATAATCGGACGCTTTTAGCCCCAACTTGTCCGCCTTTTCTTCCTGATTTGTGGCAGGAGTTAATGGTGATTTTTCATAAGCTGATTGGACTGCCGCTTGTACCTGCTTCATATCAATATTAATTCCTTTATTTTTAAGATATGCTTGCACAGCAGATGAAGCGTCAACAAACTTCTCTTGACCTGTCATTGGCTTACCTATGCGGGCGTTAACTGCTGTCATAGAAACCTGTTCAAGCAACATCCATGCTTCTTTTTCTTGAACTGTCTCTGCATGTTTAATCTTACTATCAACGTATGGCTTACCAACCACCACAATGATATAGAACATTAAGAATAAATATCCCGAATCAAGGACCCAGTTAATAATGTCATCTAGTGTTTTCATGTTGTTTTTCCTCCTTGATTTTTTCTTTTAATTTCCTGTTCTGCTCCCTCAACCTATCGAATTCCGTTGGTTTACTACGCTGGTGAGCAGTTATCCAAGCAACGATAATCGAGCCAATCGTAGTGATTAAGGTTGCTAGTACTTGATCACTCACCTCGCCTCACCCTTTCAGAATTACAGTTAGTACAATACGCATTAATACAAAGAACGAATACATGCCAGGAATACTTATCAGGTTCCCACTCAACTGATCATGGATAGCAAATCCACATAAAAATAACAGCCACACGAAAGTAAGTGAGGCTGTCATAATTGTTTTGTAATGTAATTGTTGAACGTTCCACAGCACATAGACAAGCGTAATTGTGCCAACCACGCCTAATAGAAAGATGAATGGTGGATCATCTAGCATATCCAGCACGCTATTTGGGGGTGGCGTAAAGTTACCTGTACTATGCGTTGCAATGAAATAAGCGCCTAACCCATACGTTTCTAGCGCTGATATTAGCCATAGATAATTATGGCGTAGATTGTTAATCATTCATATGACGCCTCCTTAAATTTGTGCAAAATAAAAACGCCCTGGATAGGACATTCTTATTTGTTATTCGTAAAACTCCTGTTACCCTAAAAGTCTTATCTTGTAAGTTTCACTACCATCTATGGCAGAAATAACCGCTCCATTTTTGATTTCTAATTTAGGAACTTCGAATCCCACGTGGTCAAAGGTCTGAAAACGGCAAGTTAACTCGTTGCCTGGCTCATCCCACACAAATTCTCCTGTAGATTGATCCGAAAGAATCACCTTTTGGTTACATAAACCATTTAAATTTAAGATTAGCATAAAAACACATCCTTAATATTTATTTTAAGCTTATTATACCAGGTCGACTTAATTTACTCGTGGTTTTCTTAGTACCATGCCGCCCATAATAAAAGCCCCGCTCGTTTGAGTGAGGCTCATTATGTATTGTGTATTTCTAAGGCGACTATATTGCCTTATTCGGTTATTTTACTAAAAACGTTAGCCACTTCATCGTTTGAATAATACGTCGGACTAAATTTATTCAACCAAATATGCTGGCGGCTTTGTGTAAAGCTCATGTACATCTGGCCATCAATGTTTTGGGTAAATGGATAGAAGCAGTCTTGAACCTTTGCGGTTGCCACTTCATAGCTCTTCTCCAGAATATTCTGATCAATCTGAATCAAGCTAATATGATTGCGATCTAGTGGAGAATGCACAAGATATAACTGATTATTATTTTCAAAGAAGTCATAACGTGATTGCGTGTCTGGAACAAGAATCGGCTTTGACCACTGATCATTTGGGATATTGTACGTAGCTAAAACTGCATTGCCTTCGGTTCCACGTTGCCTACATAAGTAGTACACACAGTCTCCCTTAACATATGCTGATGGCTCAAACTCTGGCTTGTACTTGAAATCTGGCGCGCTAACAAATGTCCAGTTAATAAGATCACTGGACTTGACAATAAAGCACATGTGCAGAATACCGATGCCTGTATAGTAATAAGTGGCCCCATCTTCGACTCGTGGGCTTAGCTTCTGAATGAATGAGATATCACGATCTTCATAATCATAATCAACTCCGATTTGTGCCAGCGAGTCATGCACACTTACTGTATCAAAAGTCCCTGATAATGCTCCTGCTTTGAAGCTCATCGTGTTAATATCGCTTAGCAGCTTTGTATTAGGATCAAACCGGCGATAAAGCATATAGAACTTTCCACCAACTTTTGCGGTAAAGGCGTAGATCATATATGAATCATCGCTCGTTTTGAGAAGCAGAGAATCATAGATCGCATCAATGGTCTGGCCATTGTACTCTTGCCCAATGTCAGCTACATCGATGTATGTTTGTTGGCTCAGATTATTAAACGGTGCATAGACAAGCCGAGCCGTCTGCTGAGTTGGATCCTCAGCAGTTGTCCGCGTGTTAGCATAGTATGACATATACAGAGTATCAGCAACCTTATAGAAGGTTGAGACATGGACCATCTTGTCACCTGCTTTAGCAAAATCAGCTAAATGAGTACTCAGGTCTTTTCCAAGTTTGATTCCGTTGAGATAACTAGCCATCCTTAAATCTACGGGTGGTGTAGCCAACTGCTTAAATTGTGCAATCTGTTGATTGATTGTACCAGTAGGCAATTTGTACAGCTCAACCGGATTATTATCACCGGGAGCATAGTTAACTACTAACTTATCTGCTTGGTTGGGAGCTTTAATGTAGATTCCATTCGAAGCATTCAAACTCGGCTTAGCTACATTAATCAAATGATTATCAGCAGTTAAGAAGGCATAAAGACGAGGATTATTTCCTCCAACCCCGCAAATCTTAAATTCGTCACCGGCTTTGCAACTCAGAACTTCATATTTATAGCCACCCACATTTTCTGGATACAGTGAAACCGTTTCTCCAGGTTGGAATGCAAGTTTAATATTATAATTTACATTGACCGCTTCTGCAATATTGGTTTCTGCTAAATGCGATGCATCAGGATTGTATTGGTATACTGCGAAGTTAGGCGATGAGCTATTAACGATAAGATTATTAGCATCACTAGGGGCATATAGAGTTATTAGATCTGCATTTGCGTTAGGTAATGATTTATGCAATAACTGGCCATCTTTATCTAAGAAAGCCCATCCTAAGGCAGACACTCCACCTCCAAGATTTGTGATAATAAAAATATCACCTGGTTGGCAAGTCTGATTAACAACTTGATAACCTGGTGCATCATTTAATCCTGTATTTACTTTTGCACCATAGTCAACGTTTGTATTAATTGTCTTTCCCTTAGTTGTCATAAGCGGCAACAAGTGATTAGTAAGATAGAGATGATTAACATCATTGACTAACGACCTAGCACCATAATCAGTAATTTTAAGACCGCTATCATGAATTACATTGCGAAGATCATTCTGGCCCATCGTGCCAGTTATTAGAAAAATCTCAAAACGAACAGCCGAGGCTCCAGCAGAAGGTGCATACATGCCACCTGCAGGTACATAATTATGGGACAGAACTTTTCCATCAGAATCGAGCTCAAAAATGATGAAATGAGATAATGTCTTTGAATCAAAGTCAACCCTAAAAGTACGTGATCCACCCAGCACTCTAGGTGCCGAGTAAGCGTTCATCGAAATGTCCTTAGGTGTAATTGTGCCAGTGTCCGTATCAACGCTACCTACAAACCACTGTAAATCGACAACCTGGTCGGTCATAGCTTGCAAAACACTTTTTGTAACCTCGTCCGAAGCGTCAAGATAAGTAAGCTGACTCCGAACTTCTGCACTCAATCCTGCTGCCTGATATTGACCGCAATCATTCCAAGCATTGTTGAGCCAGATTAATAGATGACCGTTATCAACTGTGACATTAAGATTGCTGTTTCCGTTCGGATACTTCGCCTTTAGATCATCAAGATTTTTAAATCCTTCTGGCTCCACGTGCATTTGAGACAATTTTTCTTCAAGTTCAAACTTTTCAGCTTTTTGATTAAGTGCTACGTCCTGTTGAGCATCCTTCTGTTGTAATGCCGTATAGTTAGCATTCGCATTAACAATAGTTTCCTTCTGATTAATCGCTGTATCTTGCGCATCTTCACGGCCTGGTAAATCAGAAAACCGCCCACGAGCACCAGTAACTTCTCCTGTCAGATCACTAATGTCGCCAGCGTTGGCATTGGCTTGTTGCTTAGCTTCATTAGCCGTAGCAGCAGTATCACCAGAAACGTTTGACTTCGCTTGATTGTTTAAGTCCTTAATCTCATCAAGCATAGCCTGACCTTTGTCGTGAAAATCTTGAAGCATAGTCTCCGCACGGCTATCGTAAGAAGACTTGCCTGAATCGAAGTTAAATTCAATCGCATTCTTCATGACGGTAATTTTGACGTTGACCGAAGAAATGACCTTTTGTGTTGCCTTATCAACAATCCGGAACATCGTCTGGTCTTGGTCATAGGTACCGTCAACCTTAAAGGTACCAGTAGGAAAGCGGAAGGTTAAATCACCCGTATATAAATTGTCTCCGGGAGTATCTGTATTGCACGTTCCAGCAATATAGATGCCATTTTTATTTGGATCATTGGAAAGAAATTCAACGTCTTTCCCTCGCATATCATATAAGTTGTCACCATAGCAAATATGCAATGGCAAGAGCAGGTCATCATCGCCAACACGTGGATTAATCACATTTGATAAATCAATAATCTGCGTTGACTTCTTCATTAAATCGATTGTTACTCGCATAATCTACCTCCTACTTGTTGACTTCCCAGGTTGACCAATCACCCCAGCCACCGTTACTACTACCAGACTTTTGCCGCATGTAGATCGACGGATTAACTGAAATACCGATGTCGAAGTAGATCTGGAAGGCAACTGGATACTTGCCCTTGCTGTTACCGACTTGTAGTAACAACCCATACATGCTGACATTCATGTTGTCCTTGCTATTATCCAGCACAGGGAAGTTATGCCCCTGTGTAACAGTTTGCTGAGTAACATAAAGCAAGCTAACCCCGTTATCTAGGCTGTTAAAATCAGCATCAGCGCCAATCGCATGACCATCAAAGATGTGATTTAACTTATCAAACGCATCATTAAGATTATCCATCGTGTCATTCAACTTCTGTAACATATCCGGTAAGTTAATCGCCGTGCCATCAACGGTCAGCGGGCTAGTAAGATTCATTCCCCCAGCTAGGGTCAGCAGTTGTTGAAACGTGTTCGGGCCGGTAAACACATTAGCACCACTGTTAGTAGGAGCTAACCCCGCTCGAACAGCATTTGCATTATCGTCAACGGCTTGGGCTAAGACATGGTTTGAGTTCTCAATTCCTTGTGCAATAGCATTAGCCGCTTCCAATCGACTATTAACGCCGCTATTAAATTCATCAATGTTAGCTAACGCTTGCTTCTTAGCTGCTTCAATCTCACTATCATAGTTACCAGAATTAAAGACAGCACGAGCAAAACTAGCTTCAACTTCAAAATAGCAAGTATTGCTCGACAGCACGCGGTTGTTGTTAGTGATGACTTGCAAATCAAAGTATAAAATTCCGGGTGCTGAGAATGCAGCCGCCGGAATGGTTACGTACACCATCCCAGCAACTGGGTTTAAGATCTTGTACTCCCCGATCGTCTGTACACCAGTCCCGTCAGGCTTAGCCGCGTTGAACCGGATATCTGAGATATTGTTCAGATTCAAAGGCAGATGACCGTAGCCAAGTTGTACCTTTAGTGGCACGTCCTTATCAAGCTGTCGGCCATTAAAGACTGATCGCATGTTGTAGTACACCGTCTGCGGCTTATACAGGTCAAGATAGATGATGTCCGGGTTGTTATCCTGTACCGGAACATCCACGCTTGTATAGTCCTTTGGCAAGAAAAGATCACTCACTACATTCCACCTCCATTTATTAATTCGTTTAGCCGTTTGTTTGTTTTGTCATAGTTATTTTTCATTTCTTCTAAAAGCTTGTAGGTGTTGAACTTAATCAGATTAGTTTCCACGTTATCATTCCTTTGCTATTTTCAGAATGAGTCATAGATAGAATTTAAATCATTTTGAATATTAAAAAGCCGGTCTAACGTATCATTAGCCGACTTGAAATCGTTGTTTAAGTTGTTCAGCAGCTCATCGTTTAGCGATAAGCTGCTAGGAATCCACAGTGATACAGCGTTTGTAGGCTTGCCAGTTTGCCAATCAATCAGTGAATGATAGTTGTAGCATGAAACAACACTGTTAACCGCTGTCTGCACGTCCTGCATTAGGTGCTTAATCCAGATATAGGCGTTGCGATTAATCAGCTTGTCTGACAAGTCTGGCACCGCATATTTAGGCACGTCAGTATCCATGAAAACATTATTGATGGCATTTAACAGCCAAGAAGCTTTATCGTACACGTGCTGTACGCAACTGCGGTATGAACTTGTCAGCGTAGTTAAGTCACTCATCAGCTCATAGCCTTTTTGATAGTCCGTCAGCTCACCTTGCTCGTCAGTGTCGCCTTTATTGTCATTTGGCTCTTGAACTACCACGCCCCAGTCAATATCAGTTGTTGCCATTTTTTTCACCGCCTTTCTATGATAAGAATGTAATCTCACGCCAAACAGTCCAGACGTCATTGTGCTTATTGCGGATCCACACAGCATCGGATACTGTATGCATGGTTTGCGTGATGATATTGTCGTTAGCATCAATCACCTTCAGCACGCCTGTTTCGGTGCTTGGGCCACCAGTTACGCTGCTAGTGCGGATCTCATAGTAGCCAGATGTAGTCAATCCATCATACGTGCCAGACTGTACAATGGTTACCGCAAATGGATCTTTAATCGTATCGATCTTAGGCTTGATCAGCGCCCACATGTTGTCACCATCGGCGTTGTTAAACAAAAAAGCACCCGTAGGTGCCAGCTTAGGAATCTTGTTTTGCCCGTCTGGACTGGCAACCAGCATCTTGCCGCCTTGTAGCTCAGTAGTACTGTAGTCAAATCCAACAAAAGCGCCAGGCTTGAGCATATAGTTGCCGTTCGGGTCGGTCGGCTCAACAACCGTGCTGTCCGCCTCTTCGATCAGCTTGCCGGCAATGTCAACGTCCTTGTCCAGTGCACTCGCGTAGCTACCCAGACCGGTCTTGCTGTCATACTGCCACATGTCGGCATTGCTTGGCTGATTACTGCCCCACGCCGCAATCCAGCGGTACACGCCCTGCTTAACAAGCGTGGCGTCGTCAAACTTTGCGTAGTTGCTTAGCGAGCAGTACAGACCGGTATTCCAGCCATACGTTGACCACTGATTGCGAAACGAGTCGAAAATGCTTGGCCACGATCCAGTGATCGTGCCTTCCATGTCTAGGAAGTAGTACACGTTCGGTTGAATGTTTAGGCTCTTAGCGTTGCTGACCGAATACTGCAGCTCGCCGTCTACGCCCTCGTAGTAGTGATAGACATGGACAATCAGCCCTGCTTTAGTTGCATTGGCGATATGGTCTACTGCGTGCTCATCACGAGTCACGCCATGACCGATACGCACGACTACTGCTTTGACGCCGTTAGCTTTCAAATTGTCCCAGTCGATACTGGTCGGCTGCCACTCCGATACGTCAACTACGTTTGCTGCTGTCAAATGACTTCACCTCCGTTTCGTTCCAAGCGCTATTTGAATCATCCCTGTTATTACTGCTAATGATTAGTGATTTAGTCTGTTCCTGCAGTCTGGATAGATTAGTCTGCTGCGACCGCTGAAAGTCAAGAATGTTAGCAGCATTGCTGTTAAGCATCACCGTAGACGACTGAGTATGACTGTATGGATATTTCTGATAGCCAACCAAGCCAACTTTGGTGACATAGTCAGCCGGCCGAATCTCCAACCGCACCATGTCGCCTTCGACAATCTCTTTACCGGGGTCAACCGTAAGCTGCAGCGTAAAGTCTGGATTGGCTTTGAATTGCGACTCAGCATAAGCTTTCATCTGTTCCTTGTCAGCGATGGTGTCATTGGTGATGTCATCCCCAACGAACAATCCCCAGCGCTGATGGCTGGTCTCATCGACAAAATAAAAAGGAGCAAAGTAGTACTGCTCCTTAGAATCGGTTGTAGATGCCGTTCCACCATCATCACCACTGGATGAACCACCGGCAACAATTTTGGCCATATCATCGTTACGCTCCCACCATGTCGGCGGGTAGTAGCTGATTGGTTCCGTCTTGCACACCTCGCCAGGCTGTGGCTCATAGATCATCGTGCTGTTATCCAAAGCCATACAGATGTGATGGCTGGCACCTTTTGATCCGTAGAAACCCATGTCGCCGGTCTGTACCTGATCACGGCTGATCTCATGGCCATAGGATTCCATTGATACAGTATATGCCGGAATGTTGATCCCGAAATCGTAGTAGACTCTGCTGACAAAGCTTGAGCAGTCCATCCCGTTGTACGGATTGGCATTACCAACCGGTCGTCCACCGCCATATACATACGGGACACCGAGATACTTCTTCGCGTCGGCGATAACGCTTTGAGCGCCACCACTGGCAGTCAGCGATCCGTTAGGCAACCCGGTATCACTGGTGGTCTGAATTTCCTGTGTTGCGCCAATCAGACGGGCAGCGTTTGTCATATCGGTTGTGTCATACTGCAACTGGACTTCTGGCGTATCGCGCAGATAGTCATAGCGGTGACCATAGTCTTTGTAGAACTCGTCATGCGAGTAGATACGCAGATTAAGATTGTCCGGCCAAAAGACCGCTGAAGACCATGCCTCCAGAATCCGGCTGATAGCGTCTTTACCGGAACCGGATGCATATGGGCTTTCGACCATTGTGTTGTTAAAGCTGCCGATTACTTGATAGGTGATGTTCCAGTTCTTACCTTTATCACCGCCAAAAAAAGCATTAAGGATATCACCTGGAGACACCGACTGAGCGACCGTGTCAGCGTTATCCGGTACGTCCAGGGATACATCGCTATTGCCAGTATGCGAGTACTGTCCCCAATCAACCGGATCGCTACCGTAGAAGTGCATTCGGCTGATTTCGCCGGAGATATGCTGCAGAGTAACAGCTGTCGTACCAATACCGCCAGAGTAGTCCGGCTCGCACTGTTTGATGACAAACCACTGCCCATCAATCTCAACCATGTTCTGCACGGTCAGCATTTGATAGGCGGCGGACTCGTCATCCCAAGCCGTAAAGTACGCTTGGTAAGTGTTGTTGGCTTCCCAACTGATATAGATGCTGTCTTCCAGTGCCGAGTGGAGCATGGCGATCTGATCATCACCATCAGGCACCTTCAGAGCATGATTATTGGTAGCAGCTACCTTTAAGACTACGCTCATGACAGATAAACGAACGGAAAGCTGAACGTGATGTCCACACTGCCGGCTCCTTCGGCAGTAAAGCTGTTCCATCCGGGATCCAGTGAGATTGTGCCATAGTCAGTGTTGACGTTGGCAAGATTGCCATCAAGATAGGTGTCAATTCCGTCGAGTACGACCGTATGGCTGCCGTCGTTAGACTGTGTGTACTGCCAGCTGGTGCCATTGGTCTCGTTGGTAAGCTTAATGGAGTTGCCGTTAAACTTGCATGAGATCTTAAGATCGTGGCGCTGATAGTACGGGTCGACCACAATATCACTGGCGTTGTAGACGTTAAAGCTTGTCGAAGTAAAATGATAGCTTGGCAAAGAATCGGGCAGATTCATACCGAACTGCCAGCCGTCAGCCACGCTAGGCAACGAATCACTCCGATATAGCGAGTAGCGATAACCGTTTGGCACATCAAACGGAATCGAAAAGTTGGCGTTGTTAGACCCTGGGGTAATCGGTGCAATATCAAATGGTGTCGGGATACCAAAATATACCTTACAAGGACTGGTATCAGTCCGTACCCGAACCAACTTGCGTGAGCCAAACAATCGATAAAGCTCATGCTTAGCCAATACCAGATCATCATATCCGCCAAAACTGAGCCAGAATTTTTCACTAAATGTTCTTTTGGCGAAAGTCTGGCCGGCAAATGGTGAGCCATCGGTACCAGTCGTATCTTGGTACTGATTGGCAAATTGCGGCGACGAGCTAGCGTCGTCCAATCCGAGATAACGCAGTCCGGTTATCTGATCACAGAGATTAACTTCCTGCTGATCGCCAACCTTGATCATGATATATGGATCCGGCATCTGCTCATCTCCTTCCTAGAATCCTAATTGACGCATTCTCGCGTCTTTTGCTTCCTTTTTGTACAGTTGTTGCATGTCGAGACTGCCTTGTGCTTTAATCGCGTCTACCTGATCGCCGCTCAGACGTAGCAAAATATCAAACTTGGACAGTAACTCGTCTAACTTGTGGATCATAGCGTCTGATTGGCGATCATTTCCGTCAACATATTGAGCATTATGGCTCAGAGTAGGATCATCGTTGCGGAATCTGGCAACGATCTCGCCAAGTAGCTGATATGCACGTGACCGTCTGCTGATGTCGGTCGGGATGACATATTCTGGCATGTTCTTTTCTGCAATTTCATAAACACCATGGTTAGAGATCAGACCACCATTAGCCCAGCCGTGACCATTACCGACGTTGCCCCAGCCGCCTTCGCCGCCGTGCTCCAAGACGTGGATTGCGGCTAAGATTTCATCGTAGCCATTTCTCCAATCAGTATGCCCTGGTAAAGCATCAGTTCGCCAAGTTGAACCGGCAAATTGCAGAAGGCCACGTGCCTCATTTCCGCCAGAGTTTCTGTCTGTATAGCCGTGTTGGAAAGCTAGCGGGTTCCCACGGGATTCCGTTTGGATCTGGCGGAGCAGTTTAGCCACCTTCCAATCGGCAGGGGCAACTCCTAATTCTTTGAAGGCTTTGATGATGTAAGGCCGCCAACGTTCAACCCCGGCACCGCCTGGGTTGGCAAGCGTCTCAAACTGTTTCTTGATCCAGTTACCCATCTGTTTAGTGATATAAACCGGCACGTCCTTAACCAACTCTGCAGCGAACTTAACCGGCGTGCTGACATGGACAAATTTTTGGAATACGGATTCCATAAACTCGACCGGCTTTGACATGATTTTGTCGACCATGCCTAAAACATCATCAGTTGCATCCCCGACTTTACTGAGTAGCGAGCTGAAAGCATTGCCCACACCGTCTGCATAATGCGGAATCGTCCCGAGCATACGCGACAGCTGATAGCTCCGTTCACCATCAAGCACACTGGTACCCTTCGGCAATGGCAGAATCAAGTTGCGATTAGCCGGGAACATCCCAACTTGACCATCTTTGGTCATAAACATCTCACGGTAGTGTGCCGTCAAGCCGTCATTGACTCTGGCAAAGCCACCGGGATGAGTGTCGTTGGTACCGTTGGCGTAGCTTGGCATCGAAATGCTGAAATTTCCACCAATCTTAGATCCACCGACTTTATCAAGGACCCAGTTGATACCGCCTTTGACGTCATCGATCATGGTCTTAAATGGTTTAAGTACACCATTTACCAAATCAACGAAATGACGATGCACACTGCCAATTGCATTGCCAACCGCATCTCGGATCTTGCCAAAAATGTCCTGCCAAATCTTGAGCATGTCGCCTAAACGACCGCCCGTCATGTCATTCAGCTTGTTGTACATATCGGAAAAGATCTTGCGGTTGAACTTAAATATGTCCTGTGCAGTGTTTTTAGTGTCCTCGCCTAAGCGATCCCAGCGCCCCGAAACAAAGTCGTGCCAAGTAGTAGTCTGATCCTGAATAACCTTATAGCCAGCTTGGAACGTAGACTTATGCTTGTTAAACATCTGCTGAGCCGAACGGACAGTATTACTACTCAGCTCATCCCAACCACGCTTTACATTGTCTGCTCCTTCACCGGTCTTTTTCTTCAGGTCTTTCCAGCCATCGGCGAAACTCTTTTTAGTTGAGTTCCACCAGTTGCCGATTTCTTTGTTAGTCTCCTTGGTTCGTTTTGAAATAAGCGTGCCAAGGCCTTTAAAGGCTTTGCCAAAATCTTTAGCGAACTTGCCAATCTGTTTGTGGTACTTAATGATCAGTGCAAGCGCGACTTCGATTGCAATCATCCAAGGGTTGAATCCAATCGTGGCCACCTTGAGCACACGAGCAAAAAGCCCAATGCCTTTAATCAGAGCATTAAGACCGGACATTGCTTTGGTAAAGACAAATGCTGCCGCAATAGCTTTAGCAAAGCCAACTACCATCGTCTTATGCTTGGAACAGTACACGGCAAATTTGACAACTGCCATCGCAAGCTTGCCAAGGTCCTTGGCTAGGTCTGCAAATGCCTGCTTGGTAGACTTTTTGCTGAATGCTTCCGCCAAAGCAACCGAAGCTTTAGAAATTGCCGGCAGAAGTGCCTGACCAACCTCAATCTGAATTGCTTGCGATGCGTACTTGAACCGGTCTTGCGCGCTCTTAGCAGACTTCATGTTGCGCCGAGCCAGCTTGCCGATATAGTCCTCGTTGTACGCAGCCTTGACCTTGCCTTCGACTGCATCAAGGTCCTTGAGGTTGCTAGACAAGATAACAGCGGCTGACTGTGCTGACTGACCGAATGCCTGGTTAAAGACTTTCAGCCGATCCGCCTTAGGAACCTTCTTGTTGATCTGATCAAAGATTTCCGGAATCGATTTGAGCTTTCCGGACTTAGTCTTGAAGTCATCAATCGACAATCCATACTGTTTAAATGCATTGGTGGCGCTTTGAGAACCACTGGACAGACGTACTATAATCCGTTGCAGACTTGTACCGGCTTGAGATGCTTCCAAACCGTTGTTGGACAACTCACCCAGTG
>SKEZ01001340.1_pt1 | contig 13998 bp, 8 predicted proteins | sample 4843881 | NCBI WGS metagenome assembly SKEZ01 (sample SAMN11008796, study PRJNA524170) | human gut metagenome | isolation source: fecal sample from pouch patient p1, p46 | place: Israel: Tel-Aviv | reverse complement strand
GGTGGCTGCATATCCACAGGATGATGTAGCCAGAATCACAAAGGCAATAAGTTTACGTTTCATAAACCCTCTGTTAACAGGTTAAAGATTTACTCAATAACTGTTGCGAAATAACAGTCAGCCAGATTTCAGGGGGATGGCTGTGCGCGAAATGAAGCTTACTGCATCATGACCTCACGAACGAAATCTTTTTTGAGCTGTGTACTGTACGCTTTGCCATAAAACTCCACCGTGGGCTCCGGGATCTCATTCAGATCCGGACGGAGCTGTTTGTTCATCGGCGTGGAGCCGAAGACTTTACTCAGTGCATGTTGCGTTTCAGGCTGAATCAGCCAGTTGAGGAATAAGCGTGATGCCGCCGGATGTGGGCTGTTGGCGGCAATGGCAGCGATGTTACCGCCGCCAGGCATGCCAAACTCCGGTACGTAAAATTTCAGCCGCGAATTGATAGCCCCGGTTTTTTGTAGTCCGACAAGATGATCTTCCCAGGATGGTGTCAGCATCAACTCGCCGTCATTCAGGCGTGTCAGACTATCAGCACCGGAGGCCGTGCGGGTAATTTTGTCCTTATTAGCGGCAAACCACTGCCAGCCTTTCTGCCAGTTTTTCACCACTGCCGGGTCAACGCTCTCCGCTTCGCTGTTAAACGTGTCGCCCTGAGTAGTGACGATGCGCTGGATAAAGGCTTCCCCAGCGCCGCCGTTGTTCGGGTCGTTATAGCCGAACTTTTTCGGGTTGGCGTCGATAAAGCTCTGCAACTGCTCCAGCGTTTGTGGCAGCGCCCGGTCACCCATCTGCTGCGGGTCGTAAGCAAATCCGGTCTGGTTGCCCCAGAACGCCACGGCATAACCCTGGGTGTCAACGTTCTGAATCTGGTGAATGGCGTCGCCATAGCCCGGCAAATCGTCCACCTTCGCCAGCGCTTTCGCTCCCATTGCCACTGGCAGTTGCGCAACAGACAAGGCGATAACATCTATTTTACCTTTTTTTTTCCCCGCTTCTGCCAGCAACTTGTTCACGTTTCCGTCGATATTCCCTTCCGGGATGCGCACCTTAACACCGTACTGCTGCTCAAAATCCTTCACAAAGCTGCGCCACTGCGGCTGTAAGTACCAGACGTTAAAGGTCACGCTGCCCTCTTTTTTCGCTTGGGCAATCAGGTCGGGGCTATCCGCCGCCGTTGCCAGCGAGCTGCACAGCAGGCCGCCCGCCAGAATCATCACTGTTTTTTTCATCACATTATCTCCTGTAAAAGGTCAGGCTTTTCCCGTGGATTGCGACAGATAGTTCCCCTTCAGCAACTTCTCAATGATGACCATCAGGATGACATTGGGGATCACCAGAATCATCGACACCACCGCCGCATCCGGGCGGACGAAGGAGTAGCCAAGGAAAGAGTAAAGAATGGTCGGAACGGTGATAAAGTCCGGCGCGCCCAGCACGTATGAGATGCTGAACTCTTCCAGGCTTCGCACCAGACAAAAAATCAGCGCCGCCAGGAAGCTCGGTTTCAGCAGCGGCAGATAGGCATTGCAGAAGGTGTCCCACGCGCCGGAGCCCAGGTCGCGGCTGGCGTCGATCAGATCCTGCGGCACCGACTTAAACCCCGCAGACATAATGCGGATCGAATAGGGCAGCGTCAGTACCGTATGGCCGATAACAATGCTGATAAACGCGTTGTCGATATTGAGGTTGATCAGCATGGCGCTGAAAAAAATCCCGATCAGCATCCCCGGCATCACCAGCGGGATCAGCGTCAGCATCTCCGCCACCGCCTTACCGCGAAAGGTCATGCGCCCGAAGGCATACGCGGTGGGTAGCGACAGCAGCAGGCTGGCGACCGCTACCGCAGGCGCAATGGTGTAGCTGTTGAACAGCGCCTCGGAAAGCGAAGTCTTTTCCCATACCAGCAGCCAGCGGCTGAACGACAGCACGGGCGGGAAGATATCCGGGTAGCTCCACGGATGGGCCGGGTCAACCAGCGACCAGAGGATCGCCATGCCGAACGGCATGCCCAGCCAGATCAGATTAGCGACCACGAAGAAGATCAGCGAAATCGTCACCACCCGGCAACCGTTGGCAGTGTGGCTCATTTGACCTCTCCTTTGCGGGTGGCGAACGGGGTAATCAGTGTGGCAATCAGCAACGTGCAGATGGCCGCCGTGACCATAATGATCACCGCAATCACCGCCGCGTTATTCCACTCGCCGTACTCCATGGCGGTGGCCTGCATCAGCCGCGCCAGCGAGTAGGTGTTGCGTGGCCCGGCCACCGAGAAGAAGGCGAAGTCGCCCAGCGCGCCGATAAATACCAGAATCAGCGTCACCTGCACGGCGGGCAGCGTCAGCGGCACCACCACGCCGGTAAAACTGCGCCAGCGGCTGGCACCGAGATTGCTGGCGGCGTCCAGCACGTCGTTACGGATGGCGTTGACTGCGCCGCCGACGAGGATCAGGGCGAAGGGCAGGTTTTTCCAGATTTGCAGGATAACCACGCCCCAGCCGAAGTCATCGTTCTGCATCCGCAGCGGCTCGCTGATAATCCCCAGCGCCAGCAGCAGTTCGTTGATAATGCCGTGATAAGCGACGATATTGACGAACAGAAACGCCGCCACCAGACCGGGGATAAACATCGGCGCACGCAGCACCGCGATAATGCCCTCTTTATAGGCCATCGGTTTACGCAGCCACAGCGCCAGCGGATAGGCGAAAATCACCGAGCCGAACGACCCCAGCAGTGACACTTTCACTGAGTAGAACAGGGCGCTTTGCAACACTTCGTCCTGCAACATATTGCGCCAGTATTCCAGCGAGAAATTGCTGTCGCCTTCGATGTTGAACCAGCCCAGGCTCTGGACGATCACCACATAAAACGTCGATCCCATCAGTAGTAGGATCGTGCCCAGCCCGCTGAGCATCAGCAGCCAGGCGACCGCATCATTGCGCCAGTTTTTCATGATACCGGCTCCAGAAAATGGATGGCGTTTTCCGCCAGACGGAAGCAGGCACTCTCGCCGGGGGCGACGGGCGGCTTTTTAATTAGATGTAAGCGGACCGATAACCCGCTGTCGTTGTGGCCCCAGGCTTCGGTGAGGTTGCCCATAAAGGCCATTTTGTCGAGCGTCAGGGAGAAGTGGTTGTTGCCTGCCTGAGGCTGGCTGACATACTGCGCATCTTCCGGTCGCCAGCAGATATAGCAGTGCTCTGTGCGTGGCGGCTGTACGGAATGCACATAAAACTCGCCGAGGGCACAGCGTACCCGGTAATAGCCCGGCTGCTCTGAGGGCGTGACCTGCGCGGTGTCGATATTGGCCGCGCCGATAAAGTCGGCCACAAAGCGGTTGGCCGGACGGTAGTAAATCTCTTCCGGTTTGCCTATTTGCTCAACATTACCGGCGTTCAGCACCACAATTTTATCCGACATCGCCAGCGCTTCCGCCTGGTCGTGTGTGACGTAGATCGAGGTGAGCTGATACTGCCGCTGGAGTTCCTTGATTTCAAAACGCACGCTTTCGCGCAGCTTGGCATCAAGGTTGGAGAGCGGTTCGTCGAACAGGATCACGTCCGGGCGGGTGATCATCGCCCGCGCCAGCGCCACGCGCTGCTGCTGGCCGCCGGAGAGCTGGGCGGGCATTTTCAGGCGCTGGCTCTCCAGCCCCACCTGCTTCAGCGCCTCCGCCAGCCGGGCCTGCTGTTCACTGATAGCGACTTTTTTCTGCTTCAGGCCGAAGCAGATGTTGTGTGCCACGTTGAGGTGCGGAAACAGCGCATAGGACTGGAAACACATGGCGGTATTGCGCTTTTCTGGCGGCAGGGCGTTGACCGTTTTATCGCCAATCAGAATGCGTCCGCTGTCCGGCTGGTGAAAACCGCCGATCATTTTCAGCAGGGTGGTTTTACCGCAGCCGCTCGGCCCAAGCAGGGTCACGAACTCCCCCTCTTCGGCGCAGAACGAGATTTCCCTGGCGGCATAGAATTCGCCGAAGGTTTTGGTCACCTGTTCCAGAACCAGTTTTGACATGAGTCTCTCTTCTATCGGTTAAAAAGATGATTATTAAATTTACATACTAAACATTAAATTTATGTGACACAGATCCTTAAAGCTAAAAAATGATCTAAATATCAAATTAAAAGCATATAAAACAATGGATTAACCATAAAATAACAAAAACATCTTTCACATTTAAATTTAAGTAGTAAAGTTAATTACCATCTTACATTCGAGAGGAAAAGAAGATGGCGTTTAACTTTCACCGGGCGGCAGAGGGGATCGTGCTGGCCAACAGCCACCGAGGTTATTCCAGCTGCGCGCCGGAGAACACATTCCCGGCCTTTGAAGCCGCCCGCCTGGCGGGAACCCACTGTATTGAAATCGATATCCACCTGACGGCGGATAACCAACTGGTGGTCACGCACGATCACCGTATCGACCGGGTATCCACCGGACACGGATTTGTGGAGCAGATGACGTACCCGCAGCTGCTGGCGTGCGACTTTGGCGTGAAATACCATCCGTCGTTTGCCGGAACGCGCATCCCCTTGCTGGCGGACGTGCTGCGCTGGGCGGTGGAAAACAGCATGGGGCTGATTGTTGAGGTCAAACAGCGCAACCGCCATGACGAGTTTGTGGCGGCGCTGGTCGCACTGCTGCATGAGCATCTGGATGCCCTCGGCCATATCCAGTTGCTGGGCTTCAACCATGTGCTGATCAACCGGGTGAAGGCGCAAATCCCGCAACTGGCGTTACAGGTGGTGACGCTGGAGCGCTACAATAACCAGCTTGCGGCGGTACAGCAGTCCAATGCCGGATGCGTCTGCTTTGAGTTCGAGTTCGCCCATATCGACGACCTGCGGGCCTACAAAAATGCCGGACTGGGCGTGCGGATGTATCTGCATGAAATGAAAAACGGCATGACGCCGCTGGAGCAGTACGACTATAAATTCGGCTGTGACAGTCGTCCGGTGATTATCGGCTGGATGCAGGCGGGGCTGATTGATATGCTCAGCCACGATGATATTCCGTATTTGCAGGGACTGATTGAAGAAGCAGGCCTGCGCTGGAACTAGAAAAATAAGGACACCATGAACGCCCACTCTGAACGCCTTGAACTACGTGGTTCGCAGCGCCTGCTGCTGGAACTGATCCGTCTCCACGCCCCGGTGACGCGGGCTGAACTGGCACGGCTGTCGGGACTGACGGCGGGGGCGATCACCCAACAGTGCCGAGAGCTGATGTTCTCCGGCCTGGTGGTGGAAGGGGAGCGCAATACCGGGCAGCGCGGCCAGCCGTCGCTGCCGTTGCGCCTTAACCCCGGCGGCGGTTGTGCTATCGGGTTGTCGTTCAGTCCCGGTTTTATCGATATGACGGTGGTCGATCTCAGTGGTCGCCAGCTGCTGTCGCTTTGCGAAGCACATCAGGAGAATCAGCCACTGGAGGCCTCTCTCGCGCAGATCAAAACCTTGGTGGAGAAAATGCTGAAAAAGCGCCAGCTCCAGCACGCACGTATTCTCGGCATTGGCTATGCAGTGCCCGGATTTCTGAAAGCGGATGGTCGCAAGCGCCACAGCGTACCGTGGCTGGAGAGCTGGCGTGAGGTAGATCTCCAGCAGGCGTTTGCCGACAACCTGCCGTGGCCGACGTGGGTGGAAAATAATGCCAACGCCTCGGCGGTAGGTGAACTGTACAGCGGCAAATGGAATGCGTACAGCGATCTAACCTTTATCGACCTTGGCTACGGTATCGGCGCGGGTATTATCTCCGGGAATAAAATGCTACGCGGCGGGTTCTGCAATGCCGGTGAAGTCGGGATGGCGTTTCCATCCGGTACACCGCGCCCGTCGTATAAGGATTTGCTTGCCACACTGGAGCGTGAAGGATTCAGTGAAACTAAGCTACCGGAGCTGATAGCCGGGCAGCACCCACTGCTGGAAAGCTGGTTTGAACGCTGTCGTGGCCAGGTGGAGCAGACGCTCTTCAGCTGTGTGCAGTGGGTAGACCCGCAAATCATCGTACTCGGTGGCGCGATGCCGAAACCGATTATCAGTCGTCTGGTGCAGGAACTGAATCAACTGATGGAAGCCTGCCTCGATCCCAACCGCCCCAGAGTGAAGTTAGCTGCCTCTTCGATGGGAGCACAGAGTGCGTCATGCGGCGCGGCGATGCTCCCGTTGTATAAGGTGATTAATAATGGATAAGAAGTTATGTGATTGTTGCTTCTGAAAGTGATATTTTATGTTGTTAAAATGTAAAGTAATAATACAATGAGCTATCCATGATGGGGTTCTGTAAATAAACAAAACACTCTCTTCAATTCTGCTCACCTTCGGTATTTGTGTATCATCACTGGCTACTGATAAAAACAGAACCGTCAGTTTTCCACGATGTGAAGGGCAGGAATCATCGGCTGTTGCAGCCAGCGTCAAACGGGACTATCTCCAGAAACAGGTGCTTCACTGGAAAGATGACTAGGTGATCTTCAGTCAGCAGCATCCTGTTGTCTGGGTGAATCTTCGTGAGCTGGTAAGTAAAGGTGATAATTTAGTCACAGTGCATCTCACCGCCCGGGGGAAGAAAGCCGATATTCAGTATCGGGTGCGCATTGACTGTAAGAACGAAAACGCTATCTGGCAGCGCCAGAGATGAACGTATGGAGATAATCACAGAGTATGAACAAACGGACTCTACATGTTCATTATGACTAAAAAACGCTGTTTTATTTTACGTTGCTGTCATAACGTGTTTATCTCAATTTTCGGGAACATGTTCTTAGCGGTTAGACTGGCCCCCTGAATCTCCTGCGTTTGAAGGACAGTAACAGGTTAAGTGATAACAGATGTATGAAAATATAGAGATACATCCAAGGAAGAGCCACTTTTGCGCCGTTCGTGACAGTTTTGTCATGTCCTTGCTCCGGCCTGGTTTATGTTCATAAGTCCTTCTTCACCAGTATCTTTGTAAACCTTCACCCAGTGCCAGATAATGGTTTCATTTGATATATTAAACTGTGTAGTGGCCTAGCGCATGGTAAGTTCTTCACTCAAACCTTCAGGACAACTGTCAGTCGAAACTCAGGAGAGCCGCGGTCATTTTGCCATGTAATACCATCAATACCGTGGAGTTGCCAGCCCTTGACCCAGCATCGCTCTGATGTTTCTTCAACACCAAAACGTTCAGCGGTACGACGTGTACCATCGTGTCCGGCAATATAATGATTAACTACAGCTTATTCGGTTTAGAGAAAATATTTTGGCTTTGCCATAAAAACTAACCTTAATCAGTTGGATGTCCAACTTTTGGAGGGAGAGTCCAACGATGGTACAGGATTTATTCATGTTAATTTTTCACAAACTCCTTTATTCGTGTGATGTTAATCACAAAATACCAAAGAGAACGTTGAAAAAATAATGATACATTGTAAAAGATATATTAATTAATTTTTCATAATTTTATTATATATGCTGCATGTCAATTATTTATATACCAAAAACCGAACAAAAATATTTATTATAGGTATTATGAAATAACCTTTCCATATTGTTTATTTTAATGCAATCAGCACAGATTACTTCAAAAATATAATTAGATGCATGAAAAGGGAGAAACAATATATTTTATTGTTTAAGATATTTTGTTCAACATGTATGCTGAGAGATAAACTTATCGATACTTAAAAAATCCGAAAAGGAGGAATAATGATAACAAAAAGAGAAAGACGTTTCCTGAGAACAGTAGAATGGCTTGGCAATGCACTTCCTCATCCCGTCATCCTGTTCATAATATTAACAATTTCCTTAATTGTAGTTTCGATGATTGGACAATATTTTAATATTAGCGCCCCAGACCCAAGACCACCTGGAGCTAAAGGCCGGAATGATGATGGTATTATTTATATTGTAAGTTTACTGGATGCAGATGGAGTTCGTAAAATTCTTTCGAATCTGGTTACTAATTTTACGGGATTTGCACCACTGGGCACTGTTCTGGTTTCTCTTCTTGGTGTTGGTATTGCAGAACGGTCCGGGTTAATTTCAGCAACCCTTCGTCTTATTGTGACAAAAGCCCCTGCAAAAGTAACAACTATAGCTGTTGTTTTTGCCGGTATCATGTCCAACATGGCTTCAGAACTTGGCTATGTCGTTTTAATACCACTTTCGGCAATACTTTTTCATTCTCTGGGAAGACATCCCTTGGCCGGGCTTGCTGCTGCTTTTGCGGGAGTCTCGGGTGGCTATTCAGCAAATTTAGTATTAGGTACAATCGATCCGCTCTTGTCAGGAATCACCCAGCAAGCAGCGCAAATTGTATCATCTGATTATATTGTAGGGGCTGAATCCAACTGGTATTTTATGTTTGTCAGTACATTTTTTATAACACTCATGGGGTACCTGATAACAGAAAAAATAGTTGAACCACAGTTAGGGAAATACAAGGGTGGAGGGTTCAATCAGGATGAACAGTCAATTCGTAATTCATCTGATGTTACAGCAGTTGAGAAAAAAGCGTTAATGCTGTCCTTTTTATCTGTACTTCTACTATCTGTTATTGTTGCCATTCTGGTTATTCCTGAAGATGGAATCTTACGTAATCAACAAACAGGATTAATCAGCAATTCTCCATTTCTTAAATCAATAGTGGCTTTCATTTTCATATTCTTTTCATTAGCTGGTGTAGTATATGGATATACAGCGGGAACAATAAAAAATAGCAAAGATATTGTTGATGCCATGACTCATTCAATGAGTACATTAGGACTTTATCTGGTCATTATATTTTTTGCCTCTCAGTTTGTAGCTTTGTTTAGCTGGACAAATATTGGTCAGGTTATTGCGGTTAAAGGCGGGAGTTTTCTGAATAGTCTTGATTTGCCAGATTCCGTAATATTTATTGGATTTATATTGATTTGTGCTGTCATTAATTTAATGATTGGGTCCGCATCTGCTCAATGGGCAGTAACAGCACCAATTTTTGTTCCTATGTTAATGATGGCAGGATATGCCCCTGAAGTAATACAGGCTGCTTATAGAATTGGAGATTCAGTAACAAACATTATTACTCCAATGATGAGTTATTTTGGGCTTGTTATGGCTATTGTACTTAAATACAAAAAGGATGCCGGTGTTGGGACTTTGATATCAATGATGCTTCCATACTCCATAGTTTTCCTCGTCGGGTGGTCTGTATTCTTTGTTATATGGGTCTTTGTACTGAACTTACCCGTTGGCCCCGGGGCATCGACCTATTATCTCCCATAAAGTCAATCATACATATCATAATGGAGAATATTATTCTCCATTTCCAGGTTGAATCAATATTAAACCCATGCAGCCATAAAAACTTTAGCATTTTAAGTGTCAGGATGTTTCTATGTAAAAATCACAATAATTTACACAACACAAATAAATATATAGTTGATTACATTGAAGATTGCAATCACAATGTAATTAAATAGAAAATCAATTGTATGACTCCGGCTCAATGCCGACTTAACATCTGTATGCTGAGGTAAGTTTACGCTTCCGACTTTCTGTTATTTTGGTGATTATATTTTCAGGGGAAATTAAAAATGAATAAAGTTTATTCCCTTCGCTACAGCGCTGTGGCCCGGGGCTTTATTGCTGTATCTGAGTTTGCGAGGAAATGTGTTCATAAGTCTGTCAGAGGCCTGAGTTTTCCGGTTTTATTACTGTCCCCCGTACTTTTCTCTACAGGAGGCCTTGCGGGAACAGTCAATAATGAACTTGGCTATCAGTCATTTCGTGATTTTGCTGAGAATAAAGGTATGTTCCGCCCGGGAGCAACGAATATCGCCATTTATAATAAGCAGGGAGAGCTTGTCGGCACGCTGGAAAAAGCGGCTATGCCGGATTTCAGTTCCGTAAATTCAGGAAGCGGTGTGGCGACACTAATTAACCCGCAGTATATCGCCAGCGTGAAACATAACGGAGGATATACAAACGTCAGCTTTGGTTATGGTGAAAGCCGTTACAATATCGTGGACCGGAATAATGCGCCGTCACTGGATTTTCATGCTCCCAGACTGGATAAACTGGTGACAGAGGTTGCCCCGGCTGCGGTGACGGCGCAAGGGGCAGTGGCTGGCGCATATCTGGATAAGGAACGTTATCCTGTTTTTTATCGTCTTGGCTCCGGAACCCAGTATATTAAGGACAGTAACGGACAGCTGACACAAATGGGAGGAGCATATTCCTGGCTGACTGGCGGGACTGTCGGTAGTCTGTCATCCTATCAGAATGGAGAAATGATTAGCACCAGTTCAGGTCTGGTTTTTGATTACAAACTTAATGGTGCAATGCCCATTTATGGCGAGGCCGGTGACAGTGGTTCGCCTTTATTTGCTTTTGATACTGTTCAGAATACATGGGTTCTTGTTGGTGTTCTCTCTGCGGGGAATGGAGCGGGGGGCAGGGGAAATAACTGGGCTGTTATTCCACTGGATTTTATCAGACAAAAATTTAATGAGGACAATGATGCCCCGGTCACATTCAGAACATCGGAAGGTGGTGCGCTGGAGTGGGGCTTTAACAGCAGCACCGGAGCTGGCACGCTGACACAGGGAACCACCACATATGCCATGCACGGGCAGCAGGGAAATGACCTGAATGCCGGTAAAAATCTGATATTTCTGGGACAGAATGGACAGATTGACCTGAAAGACAATGTTGCACAGGGGGCAGGTTCTCTGACATTCCATAATGATTATACGGTTGCAACTTCAAACAACAGTACCTGGACCGGTGCCGGTATTATTGTGGATAAAGGCGTGTTCGTAAACTGGCAGGTTAACGGTGTTAAAGGCGATAACCTGCATAAGATTGGTGAAGGTACGCTGACGATACAGGGCACGGGTATCAATGAGGGTGGTCTGAAGGCCGGGGACGGAACCGTTGTTCTGAAACAGCAGGCAGACAGTAACGGGCAGGTGCAGGCCTTCAGTAGTGTGAATATTGCCAGCGGACGACCGACAGTAGTGCTGACTGATGACCGGCAGGTAAATCCGGATAACATCTCCTGGGGATACAGGGGAGGTATTCTGGATGTTAACGGTAATGATATTGGCTTTCACGAAATAAAGGCGGCAGATTATGGTGCTCAAATCCACAATGGCAGTAACAAAAATGCAATAATCTCTCTGGTTATGCATGATGCCATTAAGTGGACCGGGAAAGATACACCAAGAATTTTAGGTCGGGTTTATGAGTATTTCAATGATGAAACGCAGAAGACTGAATTCTTTATATTAAAAACCAGCAGTATTGCGTGGTCTCCTTCGCCTGGAGAAAAAATTTTTCCGGATATGTTCAGAGGTGCTGATTATTTTAATACTCTTGAGGATGCGGACAAAGAGGCCAGAAAAAATACACAATATATTTTCCATGGTAAATTAACCGGTAATATCAGTTTTAACCCGAAGAGTGCCGGTACGTTTGTTATGGATGGTTCTGCTGATATGTCCGGAACCTTCACCCGGGAAAACGGGCGTCTGACACTGCAGGGTCATCCGGTTATCCATGCATACAATACACAGTCTGTGGCTGACAAACTTGCTGCCAGTGGAGACCATTCGGTTTTGAATCAGCCCACGTCATTCAGTCAGGAGGACTGGGAGAATCGCAGTTTTACCTTTGACAGACTGTCACTGAAGAACACCGATTTTGGCCTTGGCCGTAATGCCATGCTGAACACCACGCTTGAAGCAACAGATTCGACTGTCACACTGGGCGACAGCCGGGTCTTTATTGACAAAAACGACGGTAACGGTACGGCTTTTACGCTGGAAGAAGGCACATCAGAAGCGGTGAAGGATGCAGACCGTAGCGTGTTTAATGGCAGTGCTGTTCTGTACGGGAAGACGACGCTGGATATCATGAACGCAACCTTTAATGGTGATATCAGCGGTCATGCCGGCTCGCATGTGGAGTTGTCGCGCCGGAGTCACTGGAATATGACGAAAAGCTCCACGCTGGATTCGTTCAGAAGCAAAGGCGGGACGCTCTCCTTTGTGACAGACAACTGGTCGCCGAAAACGCTGACGGTAAACACACTGCATGCCAGCAGTATGAATATCGCCATGGGGGTCAGCACCGCCGACAACACGGGCGACCGGATTGATATCCTGAATAAGGCAACGGGGGGACATAACACACTGGACCTGTCCTCCCTGTTTGATCAGACTGTCACACTGAAAAATGACCTGACTCTGGCATCTGCACCGGTCGGAACTTCTCACGGGTACTTCTCCTTTGCCAGTCTGAACAGGGGGTTTACTGTTTATACCCCTGACACACAGGTGCAGGAGAAAGACGGCAGAGTTTACTGGCAACTGAAAAGTCATGCCGGAACAACAGAATCTCAGGTATCAACGGATGTCAGTGATGATGTGACAGATACAACCTCTCCGGTTGCACCGGATACAGGGAGTACAGGAAGCACTGAGGCTGATGTTATTGTGTCTGAAGGAAATAACAGCAACGGTGTGTCGCCTTCCCCTGATTCTCCGGCAGAGAATGCGGGCACGATGGTGAATGGCAGTACGCTGTTTAAGGGCGCGGATAACACATCTCTTCTGAAGAAAGCGCGTGCCATGTTTGCCGCCCGTGAGTTCATTCTCAGCGACAGTGCTGACCGCTGGACACAGGTGGTGGACAACAGTGATGCAGACGGCGGTGCATGGGCCATGACAGGGTACAGCCATGGGGGATATGACGACTTCAGCCTCAATCAGAGTGGACTGAATGTGGGATTCCGCCAGTCTGCTGCCGGTAATGCCTGGTGGGGGATGGGGGTAGAGTTTTACCGGGGGCACAGCAGCACAGATGACTACCGGGATGATTTCAGCCTGTGGGGAGTGCATGTTCTGGCGGGCAAATCCTTTGCCGGTGGTCTGTTTGTGGATGGTATGACCGGATACCGGGAGCTGTCTGAAGATTACACTATTCAGGGAGAGCTGAGTGACCTGTCCGGCAGGGCAAAAAGCCCTATCCTGACAGCGGGTATCCGTAGCGGGTGGAAGATGCATGCAGCCCCCCTTGATATGTCGATAACACCGACTGTTTCACTGAACGGTGCGCGGGTGGACGGAAATCGTCTGCAGGGCCGGGAGCGGAGCGTGGAGCTTTATGATGGCGATGCCCTGTGGCTGAAAGCCGGGTTTGAGGCAGAAAAAGTATCCGGAAATATGACGCTGAAGGCAGGTATCTGGCGGAATATCACTCTGAAGGATATGCCCGGAATGACCCTGCGTGATGACTGGAAAGCCCGTCACTATGATGCAGAGAAGGCTGACCGCTATACCGTTTCGTTTGGTATCAACGGAAAGCTGACAGAGAAACTGTCAGTGCAGGCGAAAGTAAACAGCAGTTTTGATGGTTACTTTAAGACGGATGCGGAAGGAATACTGGGTATCAGGTATTCCTTCTGATAACAGCCATCGATGATGCTGCAGAGAGAAGGAGGGGTAGAATATAGCCCCTCCGGTGAGCCGGACGTAAGAGTGTACTGACTCCAAAAAGTTGGACAGTTGTAGTTGAGCACAAAATCAGGACACCGGGATAACCTGTTTCCACTTTTCTTCATGTAGCCAAGGCGGTAAACCATCGTTGTTCGTGTGAGGTCGATAAACGTTATAATAACCATTAATCCACTGGTTTATATCGCGTACCGCATGGCTAAAATCACCATACCACCTTTCGGAAACCATTCACTTTTAAGGCTGCGAAAGACTCTTTCCATCGTAAGCGTAAACTGACCGCCGTATGTAGCCATCAGACGAGAATTGGTAACTTAGACGCCCATCTGATATAGACGGACATCTAAGTATGGAATTACAGGACTGGCGAAAAGAACCTCGTAAAGTAACCGGCTCATTTAAACCGTCTGGTCTGTTTCCTCCGGCTCTACAAAAATAATGTCCATCATTTTTAATGGACACTATCGTATGAAACACCGGACCTGGATCACTGAAGCTTTACGTCTTCACTT
>SKEZ01000168.1_pt12 | contig 14127 bp, 8 predicted proteins | sample 4843881 | NCBI WGS metagenome assembly SKEZ01 (sample SAMN11008796, study PRJNA524170) | human gut metagenome | isolation source: fecal sample from pouch patient p1, p46 | place: Israel: Tel-Aviv | reverse complement strand
ATGCTATAATGTAATTTAATTAAGGGGGACATGTCAAATGTTGAAGTTAGAAGATTTTAAAGCCGCAAAGCAAAGAGTTGATGAAGTAATTTTAGAGACACATTTAATTCATAGCGATGCTTTTTCAGCTGAATGTGGTAATGATGTTTATATCAAACCAGAAAATTTACAAAAAACTGGTGCTTTCAAGATTAGAGGTGCCTATAATAAGATCGTGAAATTAGATGATGAAGCTAAAAAGCATGGATTAATTGCATCTTCAGCGGGAAATCATGCTCAAGGGGTTGCTTATGCAGCTAATAAACTAGGAGTTAAGGCAACTATTGTAATGCCTAGTCATACACCATTGATCAAGGTTGAGGCAACAAAGGCCCATGGTGCTGATGTGGTTTTAGCTGGTGAGGTTTATGATGATGCTTACGCTAAGGCAGTTGAACTACAAGAAAGTGAAGGGTATACTTTTGTCCATCCGTTTGATGATGAAGATGTTATGGAAGGACAAGGGACGATCGCATTGGAGATTCTTGAAGAATTACCAGATGCTGATATGATTTTAGTACCAATTGGTGGCGGTGGCTTAATTTCGGGGATTGCTGCAGCTGCTAAATTAATTAAACCCGATATTCAAATCATTGGGGTTGAACCTGAAGGAGCGGCAAGTGCTTCTGCAGCTATTCAAGAGGATCAGGTAGTTTTATTGAATGAGGTTAATACGATTGCCGATGGTACAGCTGTGCAACAAATTGGCTCTAAAACGTTTAAATATATTAAAGAATATGTTGATGATATTGTTTTGGTCAATGACTATGAATTGATGGAAGCATTCTTGTTATTAGTTGAAAAACATAAGCTGGTAGCTGAAGGTTCTGGGATTTTAGCTTTAGCAGGATTAAAGAAGCTAAAAACTAAAGGGAAGAAAGTTGTATCATTGATCAGTGGTGGAAATATTGATGTGTTAACTATTTCGTCTATGATTAATAAAGGACTTATTTCAAGAGGACGAATTTTTACTTTCTCTGTTCAATTACCTGATAAACCAGGGCAGTTGGAATTAGTATCGAAGGTTTTAAATCAATGTAATGCCAATGTAATTGGTGTTGACCATAATCAGTTTAAAAATTTTGCTCGTTTTTCTGAAGTAGAATTAAGAGTAACAGTTGAGACTAATGGTAATGCGCACATTCAAATGATTATTGATGAGTTTAATAAACTTGGGTATACAATTACTAAAATAAATTAATATTTTTACATAAGGGTAGGCAGCAGCTTATCCTTTTTATCATATTTATTTTTATAATATGAAAATTAGAAATATTGAAGGGATTAGGCTTTTATAATGAAGATATATGATTTATTTATATGAATAAAAGGAGAGTGATTTAATAATGGAGAAATGGTGGCAAAAGGAAGTAGTTTATCAGATTTATCCTAAAAGCTTTAAAGATAGCAATGGTGATGGAATTGGTGATTTACAAGGAATTATTGAGAAATTAGATTATTTTAGTGATTTAGGGGTAACGAGCCTATGGTTATGTCCAATTTATGCTTCACCAATGGATGATAATGGTTATGATATTAGTGATTATTATGCAATTAATCCTATGTTTGGAACAATGGAAGATTTGGATGAGTTAATTAAAAAAGGAAAAGCACGAGGAATTAAGATAATTATGGATTTAGTTGTAAATCACACCTCTGATGAACACCCATGGTTTAAAGCAGCAATCGCTGATCCGACGAGTAAGTATCGGAATTATTATATATTTAAACATGGAAAAGATGGTCGTGCGCCAACTAATTGGCGGAGTATTTTCGGTGGCTCAGTATGGCAAAAAGTTACTGAAGATGAATATTATTTTCATGCTTTTTCAAAAAAGCAACCATGCTTAAATTGGGAAAACCCTGTATTACGGCAAGAAATTTATCAAATGATCAACTGGTGGTTAGATAAAGGAATTGCAGGATTTAGGGTGGATGCCATTAATTTTATTAAAAAGGATCAACGTTATCAAGATGGTGAGCCTGATGGTGAAGATGGATTAGTGTCTTGTATCCCTTTTGCGCGTAATCAGCCAGGAATTGAAGTTTTCTTTAAGGAATTAAAGGAGAATACGTTTGCTAAACATGACTGTATGACAATTTCTGAGGCTTATGGGGTATCATATGATAAATTAGGTATCTATATTGGTGAAAATGGATGTTTTGACAGTATGTTCGACTTTAATTACTCTAATTTTGATATTGGAGATAATGAGGAATGGTTTATTCGTAAAGACTGGACTGCAAAACAATTTAGAGATTTACTATTTACTTCACAAGTCGAAGTAAATAAAGTAGGCTGGGTAGGAACTTTCCTAGAAAATCATGATCAGCCGCGTTCTTTAGATAAGTTGATTGTAAATAAAGCAGATCATGGTTATTATAGTGCTACAATGATTGCTTCAATGTATTTCTTTTTAAGAGGGGTTCCCTATATTTATCAAGGAGAAGAATTAGGAATGGCAAATTGTGTTCGGCGATCTATTGATGATTTTGATGATATTAGTTCACATGGCCAATATCAAAGAATGCTTGAAGAAGGATTTAGTGAAAGTGAGGCATTGGCTCTAGTTAATAAACGCAGTCGTGATAATTCTAGAACTCCAATGCCGTTTGATGACAGTCAATATGCTGGGTTTTCTGATGTTGAACCGTGGTTAGCGTTAAATGAAAGTTATCCAGTTATAAATGTTAAGGCACAGTTTAATGATCCGGATTCAGTTTATAGTTTTTATAAGAAAATGATCTATTTAAGACAACAAAGTGTTTATAGTAATACTTTAACTTTTGGAAGCTTTATTCCCGATGAATGTGAAAATGATAATTTGATTGTCTACCAGAGAAGTTATCAAGGACAACTTATTGTCAATGTATGTAATTTTTCGAATCAAGAGCAGCCATTTATTTGTGCTAAAGAGCTTATTTTAAATAATTATAAAGAATATGATGGTAAAGTATTGAAACCATATCAAACGATTATGTATCTTGAAGAAAATAAATAAAATATGATAAAAGAGATTTCATTCAATGAGATCTCTTTTTTGTTGGAGGGAAATGTGAGATATTATTGTCGTTCTCCTTGTCAGAGTGTCATTATATTAGTGATATAAATCAACAAAGGAGCAGAAAGATGAAAAGAAAATTAAATCAATATATTCGAAAGTCACTGTTAGTTGCAGTGACTTTTATTTTGGTGTTTTGTAATGCTGTAACTTATGTCAATGGACAGCAATATCAAATTAGTGCAGGTGAGAAAATTAAATATCCTAGCTGGTTTGACAGTAGTGGAACCTGGTCAACACGAATGTATACTGTAGATGGAAAAATAGCATATTGTTTAGAAGCAAGCAAACATTCACCAGGTAATGGAACTGTAGGAGAAGGAAGTTATGTAGATAATGAAAATCTTCAAAAAGTACTTTATTATGGCTATGGGGGTCCTGCTGATACACTATCAACAGATGGTGTAACTAGTGTTGAAATGGCATATCTGTTAACTCATATTGCCGCAAGCTATTATTATGCTGGAGATCTTCATGGTGTTGACTTGGAAAAACTACGTGGCTGGGGCTGGGCAGAATGGATCGAAGCAATCCCTAATCGTCCTGCAATTCCTAAAGGAGAGATTGGATTTTCAAAAAATAGTTTGAAAATGTATCAAAAAGATGGTAGGCAGCGGAGTGAAGAAATTACGGTAATTGGTGATGCTGATGCTACTTTAACGATGGTTTTAGACAAAGACATGGAATTACATAATTTAACGACAAATCAAACAGTTACTGGGACGGTACAATTAAGTAGTGGTCAAAAATTCTATTTATCGTCTCCATTAACCAAACGAGACAATTATAACTGGTCGAGTGGTTCTTTGATGGGAACAACGAATAGTTATTATCGACCTTTAGTTTTAACGATTGACGATGAAACCCAAACGATTGGAACAATGGTTTTAGGGAATGGAGAAACCAAACCAACTAGTTTGCAAGTAGAATATTTACCAGTGGGGAGTTTGAAATTAATCAAAACAAATGAGGATAAACAGATGCTAGATGGGGCGGTATTTAATTTGAAGGGGAAAAATAATGATTATAATCAAGATCATGTGGTTAAAAATGGCGTATTACAAATAGATAATTTATTAGTTGGAGATTATATTTTAACGGAAATTAAGACACCAGCCGATCATGATAGTCTTAATAAGGAATACACTGTTACGATTAAAAGTAATGAAGTGACTACAAAAACAATTGTCAATGAATTGATACCAGTCGGTAAATTAATAATCAATAAGAAACTAGAAGGACATTTAGATGATTTATCTGGAATTGAATTTAAGATAACTGCTAAGGAGGACATTAAAGATATAATTACAGGGACAGTTCTTTATCGAGCTGGTATGCCAATTGGTCAAAATCAAGGAATTTATATTACAGATCAAAATGGACAAATTATTATTGATAAGTTACCGATGGGAAGTTATCTTATTAGTGAGGTAAAGACTTTACCGGGATATGTATTTGATGGTACTGTTTATGAAGTAGCTTTTAATAAAGAAGATAGGGTTACCAAAGAATACCAGTATACTTTAAATGTAGAAAATAAATTAACACAAACAACAATTTCTAAAATTGACGCTCTAACTAAGCAATTATTACCAGGAGCAACATTAGAGCTATATTTAAAGGATGGAGAATCATTGAGTTTGATTGAACAATGGGTATCAACTGATGATGCACATTTAATCAAGGGGCTGTTAGTTGATTGTGAATATGTTTTAAAAGAGGTCAAGGCTCCAGCCGGTTATACACTTGCGCCGGAACTTACGTTTAAAGTTGAGAACAGTGAGAGTATAAAAGAAATAGTATTTGAAAATCAGCATATTCCTGTGGTACCAACTGGTGATATAAGCAATTATAGTGGTTATGCTGGAATTGCATTAATAAGCTTTATATTCTTTTTAATTTTTACAAAACAGAAACGTAGAATATTATAAATATGACGAAAGCCCCAGTTAATGGGGCTTTTAATTAAGCTATTAAAATGAAATTATTACCAATATTTATTGATAGTCATATTTAAATCAACGTTACCATTGATTCCTCTAATTTGACCAGTTTCACTATATTGTAAAATATGATATTCTTCTTCTAATACTGGAGTATCATTATAACGTGCTTTCCATTTAATGTAAGAATCTAGTTTTTTATCAGTTAATTTAGTTGTCCACCAGTGATGATTAGCATAGATTCCTTTTTTATTTTGATTTTGAATGTTATCTAAAAAAGTTGTAGCTACGATTGTTAATTGATCATTTGTTAAAGCCCCTTGAAAAGTTTCGTCTTCTAAATCAATAAAAACCCCAAGTTCGGGAACTCTTCCATCTAGTAAATGATTAACATACTCAGCCTCTTTTTTTGCTTGAGCAGCTTCAGTGGCTAAAGAATAATAATATACACCGTAAGGAATATTTAAATTTTGACATTGCTTGATATTTTGTTCAAAAAGCGGATCAACTTTGGTTTTGGTACCATCAGTTAGAGAAGTATAGCCGCAACGGATAATCACAAAATCAATTTCTTGACGAGCTAACTGCAAATTCACATTATTATTCCATTTAGAAATATCAATGCCAATATATTGGCCGTCTTTAGCTAATCGATCATTATGATTAAAGACTAATATACCAGTAACAATTAAACTAAATGATAAAGCAGATACGATGATTTTGATTAGATTATGTTGCTTTTTAAATCGCTTAAATAAAAATGGCAGTAAACAAAATATCATAATTAGTAAAATAACGATACTATGGGTCAGATACTTTGGTAAATATTGTTTATAATATAATGAACATGAAAAAAGAAGGGTACCAGCAATAAAAAGAAAAATAATATTTTTTTGACTAAAAATTTTATTTTTAGTTTTCTTTTTCATGATATCACCTCGACAACTAATTCTAACATAATTAAAAATAGTTGTCGATTGATGCTTATTGATGATTTTGTTTTTCAAGTTCTTCAAGAATTTGATCTAATTTATTATGAAGATCCTGAATAATGATTTCAGTTTTCAAATTTACTTTATAATCATTTTCGTTTCTTTGACGATCTTTTTGCTCTTGACGATTTTGTGACATCATAATAATAGGTGCTTGAATCGCAGCAATACATGACAAAATCAGATTTAAAAGAATAAAGGGATAAGGATCGAGGCTATCTTTAGCAAGGATATTATAAATCATCCAGGAAATTAGTAATATAATAAAAATAATGATAAAAGTCCAACTACCACCAAGATGAGCAATTTTATCAGCAATTTTTTGTCCTAGTGTTTCATCCTTACCATCAGGTAAAGCAACTGTTTTTTCAAGAACAAGATGAATTATTTCTTCATCCTGCATATCATCACGAACATTTTCAATGATTTCATTTATTATTTTAGTGTGTGTTAAATTTTTCATTAAAACCATCCTTTTATATAGTATTTACAGCTTGTTTTGTTTTAAACGCAATAACTAGATTTTAAATAAAAATATGGATTTTGAAGAAGGTTTCTTACAATGATAACTAATTATAAATTTGTTGAATAGTGTCATTTAGTTTTGTATACTAATATGGATAAAGTTATGAAGGAGTGATTATGATGTTTAAAGTATTTGGTGAACGCATTGTTAAGACTATTACTGATCATTTTCAATTCTTTTATATTTCTATTTTTTATAATTAACATATCATTTACTTGATATGTTTTTTTGTGAAATTAATCAAGATTATACGGAGGAACAAAAATGCCAAAAAGAGAAGATATTAATACAGTATTAGTAATTGGTTCAGGTCCAATTATTATTGGTCAAGCTTGTGAATTTGATTATTCAGGAACTCAAGCGTGTAAAGCTTTAAGAGGGTTAGGTTATAAGATCGTGTTAGTGAACTCAAATCCTGCAACGATCATGACAGATCCGGAAACTGCTGATGTTACTTATATTGAACCATTAAATGTAGAACGATTAACACAGATCATTGAAAAAGAAAGACCAGATGCGTTACTTCCTAACTTAGGTGGGCAATCAGCATTAAACTTATGTTCTGAATTAAATGAGGCTGGTGTTTTAGAAAAATATAACGTTCAAGTATTAGGAGTTCAAGTTGATGCGATTGAACGTGGTGAAGACCGTTTAGAATTTAAAAAAGAAATGGATAAATTAGGCATTGAAATGGCTCGTAGTGAGGTTTCAACAACTGTTGAAGAAGCCTTAGCAATTGCTGAACGGTTAGGTTATCCAGTAGTTGTGCGCCCTGCTTATACTATGGGTGGTGCCGGTGGTGGACTGGTATATAACGTTGAAGAATTAAAAACAGTTGTATCTCGGGGGTTACAAGCTAGTTTAGTTGGTCAATGTTTAATCGAAGAATCTATTTTAGGTTGGGAAGAATTAGAAGTTGAAGTTGTTCGTGATGCTAACAACAACATGATCACAGTATGTTTCATTGAAAATATTGATCCATTAGGAGTTCATACTGGAGATTCATTCTGTAGCGCTCCAATGTTAACAATTAGCCAAGAAGTGCAAGATCGTTTAAAAGACCAAGCATTTAGAATTGTTGAATCAATTGGTGTAATTGGAGGGACAAATGTTCAATTTGCTCATGATCCAGAAACTGATCGAATCGTTGTTATTGAAATTAATCCAAGAACATCTCGTTCATCAGCTTTAGCATCAAAAGCAACAGGATTCCCAATTGCTTTAGTTTCAGCAATGTTAGCGGCTGGTTTGACTATGGAAGATATTCCTTGTGGTAAATATGGAACTTTAGATAAATATGTACCTGATGGTGATTATGTTGTAATCAAGTTTGCACGTTGGGCATTTGAAAAATTCAAAGGGGCTGAAGATAAACTTGGTACTCAAATGAAAGCTGTTGGGGAAGTTATGAGTATCGGCAAAACTTATAAAGAAGCTTTCCAAAAAGCAATTCGTTCATTGGAAATTGGACGTTATGGCTTAGGGTATGCTAAAAACTTCAATAAGTTATCTAAAGAAGAATTATTACATATGTTAACTGTTCCAACTAGCGAAAGACAATTCATTATGTATGAAGCGTTAAGAAAGGGAGCAACAGTTGAAGAATTATTTGAACTAACACAAATCAAACATTATTTCATTGAACAAATGAAAGAATTAGTTGAAGAAGAAGAAAATATAAAATCATACGAAGGTAAAGAATTACCGGCTGAAGTACTAAAACAAGCAAAACAAGATGGATTCTCAGATAAATATTTAAGTCAAATTTTGAATGTTGAGGAAAATGTAATTAGAGAAGAAAGATTAGCTAATAATATTAATCAAGCATGGGAACCAGTACACGTAAGTGGAACAAAGGATAGTGCTTATTATTATTCAACATATAATGCTGAAGATAATAGCGACATTCATCACGATAAAAAGAAAATTATGATTTTAGGTGGTGGACCTAATCGTATTGGACAAGGAATTGAATTTGACTATTGCTGTGTTCATGCTGCTTTAGCATTAAAGAAATTAGGATTTGAAACAATTATTGTTAACTGTAACCCTGAAACTGTATCAACTGACTATGATACATCTGATAAATTATACTTTGAACCACTAACATTAGAAGATGTTTTAAGTATTCATGAAAAAGAAAAACCAGTAGGTGTAATTGCACAATTTGGTGGACAGACACCACTTAACTTAGCTGCTCAATTAAAGAAAAATGGTGTGAATATTTTAGGAACAACACCAGAAACTATTGATATGGCAGAAGATCGTGACTTATTTAATGCAATGATGGAAAAATTAGAAATTCCAATGCCTGAATCTGGAATGGCAGTAAATGTTGAAGAAGCATTAGAAATTGCTAAAAGAATCGGCTATCCATTAATGGTAAGACCTTCTTATGTTTTAGGTGGTCGTGGAATGGAAGTTGTTTATGATGATGAAAGTCTTGAACAATATATGAAAGCAGCTGTTGGGGTAACTCCTGATCGCCCAATCTTAATCGACCGTTTCTTAAATAATGCTATGGAATGTGAAGCTGATGCAATCAGTGACGGTGAAACTGTTTTTGTTCCTGCGGTTATGGAACATATCGAATTAGCTGGTATCCACTCAGGTGATTCAGCATGTATCTTACCCTCTAAACATATTCCTATCCGTCATTTAGAAACAATTAAAGAATATACAAAGAAAATTGCTAAAGAAATGAATGTTCGTGGTTTAATGAATATGCAATATGCAATTGCTGATGATAAAGTATATGTATTAGAAGCCAATCCAAGAGCTTCAAGAACAGTACCACTAGTTTCAAAGGTATGTAATATTAATATGGTAAAAATTGCGACAGATATTGTTACTCGTGAATTGACTGGGCGTCCTTCACCAGTACCAACTTTAACAGAAAAGAAAATTCCTCATATTGGAGTTAAACAAGCAGTTTTCCCATTCAATATGTTCCCGGAAGTAGATCCTGTTTTAGGACCTGAAATGCGTTCAACTGGAGAGGTATTAGGAATTGCCAGTTCATATGGAGCAGCTTTATATAAAGCTGAAGAAGGGGCGAAAACAATTTTACCAACTGAAGGAAAAGTTTTGATCAGTGTTAGTGACTTAGACAAACCAGAAGTTGTTGAGCTTGCACAAGGATATTATGATGCTGGATTTACTATTGTAGCAACAGGGAATACTTATAACTTGATCAAAGAAAGTGGTATTCCAGTAGAAAAAATCAAAAAAATTCATGAAGGTCGTCCAAATATTAGTGATGCTTTAACTAATGGTGAATTAGCAATGATCATTAATACACCTCATGGTAAACAAAGTGCTCATGATGATAGTTATATTCGTAAAGCTGCAATTAAAATGAGAATTCCATATATGACTAATATTGCTGCTGCTAAAGCATCATTAGAAGGAATTATGGAAATGAAAATTCATGGTAGTCATGAAGTTAAATCTTTACAAGAGTATCATTTAGCAATTAAATAAAATTTAAATTTAAGCTATTCCCACCAAAGTAGATAAATGAGATAATTTCACTAAATCTATGGAGGTGGGATTTTATTGTGTTTGTATCAATGATTTTTTATTATTAGGCTTGAAAATATTAATCTATATCAATAAATTTGACTCGTGATAATAAAAAAGTATAAAAATATCTTGAATATTCAAATGATTTCTACTATACTATACAAGAATAAGAAAGGAATGAGGCATATGTTGGTGTTTTTTAAAGAATTAGTAAGTGAAAAATTTGATATTATGAACTCATTTTTATATTTTTATTGTTATTAAACATATCAGTTATATTGATATGTTTTTTTATAGTAATTAAGGAGGATGAATGATGAAAGCATACTTAATTTTAGAAGATGGCAGTGTATTTGAAGGAACAAGTATTGGTGCAGTTAAAGAAGTAGTTAGTGAGTTTGTATTTAATACTTCGATGACAGGATATTTAGAAGTGTTAACAGATCCTTCTTATGCTGGTCAGTCAGTCGTAATGACTTATCCATTAATTGGGAATTATGGGGTTTGTTTAGAAGACCAAGAGTCAAGTAAACCACATGTAGAGGGATTTATTGTAAATGAACTAGCTAGATTGGGAAGTAATTTTAGAAAAAATATTGATTTAGAGGAATACCTAATCCAACATGATATTCCTGGGATTCAAGGAATTGATACTCGAAATCTAACGAAAATTATTCGTAATATTGGATGTATGAATGGAATGATAACAACAACTAAATATGAAAATCTTGATGAAGTAATGAAACGGATTCATGCTTTCAAAGTAACTGGAGTTGTGGAACAAACTACATGTAAAGAGTCTTATACAATTGGTACTGGAGATAAAAGAGTTGCTTTATTAGATTATGGAGCAAAAGCTAACATTGCTAAAAGTTTAGTGAAACGTGGATGTCAAGTTACAGTCTATCCTGCCAGTACGCCAGCGTCAGTTATTCTAAAAGAAAAGTATGATGGAATCATGCTTTCAAATGGTCCTGGAGATCCTGAGGAAAATGTTCAAATTATTGAAGAAATCAAGCTGCTTGCAAGTAGTCAAACACCGATTTTTGCGATTTGTTTAGGACATCAGTTAATGGCTTTAGCCCATGGTTTCAAAACTGAAAAGATGAAGTATGGCCATCATGGTGCTAATCATCCGGTTAAAGATTTAGAAACTGGTCGAGTATATATTTCTACTCAGAATCATAATTTTGTGATTAAAGAAGATTCAATTGATTCAGCAGTAGCAAAACCATGGTTTATCAATGTAAATGATAAGACAATCGAAGGTGTTACTTATCTTAAAGAAAATATTAAAACAGTACAATTTCACCCTGAAGCATGTGCTGGTCCATTGGATACTGATGCTTTATTTGAAGAATTTATAAAGATGATGGAGGGAAAATAGAATGCCAAAAGATAGTAGAATAAAAAAAGTATTAGTAATTGGTTCGGGACCAATTATTATTGGTCAAGCAGCAGAATTTGATTATGCTGGAACTCAAGCTTGTCGGGCATTAAAAGAAGAAGGGATTGAAGTAGTTTTAATCAACTCTAACCCTGCAACAATCATGACTGATAAGGATATTGCTGATAAGGTTTATATTGAGCCCTTAACCGTACCGGTTGTTAAAAGTTTAATAATTAAAGAACAACCAGACAGTATTTTGCCAACCCTGGGTGGTCAAAATGCTTTGAATATTGCGATGGCATTAGCTGATGAAGGTTTTTTAGAAGAACATAATGTTCAAACGATTGGGACTTCAACTAATACGATTAAATTAGCCGAAGATCGCTTAGAGTTTAAAACCCTAATGGAAAATATTAATGAACCATGTGCAGCCTCATTAGTTGTTAATCATGTTGATGATGCTTTAGAGTTTGCTAAAAAGATTGGTTATCCAGTTGTAGTACGTCCTGCTTATACTTTAGGTGGAACGGGAGGCGGAATCGCTTATGATGAAACAGAATTACATGATATCTGTTCAAATGGATTAAGGTTATCACGAGTTAGTCAATGTTTAATTGAAAGGTGTATTGCCGGATGGAAAGAAATTGAGTATGAAGTAATGCGTGATGGTGCTGGAAACTGCATCACTGTATGCAACATGGAAAATTTAGATCCTGTAGGAGTTCATACTGGTGACAGTATTGTTGTAGCGCCAAGCCAAACTTTATCAGATAAAGAATATCAAATGTTAAGAACCTCTGCTTTAAATATTATTACAGCATTAGATATTCAAGGTGGGTGTAATGTTCAATATGCGCTAAATCCCGATAGTTTTGAATACTGTGTAATTGAAGTAAATCCACGAGTTAGTCGTTCTTCAGCTTTAGCTAGTAAAGCTACTGGTTATCCAATTGCAAAACTAGCAGCAAAGATTGCTTTAGGGTACACATTAGATGAAATCATCAATGCAGTAACAGGGAAAACTTATGCTTCATATGAACCAACATTAGATTATGTCGTATGTAAAATTCCTAAATGGCCATTTGATAAATTTGTTGATGCTTCAAGGGAATTAGGGACTCAAATGAAAGCAACTGGAGAAGTTATGAGCATTTGCAATAATTTTGAAGGTGCGCTAATGAAAGCATTACGTTCACTGGAGCAAAATCTTTACTATTTGCATCTAGATGAACTTGATGGAAAAGATGTTGAATTTCTCCAAAAGAAATTAAAAGATGTTGACGATCAAAGAATTTTTGCGGTAGCAGAAGCATTACGTCAAGGAATTAGTGAAAAAGAAATTCATGATATCACAAAAATTGATTTATGGTTTATCGATAAAATCAAACATTTAGTAGAAGTAGAAAAGGAATTACAAAATAAAGAATTAAGTGGAGAGTTATTGAAAAAAGCTAAACGTTTAGAATTCCCAAATCAAGTAATTGCTAAGTTAACAGGTAAAACTAGTGATGAAGTAAAAAATATGTGCCAAGAAAATAAAATTAACGCAGTGTATAAAGTGGTTGATACATGTGCGGCTGAATTTGATGCAACAACTCCATATTATTATTCAGTCTATGGTGGAGTAAATGAAGTAAATCCAGCTGATGATAAGAAAAAAATAATGGTTTTAGGTTCAGGACCAATCAGAATTGGACAAGGAATTGAATTTGATTATTGCTCAGTTCATTGCGTTTGGGCTTTAAAAGAAGCTGGTTATGATACAATTATTGTAAATAATAATCCTGAAACAGTAAGTACTGACTTTGATATTGCAGATCGCTTATATTTTGAACCATTAACACCAGAGGATGTTGAGAATATTGTTAATATCGAACATCCTGATGGAGCAATTGTTCAATTTGGTGGTCAAACTGCAATCAAACTAACAAAGGCATTAATGGAGATGGGGGTTAAAATTTTAGGAACATCAGCTGACGATGTTGATGCAGCTGAAGACCGTGAAAGATTTGATGAGATTTTAGAAAAATGTGAAATTGATCGTCCTCGTGGTTCAACAGTCTTTACAATTGAGGAGGCTTTAGAAGTTGCTAATCGATTAAAATATCCAGTTTTAGTTCGTCCTTCATATGTTTTAGGGGGAGCAGGAATGGAGATCTGTTTAAATGATGGTGATGTAAAGAAATTTATGAAAATCATTAATCGTCAATATCAAGAACACCCAATTTTAATTGATAAATATTTAGCTGGTAAAGAAGTAGAAGTTGATGCTATTTGTGATGAAAATGGAATACTGATTCCGGGAATTATGGAACATGTTGAACGTGCGGGAGTCCATTCAGGTGATAGTATATCAGTTTATCCAACTCAAAAGATCAAACAGCATATTAAAGATACGATTGTTGAATACACAGGTCGTTTAGCTAAAGCTTTAAATGTCATCGGTTTAATTAATATTCAATTTATTGTATATGAAGACCAAGTATATGTAATTGAAGTAAATCCTCGTTCAAGTAGAACAATTCCATATATTTCTAAAGTAACAGATATTCCGGTGGTAGATGTGGCAACTCATGTTATTATGGGAAAAACAATTAAAGAACAGGGATATGAATATGGCTTAGCACCAGAAAAAGAAACAATTGCGATT
>SKEZ01001316.1_pt1 | contig 14172 bp, 19 predicted proteins | sample 4843881 | NCBI WGS metagenome assembly SKEZ01 (sample SAMN11008796, study PRJNA524170) | human gut metagenome | isolation source: fecal sample from pouch patient p1, p46 | place: Israel: Tel-Aviv | reverse complement strand
GGACTGGGATTAGTAGTAGAGGGTCTCGCCGGGGTAGATCAGGTTGGGGTCGCCGCTCGAGTACCCGTACAGGGAACTCATGGGGATGTTGAACTGTTGGCTGATCGACCACAGGGTGTCGCCCGCCTCGACGACCAGCGCATGAACAGCGGGCGTGGCGGGTGTCTGCGCCTGTTGTGCGGTGGCGTCGCCGTGGTAGGTGACGACGTCGCCGGGCCAGATCCGGTTCGGGTCACCCGAGGGCACGCTCCACGCGTCCACGGGCCAGAGGCCGAACTGGGCCGCGACCTGGCTCATGGTGTCGCCCGGTTCGATGACCGCCTGGAACGGCCGTCCGGGGGACGGCTGCTGTTCGGGCGCGGGCGACGGGCTGGGCGTGGGCGTCGTGGCGGTGCCGTCCGGGGTTGCGGGGTGACCTCCGGCGTACGCGGCCCACGTGTCCGCGTCGCCGTAGAACACGTTGGCGTCGGGGCTGGGGCCGGTGGCGGTCCACGAGTATTGCCACATCGCCGCGAACGGCCACGGGCTCCCGTCGTACGGGGGTGCGCCGGCCTCGAACAGGCCCGCGCCGTCATAAGCGGGGTAGGCGATCCACAGGCCGTAGCCCGCGTTCGCGACCAGCGACCAGTCCAGCGACCACAGGGTGTTGTAGTTGAGGTAGATCATCGGTTTGACGCCGTACGCGGTCTCGACGCGCTGGAGCCACTGGTACGCCCAGTCGACCATCCACTGTCCCAGCGTGTTCGCGGGCGGCTCGAAATCGAGGATGGGCATGACGTGCTGGCCGATGTACCCCCGGGTCTGGCTGATGTACCAGTCGGCCTCGCCGGTGGCGGTGTTGCCGGTCTCGGGACGCGCGAAATGGTAGGAGCCCGTGTACAGGCCCGCGTTGATCGCGCTCTGGATCGAGCAGTCCGCGGACGGGTCCGTGTAGCCGATGCCCTCGGTCGCCTTGCTGATGCCGAACCGACCCCCGGCCAGGGCGATGGATTGGCCGGACACGCAGCCCTGCCAGTTGCTGTTGTCCACGCCCGTGTCTGCCATCGCCGGCGTGCTCATGGACACGGCCGTGAGCATGGCGAGCAGCATGGCGAGCAGGACGGTCAGCCGCCGGGCGGGCGGCTTGTTTTTGTTGTGGTGGATCATCTGTCTCCTCTCGAAAGGGGTTTGGATATGACTTGGCCCCGCGGGGTTCGCGGGGCCAAAACTATCGGCGCGGGTCCGCGCCGTGCGTGAACAGGATGACGAGGATCAGTCCTATCGTCCATGCGAGTGGTATCAGTAGTGGTATCAGTAGTGGCATCATTTGTCGGCCTTGCGAATGGGGGCTCGTTGGATGTCGTCGTTGAGCGCGGTCCCGTGCCCGTTGCCGCCCATGGCGTGGTAGATGTCGTAGAGGCGTTGGGACCGGCCCTTGATGTCCTCGTCGGCGATCCCGTCGGCGTTGACCATCTCCGCGCGCAGATCCTCGAGCTTGCACAGGAGCAGCTCGCGCACGCCCTGAACGAGGGCCCGGCCGACAGTGGCCCACGCGCCGCACAGGGTGAGGGCCCCGCCGCACAGGGCGGGGACGAGCCAGTCGACCAGTTGCTGGAGGATGGGTGGCATGGCGGGTGTCCTTCCGGGTCACATGGCGGCGTATTTGACGATCCTCCATTGCGTGCCCGCGTTGAGTTTCCCGTCGATGCTGGTGACGGCCATCCATGCGGCGGACCGGAACGTCCACAATTGGTAGGGACGCATGTCGGGGCCGACGAACCGTGGGTGGATTTCGAGCATGCCCCCGTACCAAGGGCTTCCTGTCTTGGCCTGGGTGAATATGCTGGACGCCTTGGAGTCGGCGGACACGATGTACGTGCCGCACGGCATGTACGGGTTGGCGTCCAGGTCGAACGGGTCGCGCCATGCTTTGCCGTTGTATTCGTGGCCCAGGGACAGGACCGCGGGCAGCATCGGGGGGACGTCGGCAGCCTCGCTGGTGATGAATGGTGCGTCGGAGTCGAGCCTCACCTTGGAGATGACGACCACGTTGGCCTGCGTGACGCCCTTGGGGATGTGGAAGATGCTGGACACGCCGGCGGGCGTGTCGTACTGGATGTACGTGTCCACGAGGATCGACGAATAGTCGTCGGTCAGTTCGAACATGCGCGGGATCGCGTCGTTGACCAGGGTGTTGACGCTGATCTTGCTGGAATGGTTGCGGATGCCCACCAGCGGCAGGTTCTGTTTGTTGCTGGACCGCCAGGGGTGGATCGTGCCGATCGTGCTGCCCCCGCCCCAGAACTCCACGCCGACCATGTTGTTGACCGGGGTCAGGCATTCCCAGATGTCGTCGGTGGTCTGGATCCTGATGCCCAGGTCGCAGAACTGCTCGGTGGTGCCCTGCGTGTACAGGAACCCACGGTTGCCGGACCCGTTGCGTGTCCAGATGCCGAGCTTCAACGCCTCGTACACCCACACGTCGAGGTTCCCTTGGCGCACGCCGTCGACGAACAGGCCCGTCGACGCCTGCCTGTGGCAGTTGAGCGTGAACCCGAACAGGGTGACCCCGGACACGGGGTCATGGCCGGGGCCGTTGACGGTGACGGCCGTGTCCACGATGTCCGTGGAGTTCAGGTCGAGGCTCGACCCGCCGACCATCATCACCAGGTTCGGCCGGTACAGGCTGATCGGCGTCTGGAACCAGTAGACGCCCTTGGAGAACAGTATGCTCCCGTTGGGATGCTCCCGGGTCCATGCGTTGAGCAACGCCCCGTTGTCCACGCCGGGGTCGCCGGCCACGCAGCCCAACGCCTCGACCGGGGTGATGCCGGTCGAGGAGCCCACGAGCACCGCCATGACACTGCCCAGCATGCCGCGCGTCAACGACCCGGGGTCGCCAACCAATTCCGACATGGCCTTGTCCTGGAACGCCTTGGTTGCCCCATGCAGGTCGCGCATCTCCGCTAGCGCGGCGCGCGCCTCCGGGGTGATGTCCCCGGTCGCGCCCGGCCAGATCAGCTCCGGCACCTCCACGATCTGATCCACCATGATCAACCCCTCCTTAACAATCAATAACAATCAATCGGTCAATGCGAAATAACCCCAGCACATCGTGCCCACGCTCCCGTCGGCCGCGTCGGTCACGCGGAACAAATACTGGCCCGAAGCGCGCGACAGCCATTCCGCGCCCGTGAACAGGCTCGCGAGCAGCAGACAGGTCACGTACCCGTCCACCGTCAACTGGTCGCATCGGCGCGACAGCCACAATTCGCTGCCGTCCGGGGAACGCAATTCCAGCACGCACGAATACCGGGGGCCGCCCGGCGTGTCCGCGTCGCCCGTATACTCGGCCGCGTCCACCACGCTCCTCGCGCCGGTCGCCAGATTCCTCCGCGACCAATGGAAACCAAACCGGACTGAATCACCCCGGATGAACCGCACATCCCTGTGCTTCACACACCGTCCGACAATCGGCATCACGCACCTCCCTCACGGGTCGTTGAGATGACGGGGAACGCGGCCTGCACCGTCAGATCCGCCGTGTTCGATTCCTGTTTCGGCCAGTCCGCGGGGGTCGCGTCCCGATACTGCAATACGACGGGGATCACGTCTCCCGGCTTGAGATTGTTCAAATTGATCACCCCGGATACGAGGCCGTCCCACTGGTCGGATTCCGCGCTCTCGCGCGACATCGCCCCCGACGCCACCTGCCGGCCGTTGGCCAGCAGGCGCAATACGCAGCCCGTCTCCACGCTCGTATCCCTGGCGGTCATGGTTATGCTGCCGGTGGCCTGCACCGCGCTCGCCGACCGGCCAGACGGCACCATCACCCGCACCGTGCACAACGCGGTCCACTCCGCTGTCGGCGGCCCGAACCCCTCCACCGCGGACTCATCCGCAACCACTCTGAGCGCCGAACCAACCAACGCCTGCAGATCAGCCTGCTGCTGGGTCAGCTTCTCCACCGACTGGAACGGGCGGGTGCCTTCGGAGGTGAGCGCGTTGCTGAGACGGCGGGCCGTGCGCTGGTTGATGCGGCGGATGACCTGCGCGTTATCGATCGTGCCTGGATGGTATTTGCGTGGCATGCCTATTCCTCCGTTGGTCTGGTCTGGATGGTTTGCCATTCGCTGCTTGCGTTCCATTTGACGTCGGTGGTTTTGAGTTCGATGGTCGGGTCGAGCAGCAGGTCGCGTTCCTGTGCGGATGGTTTTTCGTGGGTGACGCGCAGGATGATGTGGTCGCCGACGTGCACGTCGTGTTCAAGGCCGGCCTGCAGACCGTGGGTGGACTGGTCCGCGTCGCCTGTCGCGATGGCGGCTCTGGCGTGGCTTTGCAGTGTCGGCAGTTGGCTGATCGTCGAATGGGAGGAGTCCGCGGTCTGCAGGAGCGGCCAGCCGTTGTCGAGCAGGGCCGTGCCGTCGGCTTTGGCGACGAGGGTCTTGTCGTCGGTTTTGCCGCCGATCATGTAGTGCTGGCAGGTCAGGCTGCCGCCGTCGCAGTCCGTGCCGGCGAGCATGATCCGCTGTCCGGGTGCGAGCCGGTTCCACCGCCATGTCCGGTCGATGAGTTCAGGGGTGCCGACGCGCAGTCGGAAACGGATGCGGTTGTTGTAGTCGGCGCGGGGGTCGAGGCGGATTTCCGGCCCGTCCTCCAGATCGGCGATATCGCTGATCTCATCCCACACGCTTGGGAATTCCCAGCCGTTCCACGTACGTTCATGCGTGGCGCCTCCTTCGATGTCGGGCAGGTCGTACGGCAGCGGCCCCATTTCATGGTTTCCATGAGGAGGCTGCGGATCAGGTCGCTGTAGGAGCCTTTCGCGTTCAGGACCCACTCCCCCGGTGGATGGTCTTCGTCGATGAGCACGTACCCGTCCTTCCACGAGTCGCGCAGCTTGACGTTGAGGACCTTGCGTTTGTTGAGGATCGTGAACCCGCCGCCGATCGTCAGGGTCAGCTCGTCCCTTGTGTCGTTGAGGCTATGGGATGTCAGGTAGCCGGCGTGCAGGATGCGAGCGCCCATGTGCGCCGCGTAGATCGTGCCCCAGTCATGCAGGTACGGGTCCAAGTCGGGGATCAGACGCAACTGCTTGCAGTCGGGGATGGCGGCGTTCATCGATCCTTCGTCGCTGATGGAGTCCTGGCCGGAGAGCGTCGTGTAGGGCAGGCGGCCGAGGTAGGTTCCGGTTAGGCCGTTGTATGCCTTGAGGATGATGGGGTCCATGCGTGTCATCTCCATGCGTTGCGGATGATCAGGGACGTGTTCGCGTTGCCGGTGGTGGTGCTGCGGATCAGGTGCGTTCCTGGCGGGACCTGGAATGTGTCGTCCATGGTTATGGTTCCCGTGTCGGGGATCATGGTGGCGAGGTCGAGTTTGGCGTCCACGGGGCCGGTATTGGGGAGTGTCCATGTGATCCGGTGTCCGTCATAGGTCAGGGAGACTGTTTTCGGTGTTCCGGTGACGTGCAGGATCGGGTAGACGGGTTGGGTGCCGTGGTTGCGGACGGTGATCATTCCCGTACTGGCCGGGTATTCGATCGGGGGCCCGTATTTCAATGGGTCCGGACAGTAGATCACGAGTGTGAAGTTCAGGTTTTCCTCGTGTCGCCAGCGGGTGCCGTTGGGGTCGTCCGTGATCCATCCGCTGGTTTGCCGGGTGCCGGCCGAATCCGTGACGCGTATGGTCAGGATCCGGCCGATCAGATCGGCGATGCGGTCGCATGCATTGGATTGCGCAATGCTGGACTCGCATACGGTCCAGCACGCGAGTTCCAGGGTGCGTCCCTCGGTGGTCAGTTGGCCGGCTGTCGGCATGTAGGAGCCGTCCGCCGTGGGGCGTCGCTGTGGCTTGTAGTCGGCGGCCGGCGGGCTGTCCCATCCTTTGATCGATTTGAGCCACCACCCGTGGTAGCGGGTGTCGAGCATGGGCGACTGGATGCCGATGACATCCGTGTCGGTTTCGATCGTCACCCGTACCATGGATCCTCCTTAGATGTCCGGCGCCATGTCATGGCGGTTGCGCGCCGTGATCTTCGCTTCCACGTCATCCCAGGTCAGGCCCTGGATGATGTAGGTGGGCTTGTATTCGACGTTGCGCGAGTCCTGCCGGTACGTTTTTGCCTGTTCGGGGTTGAGGACCAGTTCCGGCGCTCCGGTCCGGTTCTCGACCAGTGTCCTGCCTTGCGGCAGCCATCCGCCTTTGTCGTAGAGGGCCGTCCGGGTGGGGACGATGCCGCCGGTCGAGTAGCCTCCGGGCCGGTTCATGCCGGCGATGGATCCGTAGCGGTGGATCGAATAGTTGATGCCCGCGTAGATGTTGGCCATCGGGTCGAGGATGCCCTTGCTTGTGAAGGGTCCCGCGTACGCGTTGAACGTGGGCGGGATGGTCTGCATGAGACCCTGTGAGGGGATGCCGGCCGCGGCGTTGGAATCCCAGTTGTTGACGGCGTTGGGGTTACCGCCGGACTCCTGGTTCATGCGTCGCAGCACGGTGTCGGCCCATGTGGCGGGCTGTCCGAGCATGTTCAGGGCTTTGAGGACGAGCGGTCGCCATTGTTCGACGCCGGCGCCGCCCTGCCAGCTGACCGGCCCGCCCTGGGCGGTGTCGGCCGGCGTGAACAGTTTCCCGACCATGCTTTTGGCCTTATCGATCAGACCGGACGCGACCTTGACGGGCAGTTGTGCGACCAGTTGCCCCCCGCTGCCGGCTCCGATGCTCGCGACCATGCTGCGTACGGGGTCGAGGATCCGGGACGTGATGAACGCTCCGGGGTCGGCGACGAACGAGCCGATCGCGTCGGCGATGCCGCTAATGGCCTGCTTGGCCTTGCCGACTATGCCGCCGTCCTTGTAGGCCTGCATGCCCATGTCGCGGCGTACCGCCCCGGCGCCCTGACTGCGTGCCATGCGGTTCCACCGGTGGATGTTGCCCGCGCCCACGGCCCTGACCCATTCGGGGACCATCCACGCCTCGCCGGGCGAGGTGAGCGCGAGGATGCTGTCATGGCCGGGCGCGTAGCCGGGGTTGATGCCGCCGGCCGCGAACTGTGCGTCCGGTAGCTTGAGGTCGAGGCCGACCGCGTTGGCGATGCCGTTCCACACCTTTTGGATGCCGTTCGTATAGACGACGTCCACGATCCAGCGCACGGGTTTCGCGGCCGCGTCCTTGAGGGAGTCCCATGCCTTGACCGCCATGTCCTTCATGCCTTGCATGGCTTTGCCGAGATTGTCTATGCCCCTTTTGAAGGGGTCTATGACGTTCGTGCTCAGCCAGTTCCATACTGCGCTTATTGCGGATTGGATGCCGTTCCATACAGGGACCACTATGTTCGCGTACAACCAATTGAATACGGTGCCGAGCAGATTCAACGCCGTTTTGAACGGGGTGATCACGTTCAGATTGATCCAGTTCCACGCGGTGTTGAACGAACTTTGGATCGCCGCCCACACCGGTTGGAAAACGTTCGTGTACAGCCAGTTGAATACGGTGCCAAGCAGGTTCAACGCGAGCTGGAATGGAGTGAAGAACACGGTTCCCAGTATCGTCATCGCCAGTTGGAACGCTGTTTTGATGAATCCGAGTGTCGGGCTGATGATGCTTGTCCACAGCCAGGACAATGCCGTGCCGAGTGCTTGCAGGCCGGATACCACCCACTGGAAGCCGGACTGCAACGCCGGCCATACGATATTCCACGCGCCGGCAAGGAAACCGGTGAACGCCGACCATGCTCGGCGCCCGGTTTCGGTCTGCGTGAAGAACCATGTCAGCGCGGTTACGGCAAGAGCCACGCCGGTGATGATCAGTCCCAGCGGATTTGCCGATACCGCCGCGGTGAGGAATTTGACCGCTCCTCCCGCTGCGGTTATCGCGGCGGACAGGCCTTGGATCCAACCCGTGACTGAGACGATGATGCTTCCTGCGGCCCATGTCGCGAATCCCGCGCCGATCCCAGCGATCACCGGTATGAGTGCCGGACCATTGGATTGCAGCCACGCGAAACCATTGGTGACGGCGTCGCCGATGCCGCTCATGACACCGGTGATCTGCGGTTTGACGGTGTTGAGCAGTTGGGTTCCCACGCCGGTGATGCTGGCTTGCAGGTTGCCCCATGCGCCCTCGATGGTACTGGTGCTGGTGGCTGCCTGCTTGGCTACGTCCTGCGTGCCGAGCTGCATGATGGCTTTGTTGAACTCATCGGCTGTGATCTGCCCGTCGGCCAGGGCGTCGCGGAAGTTTCCGGTATAGGCGCCGTTGGCTCTCATGGCTTCCTGGAGTTTTCCGGACGCGCCTGGGATGGCGTCGGCGAGCTGGTTCCAGTTCTCCGTGGTCAGTTTTCCCGCGCCGGCCGTCTGGGTGAGCATCATCGCCACGGACTTGTAGGTCGGCGTTGCCTCCCGCGACCGCGTTCAGATTGCCCGCCGCTTCGGCCAGTTTCTCGTAGTTGGGAACGCCGTTTGCGGCCAGCTGGGCTGTAGTGTTCTGAATATCGGCAAGGTCATAGACTGTCTGGTCCGCGTATTTCTGCGTCTGCTTGGTGAGCTTGTCGATGTCCTTGCCGCCGATTCCGGCGAAGCCCAGGGTTTGCTTGAATTTGTCGGTTGCGTCGGAGGCTTCCGTGATCTGGCTTCCGATGCCGCTGAAAGCGTCGATGACACGTCCGGATATCTGGGAGGCAACGCCGCCGATCATGCCTATGGCGCCGGCTGAGAGCTTGGATTTGCCGGCTAGTTCGCCGCCTGCGTCCGCGGTCGCCCCGTAGGCGTTGCGCAGTCGCTCCAATATGCCGACGCGTTTGGTTTCCGTGGACGCGGCTTTTTCCTGCGCGTCCTTGAGCTGTGTGGTGGTTTCCTTGGCGGCGTTCTGCGCTTCGCGCAGCGTGTTTTCCGCGTCGGAGAGGCGGCTGGTCGCGGTGCGGGCCTTGGATCGGGCGGATTCGAGTTGGGCCGACGCCTTGATGGCCTGCGAGCTGTTGCGCCCGTTCTTCAGGACGGTTTCGTCGAGTTTGCGTTCGGCGGCCTGCAGGTTCATCGCGGCTACGCGCTGCTGGTCGCGGGCCTGGCCGATTTCCTTGGTGGCGTGTTTGACGGCGTTCTTGGCTTTTTTTTCGGCCGTTTCGAGGTTGGCGACGATGCCGTCCGTACCGTTTTTCGATGCGGCGGCGTTCATGCTTTTCGCCATCGCGTCGCCGAGCCGGGTGCCGGCGTTGGCGACCTGGGATTGCGCGCCCGATACGAGTTTGCCGCCGAAACCGTTCAGGTTCGGCAGCACGTCGATGAATGCGGCTGTTCCGGCCATCGGGCACGCTCTCTTTCTGGGGTTATTTGCCGACGCTCATCGAGCCGATCAGCGCGTCGAGTTCGTCGCGTGCCGCCCGGCTTTCCGCATCGTCGTCGTCGATGGTCGGCTGCGGGGCGTCCGGGTAGGGGATGCGGGGGCGTATCGCCTCCTCGCCGACCGGTGTTTTCCGGTAGGGGTTGGAGTTGGCGACCATGAGGGTCAGGTCGCGTATCGCGTCGCCGATGTCGTGCAGGAGGTATTCGCGGTCGGTCCATGGGTTGTGGGTGCATGCCGTCTGCCAGACGTTGCCGGCCGGCAAGCCTTGGATGAGGACGCGCAGCATGCGCAGGGTGATTTCGCCGCGCCAGAACTCGGCGATGGGGTCACGGGGAGCGTAGGCCGCGCACAATGCGGCCTCCAATAGTTCCGGGTGCCCGTCGCCTTCGAGGAGTTCTAGCGCCGTGTAGGGGTTCCGTCGGGCAGCGTGTCGGTGAGTTCGTTCTGCAGGCTCGCGAGCATGAGCATCACGTCGCCGGCCTGTCCGCCGGCCTGTTCGAAGTCGTCCCACTGGTCGCCGAGCAGGGCTTGGGCCATGTCGAGGTCGTTCTGCGCGTCGCGAGCCTTCTCGAGGGCGCGTTTGGTCTTGTTGGATTGGAACAGGGGATGCTCGATGTGGAACACCTTGGCGTCCGGCTTGTCGTCGATGGTGAAATCGATCGTCTCGGAGACGTTCGGATGCGTTTCCTTGAACTTCTGGCGTACCGCGTGGAGGCTGAGCTTCTTCATGATGGTTTCCTTTCAGGTTCTTCCTTTCTGATGGGAGGGGCCCGCGCGGCGAAAGGAAGGAAGACCGCGCGGGCCGGAACGTCACGCGCCTGCCGGCGCGCTGACGGTGATCGACAGGTCGGGGCTGGTGATCCCGTTGATGGTGGCGTTGATTCGCGCCGTGCCGGCCGCGACCCCGGTCACGACGCCTTTGGCGTCGACGGTGGCGATGCCCTTGTCCTTGGAGGTCCATGCGTCGGCTTCTGTCATGCTTGTGTGCTCGTCGCTCCACGTGGCTTGGGCTCCGAGGCTGATGGTCTTGCCGGTTTCGACGTTCGTCGGCGCGGTTCCGCCGTTAGGGGCGGTTACCGTCACCGACGTCACGCTTTTTTTGCCTTGGTGGCCTCGTAGTAGGATTTGCCGGTCGCCGGGTCGCGGAAGCACGTGAAGGTGCGGTCCTCGCCTTCGGCGTCGGTGCGGTTCGACGTGCGGTCGCCGTAGTCGGTGACCTTGGACCGGTAGGCGATCTCGACGCGGTATACGGCGTTGTCGCCGATGCCGTCCTGTCCGAGCAGCACGATCACGTAGTACGGGTTGTCGCTGATCTCCCCGTCGGAGTATTCCCAGTCGCCGTCCTTGTTTTCGGGCCACTGGGCGACCGGGATGTTGTGGGCGAGGGCCTTGACCCATGCGTTCATCTCGCCGAACACGCATTGCAGGGTGCGGGTCTTGGACGTGATGTCGCTGCGCACGGGTTCGATGTCCTGCAGCATGTTCGTGTCGGACGTGTCCACGCTCTGGCTGTTCTTGAACCCGTCGGTGGTCACGTAACCCATCATCTTGAATTCGTCGCCGAAGTCGGCGGGCGTGCCGTCGTCGTTCCACAGCTTGTCGGGTACCGGGGTGCCGTAGTCGGCGACGAGCATCGCCATGGTGCCCCATTTGCGCACGTTCTTGTTGTTGTCGTTCAGACGGCTGACCAGATCGGCCATGATTGCTCCTTGGGTTTGATTGGTGGTTATTGCGGGCGCATGGTGAGCGTCGCGGTGGCGGTCCAGCGCAGGACGGACGGGTCCCTGCCGGGGATTTCGGAGAACCCGGTCAGGTCGCATGAGTCGGCGTACCCGTACCGGTTGCCGTCGCCCTGCAGTCGGGCGAGGCTGTCCTCCAGTTCGCGGACCAGCGGCTCCATTTGGTCGGGGCCGGTGGCGTACACGTCGATGTCGAGCGAGCTTTGCCGCTCATAGCCGTCCACGCCGCCGGACGGGGCGGGCGAGATCATGATCAACGGCAGCAGGGCGCTCATGTTGCCGGGCAGCCGGGTCCATACGGGGCGGCCGGTGTGCTCTTCGATCCAGGTGCGCAAAAGGCGTATGGCGGAGGGGAAGCTTCCGGTGATCGGCATGGCCATCAGCGGGCCACGCTTTCTCCCAGTTCGGCGGCTGCCCGGCGCAGGAATCCCCTTTTGGGCATGTTTTTGCCGCCGAATTCCTGTTCGGCGGCGTTCTCCGAACCGGCGATCACGCGCGCGTAGGGGCGTTTGACGCCGGTGGGCGATTTCGTGCCGGGACGGGTGCCGGTCTCGATGCGCAGGCTGTCCGCGTAGTCGGGGGCGTGCTCCTTGTAGGCGATGCGCTTGGCGATGGGCAGCAGTCGTCGGGCCGTCGCGTTCAATGCCTTGCGCACTCCGGGATTGGCCAACACGTTCTGCTGGATCCACTGGTCAGTGACGTTGATCCGTGGTTTGCCCATCGGTCACCTCCGTCGTGTTGTCGGGGCTGATGTACAGTTCCGTGTGGTTGCCGAGCCCGTCCATGGTTTTCCAGTCGAACGCGCTGCCGGCCGGGATCCACAGGCGGCCAGCCCATTCGATGCGCGCGTCGCCGGACACCAGGTCGGCGAATAGCCGGCTTGCGGGGCCGATGATCCGGTATCGCGGGTAGCGTGTGGCGTCCGCGAACAACGTGGTCTCGGCCGCGGTGACGGGTTGCACCGAGCATCCGTCGAGCACGGTCCGCTTGATGTCGTAGTCGGGCATCCCGTGTTCGTCGGGCGTGGGCTTGGAGGTGCGGGTTATGACGGTTATGGTCTCGCCGTGCAGTCCGTCCCTATCCGGCATTGGCGCCACGTCCGATCGAATACCGGGCGACCATGGCCGCCCATTGCGCGGTGGTGCCCACGGTCAGGGCGCTGGAGTACTGGCGGCTTTCCGCGCCGGTCGTGTAGGACACGACGGTCGGCAGCAGTTCGACCATGGCCTGCGCCTGTTCGAGGACCACGTCCTGTATGCCCTGGGGGATCGGATCGTAGCCGTGCGTGTAGGTCAGGGTGATGCCCCGCCACAGGTCGGGCAGCGGGTCGCGGGCGCGGATCATGCCGTCATGGGTCCACTCGTAGTCGTCGACCGGATTGCCGGCTATCCTCAGATCCCGCACGTCCGATACCGGCCAGACGGGCAGCACGAGCGTCCTGCAGCCGGGCGAGTCCATGACGATGGTCTCCTCGGTCAGGCTGATCGGGTTGCCGGTCTGTTCGCGGAATCGGGCCGAGGCCATGGCCGCGGCGAGTTTGAGCCGGTCGTCGTCCGGTTTCGCGCCGGTCTTGGCCGCCAGTTGTTCGACGGAGACGAGCGGAGTCAGACCGGGGGTGTCGTTGCTGGCCATGACGGGGCCTCCCTGCTACTTGGCGAGCTTGACGATGTTGAGGCGCTTGGGTTCGCGGATGAACAGCAGGTTGCGTTCCTCGGCGCGCACGTAGGTCAGGTTGTGGCGCGCGTCGTCCTCGTTCTGGTTGAACGCGGTTACGGTGCGCGGCTCGCGGTTGAGCAGCTGGACCGTGCTGAAGTCGCCCATGATGGCGGTGCCGACGGGGACCGCCTGCGATTCGATGCGCGGGATGCCCCACAGGGTGTTCGGGCCTGCGGCGAACGGGCCCTGCCCGAAAAAGCGTCCGTTGGCGTCCTTGGTCAGGTCGATCGTCTCGTTGTCCTCCGGGTTCAGGACGATCGCCTGGATGGCGACGCCGAGCTTGCCGAGCGCGGTCTTGGCCTTGCGGGTCGTGGTGAAGATGTCCGTGGCGAACGCCTGGGTGAGCGTGCCGGGCGTGTTCAGGATGCCGTTCGGGTTGCCGGTCGCCTCGCCGGCGTCGGTCTGCGCCTTGCCGTTGAGGATGATGTTCTCCAGGTAGGATTCGAGGTTGCGCTGCAGCATCGTGTTGATGAGCGTGCTGATGATGCCGTCGTCGGCGAGTTCCTGGTTGGTGACCTTCACGCCGTCCGCGGCGGTCCACACCTTCGCCTCGGCCAGTGCCGTGCCCAGCGTGGACAGCGGCTTGACGCCGCCTTCGGCGACGGTCGCCGCGTTGTTGGCCATGCTGACCAGCTGGCGGTACTGCACGTAGCTGGCGGCCGTGGCGCCGCGGGTGATCAGTCCGAGGAACACGTTCGGCGTGGGATAGGTCAGGTCGATGTAGCCCGGCTGCATCTGCGGGGTGACCGCGCCCGGAAGCGTGGTGTTGATCGGCGCGGGGTCGGCCTTGACCGTCAGCTTGCCGGGCTTGATGTTGACCGGCGTGCCGTCCGGGATGGGCGCGTTCTTGAACGCCTGGTACGCGTCGGAGGCGACGAACGCGTCGCCGAGGGTCTTCGCCGCGGCGATACCCGGCGTGGCCGTCGGGGCCTCTTCGTCGCCGAGCATCTTCTGCATGGCGACGGCGGCCTCGTCGGACTTCCTGATTTTGGCGTTCAGGTCGTCGGCCTTGCGCTGCAGGGCGACGATCTCGTCGTTCTCCTCGTCGGTGAATTCGCGGTGTTCGCTCTTCGCCTTGTCCGCGATGGCCTTGACGCGGATCAGCGTTTCCTTGAGCTCGGTCTTGTAGCTCATTGGTTCCTCCTTGATAAGGTTGGTTTCCATGTCCGCCGCCCACGCGGTCAGTTCGGGCAAACTCATTGGTTCCGATGCCGCCGATTCGTTCCCTGTTCCGGGGTCGTCGTCGGCCTGCCGTCGGGTTTCGGCGATGGCCTCGCGGATGAGGTCGCGCAGTTCGTCGCGTGTCAGTTGGGTTGCGAAGGGTCCGGAATCCTCGTCGGGTTCGCGGGTCTCGTCCCCGGTGTCGTCGCCTGGCGGCGTTTCCTACTCGGCGGTGTCC
>SKEZ01001311.1_pt1 | contig 14215 bp, 10 predicted proteins | sample 4843881 | NCBI WGS metagenome assembly SKEZ01 (sample SAMN11008796, study PRJNA524170) | human gut metagenome | isolation source: fecal sample from pouch patient p1, p46 | place: Israel: Tel-Aviv | reverse complement strand
ACCGCGAAGATAGGTTAAGCTTATGACTATGAGTGATGACAACGAAAACGAACAGCCGCTGAACCTCGACATTCCCGACCACCTCGAATACTCCGAGGAGCATGCTTGGGTGGACCGTTCGGTCGACCCCGCAATCATCGGCATAACCGAATACGCCGCCGACCAGCTTGGCGAACTTGTGTTCGTGGATTTGCCTGAGCCTGGCGCCCGTGTGGAGGCCGGCGACGAGATCGTGGAGCTTGAATCCTCCAAGGCCGTCCAGCCGTTGATCAGCCCCGTGGCGGGTACGGTCAAGTATGTGAACCGTGACGTGGCGGACGACCCGTCCGTGGTCAACGGCGATCCGTACGGCGAAGGCTGGCTGCTGAAGGTCGAGCTTGACGACGATGAGCCGGAGCTGCTGAGCGCCGACGAATACGCGAAGGTCGTGCGGTAGTTCCACCCATAGCTCCCCTCCCTGAGGGGAGCCAGTATGTGGCATCAAACCTATATGCATCGTGCCTCTTATGGAGGGGTTATAACCTGCTAGATTGATTATTTGCTTTAGTTTGTTTTCGTGTGATATAATTAAGTCATGCGTGTCAGGGAATGGGCGAGGCGTGAGGGCTTCAACGAGCAGACGGTGTGGCAGTGGTGTCGCGAGAACCGTATGCCCGTCCCGTTCGAGCGCATGAACACGGGCACGATTATCATCCACGACCCGAAATACGAGAACCAGCCCGCCGCCCCCACAGCGAACGGCAGGACGGTGTGTTACGCGCGTGTCAGCTCGTCCGACCAAAAGGACGATTTGCAACGTCAGGCCGACCGGTTGAAGGCGTTCGCCATCAACATGGGCGTCAAGAGCCCCGAGGTGGTCATGGAGACCGGCTCGGGCATGAACGACAAGCGGCGCAAGCTCAACCGGCTATTGTCCGACCCGACCGTGGGCACGCTGATCGTGGAGCGCAGGGACAGGCTCGCCCGCATGAACGCGGGACTGGTGGAGAGCGCGTTGAAGGCGCAGGGACGCCGGATCATCGTGGTGGACGACACGGAGCTGGACGACGACTTGGTGCGCGGCATGACCGAGGTGTTGACCTCGTTCTGCGCACGACTGTACGGGCGTCGTGCCGCCAAGCATAAGACGGACGCGGCGTTGAGGGCGGCGCGTGATGCTTGAGGCGGTCAAGGTGGCGCTCGACCCGACGCCACGGCAGGAACGACTCTTGGAGTCCCATGCCGGTGCGGCGCGGTTCGCGTACAACGCGGGACTCGCGCACGTCAAGGACATGCTTGAACGGCAGGAGAAGCCGGAATGGTCGTACTACGCGCTGCGCAGGTGGTGGAACGCCAACAAGGACGCCCTCGCCGTCAGCATGGAGACCGGCAAGCCGTGGTGGCCGGAGAACAGCAAGGAGTCGTACAACAGCGGCCTCGAATCATTGGCCGACGCGCTGAAGAACTTCTCCAAGTCCCGCAAGGGGCAGCGGAAAGGCCGCAGGATGGGCTTCCCGCGTTTCAAATCCAAGGACAGGGCGGTTCCCGGATTCGCGTACACGACGGGCTCGTTTGGTCTCATTGACTGTGACCCTTATGCGCTGCGGCTCCCGAAGATAGGCTGCGTGCATTGCATGGAGAACGTGTCCAAGCGGGTGGATGGCGCGAAGGTGCTGCGCATGAGCGTATCCCGGCATGCGGGACGCTGGATGGCGAGTTTGACCGTCGAGCGCAAGGATGGTCCGATGCCCACGCCGCTGAAAGGTGGTAGTGTCGGCATCGATTTGGGTGTGAAACAGCTCGCCACATTGTCGGACGGCACCGTGATACACAACCCGCACGCACTCAAATCGAACCTCGGACGGTTGAAGAAAGCCCAACGGAATCTGAGCCGCAAACGGAAGGGCTCCAACCGCCGCCGCGAGGCGAGAACGAGGGTCGCGCGTCTGCACGCCCGCGTGGCGGACCTACGCCGCGACCTACTGGACAAGACCACCACCATGCTCGCCCGCGCCTACGCGGACATCAGCATCGAGGATTTGAACGTGGCGGGCATGGTGAGAAACCATAGGCTCGCCCGCTCGGTAGAGGACGCCGCGTTCGCGGAGTTCCGCCGACAGCTCGAATACAAGACCGCACGCACCGGCGCGAGGCTCCACGTCATCGACCGCTGGTATCCAAGCAGCAAGACATGTTCGAACTGCGGGACGGTGAAAGCCAAACTGTCCCTGTCCGAACGTGTCTACCATTGCGAGGAGTGCGGGCTTGTCATCGACCGCGATCTGAACGCGGCCATCAACATCCAAGTCGCCGGGAGTGCCCCGGAGACGTTAAACGCGCGCGGAGGAAGCGGAAGACGGACCGACGCATCGCGTCGGGCAACGCGGCATCCTGTGAAACGCGAACCAAGCGACGGCGTAAGCCGCGTGAGGCTTGGAGCTGGCCTCGGCAACGAGGCCATGCAGATGACTTCGCTCTAGCGACAAGCTAAAACAAAGTCATCTACAACGGAGCCAAGAAAATGAGGCGTATGGCCTATATTGGTGTCTATGAGAAGCCCACGCGAGGATTTTGAGGCGGCAGGCAAGCGACTGCCTTGGGATGCTGCTGCTTGCAGTGCAGCGCTGTCCGCCACCGCGCCAGTCTCTGACGTCAAGGCATCCGCCAATGGCGCCGACAATGCCAGCAATGCTGAGCATTCCGATGACATGCCCACCGTGCCGATTCCCGCACGCAAGGCTGCCACGACGTTCGACACCCCCTCCAAGCGTGAGCGCATCGAAGTCAAGCCGCCGATCACCCGATTCATACGTCGTGCCGTCACCCGCGTGTTCGGTGTATGGTCACGCATCTCCACTCAGGTGGTGCGCCAATGGGACTGGTATCCGCGAGTGGAACCCTATGTGGGTTATGGTACCGGCGATTACTCGCGTCTGATCTGCCGCACGGTATACGCCCCCAGGCACGCGCAATCCGGCGAACTGATCCGCGGCATCCGCGGCATGCTTGCCATACCCGCGCCGCGCACCCACGTGCAGGCCAGCATTGATGACATGCCGCTCAACACCGTGCAGATCGGTGTCTCCGAGGTCTATGACAAGGTGGACCGCACGCGCGATCTCGGCAGCGAATACGCCATCTCCGATTCCGCCGGATATCTCGACCTCGTGGCCGAGCATCGTCTGGTGCCCGGCATCCATCGCGTCTCCTACAGCGTGGCCAACCGCAAACCCGTGAGCGCCAACCTGTACACCATCCCCGCCAGTGCCAAAGTCGGCATCATCTCCGATGTGGACGACACCATCATGATCACGCAGGCCCCGGTGCCATGGAAGGCCGCGTACAACCTGCTGTTCCTCGACCCCAAGAAGAAAGCCTCCGTGCCGGGCATGAGCGTGCTGTTCACCCGCATCGCCGACCTGTTCCCCGGCGCACCGTTCTTCTATCTTTCGACATCGCCCTGGAATGTGGAGAGTTCGATTCGCAACTTCATCACTGACCATGGTTTTCCCGAAGGCCCGCTGCTGCTGCGCGACCTCGACCCGAGGCCCAAGACCTTCGTACCCACCGGCCCCCAGCACAAACTTGAGTTTGCCGAACAACTTATGGCCGACTTCCCAGACATGAAGTTCATTCTGGTGGGCGATGACGGGCAGAAAGACCCGACCACGTACGCCACCATCGCCCGCAGATATCCCGGACGTGTACTGGCGATCGTCATTCGTGAGTTGAGCCCGCGCGAATCAACCGGATTGGCGTCGGTGACGGGGCTCACCTCGACCCAGCCGACTCCGGTAACCGATGTGCCAGTATTCACCGGCACCACAGGCTCGAACATTCTGAAGACCATGCTGCCGTATCTGAAGACGGTGTTGCGATAGGCGCGGCGTGATGAACACTGAATGCGTCCCGGTGCGGTGCCTCGCCTATAATCGCGTGGTATGACTGACGAGAGCACAAACGCCGCGGCCGCGATGCCGCCTTACGCCAAGCGCGAGCCGAAGCGCCGCGAATTCCACGGTGACGTTTTCGAAGACGATTACGAGTGGATGCGAGACAAAGACTCCGATGATGTGCGCAGCTACGTAGCTGCCGAAAACCAGTACTGCGAGCGTCGCATGGCGCATCTGGCGGATTTCCGGCATACGTTGTTTGAAGAGCTGAAATCGCATGTGGAAGAGACTGATATGTCGGTTCCCACGCGCGTCAATGATTACTGGTACTTCACCCGCACGCAGCAGGGCAAACAGTATGGCGTGCAATGCCGCATCCCCGTGCGCGATGCCGATGACTGGGACCCGCCGGTCGTGGATCCGCAAGGCGCGCCCGGCTCCATGCCCGGTGAACAGGTCGTTTTTGATGCGAACAAGGAATCCGAGGGACATGACTTCTTCCGGCTCGGCGGCTTGGATCTGAGCAAGGACGGCCGTTGGATGCTGTACGGCGTGGATGTTGCGGGAGACGAGCGATATGATTTCCGCATTCGCGACCTTGCCGGGCTGGAGACCGGGGAGCCGGTCAGCGAACTGCCCGAACAGTTCACCGGCATTGGCAGCGCATGCTTCACGCCGGACGGCCAATGGGTGTTCTGGGTGGAATTGGACGATTCCTGGCGGCCGCTCGCTGTGTGGCGGCATCGTGTTGGCACGGCGGTCGAATCGGATGTGTGCGTGTACCGAGAAACCGATGAACGGTTCTGGGTGGGCGTTGGCATCAGTTTTGATGAGCGCAATATCGTGATCGGCACCGGTTCCAAAACCACCACCGAAGTGCTGATGCTGCCGGTGGCCACGCCTGAAGGCGAATTCCAAGCTTTCATTCCGCGTCAGAACGATATTGAATATGATGTGAGCTTTGCCTGTTTTGAAGGCGCGGGGGAGAACGGTGCGGATGTGCCACTCGCCGTGGTCTATCACAACGCCGCCAATCCGAATTTCGAAATCGACGTCATTGACATGCGTGGCCATGAGCCGCCGTACCGACTCGGCGAAGGCGTGTGCATTGCCGCCGGGTCGCCGTACGGCTGTGAACATGGTGAGCCGGATAAGCCGATTACCGAGGCATACTTCAACGCCGTCAATCCGGCGATATTGCAGGGTGCCCACGGTCTGGGCATCGAAGGCATCGCGTTGCATCGCAACTTTGTGTCCCTGAGCTACCGTGCCGACGGCCAGCCGCACGTGGCATACATGACCAAGAGCGCGGCTGCCGCCGACTTCCTGGCCGGACGGCCGTGGCGGTTTACGGAATTGCTGCCGCCTGCCCTGGAGGACGACTGGGACATGGTTGCCGACGATCGCGAAAACTTCACCGGCGATCATGGCGAAATCTTGTGGACCGAAGATGAGGCCCCCACGGATCACACGTCATCTTCCGATGGTGCTAGCGACGACCACCTGCCCGGTGAGACCCGGCGCTTGTACACCATCGGCGTCGGCGGCAACCCCTCGTATGAGGCGCCGCGCATGCGCTACTCGTTCGCCAGCTACACCCGCCCGGGCGAGTTGCACGAAATCGATCCCGCCACCGGTGAAGATGCGCTGCTGAAGCGAGCCACCGTGTTGGGCAACTTCAATCCACGCGATTACATGGAACGCCGTGTGTGGATTACCGCGCGCGACGGCGAACGCATTCCTGTTTCCCTCGTCTGGCACCGCGATTGCCCGGCGCAGGATTCGCCGATGTTCATTACCGGATATGGTGCATACGAGATTTCCTCCGATCCGGGGTTCTCGGTCTCTCGTCTGAGCATGTTGGATCGCGGTGTGCTGTACGCCGTGCCGCATATTCGTGGCGGCGGCGAAATGGGACGCGCCTGGTATGAGCAGGGGCGCAGACTGAACAAGAAGCATTCCTTTGAGGACTTCGTGGACGCCACACGCGCGCTGCAGAAGGCGCATTTGGCTGATGCTTGGCGCACCGTGGCCAACGGCGGATCCGCTGGCGGCCTGCTGATGGGCGCGATTGCCAATATGGCGCCCGAATGCTACGCCGGTGTTGAGGCGGATGTGCCGTTCGTGGACGCGTTGACCTCCATTCTTGACCCGGACTTGCCGTTGACCGTCACCGAATGGGACGAATGGGGAGACCCGTTGCATGACCCTGAGGTGTATCAGTATATGAAGTCGTACACGCCATACGAGAATGTGCCGGTCGCCGTGCTCGAGGGCGGCAACGACGAGGCTGCCGGTGACGGCAGTGCTGATGGGGCTGCCACCGGCGCGGTCGCCGCCGCGCAATTCCCGAGAATCTTCATTACCACCTCGATGAACGACACCCGCGTGCTGTACGTCGAGCCGCTCAAATGGCTGGCCCGTTTGCAGTCCGCCGGCGTGGACGCGGTGGCCAAGATTGAGGTCGAGGCCGGTCACGGCGGTCTATCCGGGCGTTACAAGCAATGGGAAGAGGTTTCCTATGAGAACGCTTGGTGCATGGATGTGATGGGGCTCGCTCATTAGGCCATGTCCACTAGCTGAGCGGGTTCGGGCCGGCAGGTGATAGCGCGAGTAGGCTCCTTGAACTATGGCAAAGACATATAAAATCGCCGTTATTCCCGGCGACGGTATTGGCAAGGAAGTCACTCCGTGGGCTCAGAAGGCTTTGGAAAAGGCCGCTGAAGGCGTAGCTGACTTCGAGTACGAGAACTTCGACTTGGGTGCCGAGCGCTATCTGCGCGATGGTGCGATCCTGCCCGAGGACGAAGAGGAGCGCATCAAGGCCAACGACGCGATTCTGCTCGGTGCCGTGGGCGATCCGCGCATCAAGGCCGGCATTCTGGAACGCGGCCTGCTGCTCAAGCTCCGCTTCGACCTCGACCAGTACGTGAACCTGCGCCCCTCCAAGCTGTACAAGGGCGTCACCTCGCCGCTCGCCAACCCCGGCGACATCGACTTCGTGGTGGTACGTGAAGGCACCGAAGGTCTGTACTGCGGTGCCGGCGGCGCGGTGCGCCGCAACACCCCGCAGGAGGTGGCCACCGAGGTGTCCATCAACACCGCATACGGTGTGGAGCGTGTGGTGCGTTACGCCTTCAAGCTCGCTATGAAGCGCAAGAAGCACGTCACCCTGGTGCACAAGAAGAACGTGCTCGTCAACGCCGGTGATATGTGGCAGCGCATCGTCGACAAGGTCGGCGAGGAATACCCTGAGGTCACCCACGACTACCAGCACATCGATGCGGCCACCATCTTCCTGGTCTCCGACCCGAGCCGTTTCGATGTGATTCTCACCGACAACCTCTTTGGCGACATTCTGACCGATGAGGCCGGCTCCGTGGTGGGCGGCGTGGGCTACTCCGCCTCCGGCTGCATCAACGCCTCCGACGAGTTCCCGTCCATGTTCGAGCCGATTCACGGTTCCGCTCCGGACATCGCCGGTCAGAACAAGGCCAACCCGACCGCCGCCATCCTCTCCGCCGCCATGCTGCTCGAGCATCTCGGCTTTGATGATGCGGCCAAGAAGATCCATACCGCCGTCGAAGCGGACATCGAGGAGCTCGGCTCCACCGTGCGCTCCACCGACCAGGTCGGCAAGGACATTCTGGCCCGCATGTGACCTCAAACTTGGCTCCCCTCGCTGAGGGGAGCCAGAAAACTCTCTATACTGAGTTGCATGCAAATGCGACATGGGGAATGCAAAACCGTTGGCAGCAAACTAGTCGCCGTGACCGTATCCGTCGATGATGACGGCACCGCACAGTCATGCCATATCAGCGGTGATTTCTTTATTGAATCAGTTTCGGATGCCGAATCTCATGCTTTGTTGCATGACCTGGAACGAGCTCTAATTAGCGATGATTCATTGCGGTCCGTATTGGACGCCCATCCTAGTTGCCAAATTATCGGCACAGATGAAATTGCCATCAAAACCGCATACAGCCGAGCCGTAAGCAGCAACTTACCCCCGCTGGCGGGGGCTCCAGCGCAGCGGGTGGGGGTGGGCAGCCCCGATGCGCCGAACATCCCAGCATCCATCAATACACAAACCAAGCAGCCCGACAAAAGCTCTGAATACCGGGAGCGCTGGAACGCCCTCAAGCCTCAACTCACCGTGATCCACGGCCATCCGCGTACTCCGGACGAGCAAATGGCCATTGACGAGACCTGGGCGCGTGAAGTCGCAGCAGGAACACGACAGCCGACCATCCGATTATGGGAGTGGGCGGGCCCGGCTGTGGTCATCGGCCGTTTCCAATCGGCCCAGGACGAGGTGAATCTGGACATTGCCAAGCAGCTCGGCTTCGACGTGGTACGCCGTTGCACGGGCGGCGGAGCGATGTTTATCGAACCGGGCAACACCATTACCTATTCTCTGTATGCGCCGCTCGATTTCGTTCAGGGCGTAAGCATCGAAGAATCCTACCGGCTCTGTGACTGGTGGCTGGTCGAAGCGCTGCGCGAACTTGGTTTAGATGTGCGGTTCGCGGGCCTCAATGATATCGCCTCGCAGTACGGCAAGATCGGGGGAGCGGCGCAGCGGCGCTTCCCCGTAGGCTCAGGCGGCGCGGTGCTGCACCATGTGACCATGGCATATGACATCGATGCGGCCAAGATGAGCCGTGTGCTCAACACCAGTCGCGAGAAGATGTCAGACAAAGCGGTGAAATCAGCGGTCAAACGCGTGGACCCGATGAAAAGCCAGACGGGTCTCAGCCGCGAACACATCGTCGAGCACCTTATTGACTGGTTTGCGGCGTGATTTCACCGATGGCCGTATACGATTTTGCCGCTGGCCGTGCGCGGTTTTGTCATGGGCGAGCGCGGTAGCCGCGACAGTGCCGTTTTTCGCGGTAACGCATTCGTCAGCATGTCGTACGGCTATCGGATCGTGCCACACATGAAGTGACGAATGAGGGCATGCTCCTGACGAAACCTGTGGGGCGCGTTACAATATGACGGATGGGCGACGACGGTCATAGGACAATAAGGATGGTGCGATGAGCTTGGAAACGCCAAACGCTTTTGCTGACGAGGAAAACATCCTGTTGCATACGGCATTGTTCAAGCAGGTATCGCCAGCCGAAGCCGAGGAGCTGTTGCCGCATTTGAAGCATGCGACGTTCGATAAAGGCGACTATATCTTCTCCGAAGGCGATACCGATCAGCGCATGTATTTACTGGAGCAGGGGCGCGTCAAGCTGATTCGCACTTCTTCCGATGACCGCGTGCAGCTGCTGTCCATCCACGCGCCGGGCGAAGTGCTTGGCGAGATTCCGGTATTCGACCCTCATGGTGGCCCGCGCACCGCGTCCGCGGTGTCCATGAGCCATGGCACGCGCGTGGTCTGGCTGGAGCATGATGCCCTGTTCGCATGGCTTGATGAGCATCCGCGTGTGGCCATCGACATGTTGCAGGTCATGGCCAGCCGCCAGCGCGGCAACAACGAACGCATCTCCGACTTGGTATTCATGGATGTGCCGGCGCGTCTGGCCAAGACATTGCTCAACTTGGGCTCACGTTTCGGCGAGCCGGTGGAACAGGGCCTCAAAGTGCCGCATGACCTGACTCAGGAAGAGCTGGCCCAACTGGTGGGCTCCAGTCGTGAGACCGTGAACAAGGCGTTGATGGACTTTTCCAACCGCGGATGGATCGCACGTGACGGCCGATCGATCATCATCTTCCAGCCCGGTATGCTGATTCGACGCTCGCGGCGCTGACCGTTCGGCTGACTTCCAGCCAATGTTACGCTAGTGCGATTCTTGTGATGATATGTTCACGGGAGCTGACCGTAAGCCCGGTTGGTAGGGCACCCCATTTAGAATGGGGCCCATGCCCAAAAAGAAGTCCCTCACTCTCCAACGTGTGCTTGTTCTCCTCTTGGCCTATATCATGCTTGCCGTCTGCGGCGGCGTGGCGGCCAGCGTGTTGTTTGTACCGGGTGTGATCGGTGCCAATAAAGCCGCCAAAGCGGTGATTCCGTCGCTCAAGGTAGAAAACGTGGACTTCGACGTGACTAGTCTGCCCCAGAAGTCGACGATGTACGCGCGAGACGGTTCCACCGTTATCGCGACGTTCTACAACCAAAACCGTATCGTCGTGCCGCTGAAGAAGATTTCCAAAACCATGCAGCAGGCAGTGGTGGCGCGCGAAGACCGTCGATTCTGGACTCACGCCGGCGTCGACGTGCAAGGCGTGATGCGTGCGTTCGTGCAGACCTACCTCGTCAAAGGCTCCCAGCAGGGTGGTTCGTCGCTGACCCAGCAGTACGTCAAGAACGTGCTGCTGATGCAGGCGATCGAGGATGACGATTCGATCGCCCAGTACCATGCCACTGAAGACACCATCGCCCGTAAGATTCGCGAGATGCTGATTTCCGTGCAGATGGAAAAGAAGTATTCCAAGGCCGAGATTCTGCAGGGCTATTTGAACATCGCCCAGTTCGGCAACAACCTGTATGGCGTGGAAACCGCGGCCCAGCGCTACTTCAGCGTGTCCGCCGCCGATTTGAACGTGGTGCAGTCCGCCACCATCGCGGCTATCACCAAGAACCCAAGCCTGTACGATCCGCTGGTCGAAGAGAACCAGAAGGAAAGCGAAAACCAACGCAATATCGTGCTCAAGCTGATGCTGCAGGAAGGATACATCACCCAGAAGCAGTACACCGAAGCTGTGAACACGCCGTTGAAGGACACGCTGAAAGCACAGGACGTGAATGTCGGCTGTCAGGACACTGGCGATTACGCGTACTTCTGCGATTTTGTGGTGCATCGCATCCAGAACTCCGAAGAATTCGGCAAGACTCGTGCCGAGCGTAACAAGCTGCTGCAGGAGGGTGGCCTGAAAATCGTCACCACGCTGGATGTGGAAGCGAATTCCACGATGATGGAGACCGCGCGTAATACCATTCCACCGGACGATCCCAGCGGCATGGAGATAGCCATGGCCGCAGTCAAACCGGGAACCGGCGAAGTGCTGAGCTTTGGCCTGAATCGTTACTATGACGCCACTCCGGCAGCCGCGAACGATCCCACCAAGACGAGCCAGAACTATGCCGTCGATTTGGCGGATGGCGGTGGTTCTGGTTGGACCATCGGTTCGTCCTGGAAGCCGATCAACCTGATTGCGTGGATGGAAGCGGGCCATTCCATCAACGACAACCTCCAGACCTCGACGTCATACCCCACTACGGACTTCGCCTGCAGTAACTATTCGGGCGGTGCCGATTCGTGGAACGTGTCGAACGCCATGGGCGCAGGTACAGTGAACCCAGAAAGCCCATTCCTCGGTCTGGTCCGTTCGCATAACACTACTCAGGCTTCCATGGGTGCCATCCTCAAACTGTGCAAGGTGGCGGACACCGCGACTGAACTGGGATACCATGACGCCGCCACGGGTGAGACCATCGACAAAACCCAGGTGTATACACCATCCATGATGATCGGCTCGGTGAATGTGTCCCCGCTGACCATGGCGAGCATCTTCGCCGTATACGCCTCGAATGGTGTGCAATGCAACCCGATTGCCATCAGCAAGGTGACCGATAAGGACGGCAACGATCTCAAGGTTCCATCCGCGAACTGCCATCAGGCGGTGGATAAGGACATCATCCAAACACTCGCTTATACCCTGAACCAAGGTACGGTGCGGCCGGATGGTGCCGGTTGGTCATTCAGATTGGCTGACGGGCGTAAGTCGTTTGGTAAGACCGGTACCAGTGAGGATCTTGCGGTGTCCGGTGGATCGTTCATTCCTAATCAGATTGCGGCGTTCGCTGTGGTCGGCGATGCACAGAACCCGTACACCAACCGTATTTCCAACATTGCCATCAACGGCCGGTACAACAGCTATTGGGATGGTTCGACAATCGCGGCTCCGGCCGTTACCAACTTCTTCAATAGCTACATTTCCAAGAAGAAAATACCGATTGACAACGATTACGGCCAGCCCGTCTCGAAGTACACCACGACTGGCAAGTATCTGGGCATTGGCGGACGAACGTTCAGCGTGCCGCAGACCACTACGAATGGCAACAGCCAATCGCAGAGCAGCAACAATCAGTCTCAGTCGCAGAACACTGGGCAAAACAACACCCAAACCCAGGGCACCAATTCAGAGCAGTCGAATGATGGCCAGTGATTGGTGATTGGCGTTTGACATTTGGTGATTGCAGGCCGGCTGAGTCTGCGTAACATGGCCGACTGCGATACCCAAATTACGTAGTTTGCGGGCGTTACCTGTTTCAGGTGACGCCCGTTTTACAATACTTAATGACAACGCCATCGCGTTCATCGAATATTTGCCATGAACGTGCATCGGAAAGGGGAACGATGAGCAACGACGATCTGACGCATGAGAATTTTGATTTTCGTGGATTCGACGTGCCGGATCTCAAAGCGGTGACGCTGGCTTCGTCTTCGGACGGCGATCAGTCCAAGCAGCCGAAGACCAAGCACGAGGATGCATCGAAGAACCGTAAGCACGGTAAGAAGAAGTCAAAATCCGATGCACGGTCCAAGAAGCGGGCCGGCGCGGGCAAGACGAGCGAATCGTTCGATGATTATGAGGAAAGGGAAGCTGTGAGCAAGGCAGATAAGAAAGTCAGCAAGGACCGTCCGGGGCTGTTTGCGCCAATGACGCTGCGCGAGGTGACCGTGCGTAATCGTATTTGGTTGCCGCCGATGTGCACGTATTCGTCGTTCGCCCGCGATGGTAGGCCCACGCCGTTCCACTACCAGCATTACGTGTCTCGCGCGTTCGGCGGATTCGGCATGGTGATTGTCGAATCCACCGCCGTGGCTCCTGAGGGGCGTATCACGCCGTGCGATCTGGGCCTGTGGGAAGACGGGCAGATTGATGCTTGGCGCTGGATCGTGGACGGTATTCGCGAGGCGGGTGCGGTGCCTGCCATCCAGCTCAACCATGCGGGGCGTAAGGCTTCGACTGGTTGCTTCGCCGTTGGTTACGACGGTCAGAACGTGCCGGAGGAGGCGGGCGGCTGGCCTACCATGGCACCGTCTGAAATCGCGTTCGGTGGGTTGCGTACGCCGCGCGCGCTGTCCGTGGATGAGATTCATGGTCTGGTCGGCGCGTTCGCCGTGGCGGCGGGCCGTGCGGTGGCCGCCGGCTTCCAAGCGATTCAGATTCATGCCGCGCATGGCTATCTGATTTCTCAGTTCCTTGACCCGCTGAGCAATGAGCGTGATGACGAATATGGTGGCGATTTGACCGGTCGCTCTCGGTTCCTGGTCGAGGTTGTGGATGCCGTGCGTGGGGCCGTCCCTGAGGGCGTGCCGGTTCTGGTGCGCATTTCGGCCACGGATTGGGCCGCCGGCGGTTGGGATTTGGACCAGACCATCGCACTATCCAAGGTGCTGAAGGAGCATGGCGTCGATGTGATGGACGTGTCCACTGGCGGCATCATGTCGGGAGTGTCGATTCCGGTCAAGCCGAACTATCAGGTGCCGTTCGCCGAGCAGGTCAAGTCCAAGGCCGATATTCCGGTGACCGCGGTGGGTCTTATCACCAAGCCGAAGCAGGCGGCCAAGATTCTGGCCCATGGCGAAGCCGATGCCGTGGAGATTGGCCGCGCCGCATTGCGTGATCCATACTGGCCGTTGCGTGCAGCCAACAAGCTGGGCATACCGTCCACCGAGATCCCCTACGCCCCGCAATACGTGGCCGGTGCGTACTAAATCCTCATGGGGCGGTAACTTTCCCATGGGGCGGTAAAACCCTCATGGGGCGGTAACCCAAAACGGCGGTATTCTGCGGAATGTGAAATTTGGCTAACCGCCCCATGGGACAATCACCGCCCCATGAGGGTTTTACCGCCCCATGGGTAATAGGGCAATATGTGAGTTCACTCCACGTCTACGCCGACGGCGTCGGAGACGTGCTCGAATCCGTCGCGGCGCAGCAGCTGGGCCAGACCGCGCTTCAACACGGTAATCTGCTGCGGGCCTCGGTACATCAGCGAACTGATGAACATGACCAAGCTGGAGCCGGAACGAATCTTCGCATAGGCTTGCTCGGGGGTAAAGACGCCACCGATGCCGGCGATAGCGAACCGGTCGCCATACTCTTTATACACCTTGCGAATCAGCTCGGTGCTGGCGTTGGTGCACGGGCCGCCGGACAGGCCGCCCTCCCAATCGCGCGGAATCTCGAGGCCGGTGCGGTCCTTCTGCAGATTGGCGATGGACAGCCCCTGCACATTGTGCTCGGCCAGCACATCGAGCAGTTCCTTGTACTCGCCCCACGGCTTGTTCAACGGCATCTTGACCAGCGTGGGCTGCGGG
>SKEZ01001308.1_pt1 | contig 14229 bp, 14 predicted proteins | sample 4843881 | NCBI WGS metagenome assembly SKEZ01 (sample SAMN11008796, study PRJNA524170) | human gut metagenome | isolation source: fecal sample from pouch patient p1, p46 | place: Israel: Tel-Aviv | reverse complement strand
CGCGTATTCTGGACAGCATTGCACTGTTTCGAGGCTATCCGGCGACGATAAGAACTGACCAGGGGCCGGAGTTCACTTGCCGTGCACTGGATCAATGGGCCTTTGAGCATGGTGTTGAGTTGCGCTTAATCCAGCCGGGCAAGCCAACGCAGAACGGATTTATTGAGAGCTTTAACGGACGATTTCGCGATGAATGTTTGAATGAGCACTGGTTCAGCGATATCGTTCATGCCAGGAAAATTATTAATGACTGGCGGCAGGATTATAACGAATGCCGCCCGCACTCCACGCTGAATTATCAGACACCGTCTGAATTTGCAGCGGGCTGGAGAAAGGGTCATTCTGAGAATGAAGATTCCGACGTTACTAACTGAGTGTTGTATCTAATCGTGGGGGCAGGTCACACCGATAAGGTTTAGCACCTACCTATGGGAAGTTTATCTAAAGCATTACTCATATCGCTTATATACACGACGATAGTGATTATTCTTGATGCAGTTGCCATCTACTATTTCAAGCTGAGCGCCCCGATCATTGTCGTAGTGACGACGTTTTTGATGTTCTGCATATTAGCGTTTGAATACGTGGATGCGACAAAGCGCTCAGAACGGAACTTTGCTGAGCGCCGTAAGAATCAGGCTCAGGGGGCGGCATTTTCGATGATGTGGGATACCCTGGATTCAGACGCTAAACAACGTTTTTACCAAAAAGTCGATGAGGGGCGAGAATCCAGCGAGTTTAAGTCCAGATACCAGCTATTACAGAACGAAATTCGATATTGGGACAAAGAGATAGAACGGCTACGGTAATCATCACCTCACGGCAAAGGTGGTGACCGAGATCACGATACGGTGATCATCAGTTGTTAAATAATATGAATACGGCCAGAATGATAAATTCTGGCCGTATTTCACTTATCCCTTGATGCTCTATCTGTTCGCTGTGCGCCTCATTTTTTTTAAAATTAGAGCAATTCATCAATATAAGTCATAATGGAACGAACCAGATTTATGGCAAAACGCGCATCGGCTTCATTAAGCAAAGTTTGAGTAGGATGGGCCATGCTGTAATTGTTGCGCAGGTTATTGATCCCATGAAGTATTGCGGCAGATGATCTCAACATTTTAAAAACATCTTCATTTCTTCCATCATCAGGCTGGTCTTTGAGATGTGCAGTTATCAGGGAAAGCAAGCCTGGAACATTATCATTTGTACTATTGGTCGCAATTACATGGTTGGCACACATTTGTCTTAATGAAGCATGAAGAGCTGTATGAACACGATCATATGCCCGGTGGGGCCCATTATTTTTAAGCAACACTTCCGCATCTTCTAAGGCCTGGTAAATGTTTTCGTTTACATTTTTCACTGGTGCTGCCGAAACATTTCTTTGCCCGTTCTGATTCACAATGTCCTTTATTTCATTGAATAATTCAGTATTGGCAATGCTGATAAAGCGTTGAACATTATCCAGCGCCCAGATCTTAGAAAGATTATCCGCGTCCCTGGCCAGAGTGCTTTCTATGGCTGAGATGGCCACCCCTTTCAGCTCAGGGTTGTCCCAGTGAACATGCCGGTAGAATTGATTTAGTCCTTCCGGAACGTCTTCACAATCTGTGACAGCAAACAGCTCCCGCCAGTCACCGTCGTTAAATTTTTCAGCCAGTATTTTGGCCAAATTAATTTGTGAAACTTTATTCAACATACTGATCCCTTGAAGTTTGTGCTTCTTAATTGAATTTACCGGAACGGCGTCTCAGTAAACGAAATCCGTGTACTGGTATACCCCCTGCTCTGCAACAGGAATGAAATCCCGTCCATCATCATTGCTCTGTTACTCCGGGGACCAATTCTGACGTTTGTCAGTGGCAGCTTATCTTTTGCTTTAATGATCAGATATGGCACCAGACCGCTGTCATTGACACGAAAATTGACCCCCTCAAAAGATCTGTCCGGTAGAATGACCATCCGGAACTCCTTTTCCTCTTTGAAACCGTCATTCTTGAAAAAAGGTGGCAGGCTGTGTGCCAGCCTGGTTGCCTGAATCATCTCATGCATTACATTTGCATTTATTGCCGCCTGAACCTGTGGCTGACGAAAGAAGGTGAGGATTTCGTTCCGGGCTTCAACCGTGGAATCCTCTTTGGTATAGAGCACCTGGTTTTTAAACACCTGATAATGAGTTAATTCCAGCGAGGCAAGCAGCTCTTCATCATCAAATTCCAGGCACACGCCCTGAGAGCTGCCATAACCCCGCCACTGGCTTAACAGGTCGGGTTCGAGACAGAACGAAAGGTTATAGACGTGAGCAGCCCGGTGCATTCTGAAGTGCGTCAGAGCCTGTTCGATGAACTTAAGGGTTTTCGGGTTAAAGTCGTCCCTCAGGTACTGCAGGGCATTCTCAAGGCAGTTCATGCCGTGAGTCAGCTCATTACTGTCATTGAGAAAGGAAAAGTGCGTCGCCCACAGTGAGCCTGATTCGATGATGCCCTTCAGGCCGTTCAGATCAGTGTAATGATAAATCTTCATCTGGCAGCCTCCTGACTGTCCGGGCCCTGTTCGCTCTCAGTAATTTGCGTGTCAGACAGAAACGGGAACGTCTTAACAGCGGCTTCCCTTGCTTCTTCTATCGACCGTTCCCGGGCCTGCCATTCAGGATCTGCTTTCAGTATTGCGTCGGCGCGGTTCCGTAACCATGCGTAAATTCCCTGGAGGCGATCGAGGTTTATCCGGCGGGTCTCTATTTCTCCTTCATACTGCGGGATTTTTCTCAGCAGCGTGCCAAGTACGCCGCCGGTTTCGAGTGGCTCAGCCGGTATGTAGTCCGTATATTCATCAAACTGATCGAGCGTCAGGTCGATGTACTTACCGTCAAGTGTGACGATGACATGGCCATGAACAGTGGAATTTTCTTCCTCACGGAAAGTCTCATTCCCGCACATAAACAGAATGCCTGGCTCCCCTCTTTCTCCGCAGTCTTTAAGGTATTGCGCCAGGCAATTACTGGCCAGGTCGCAGCTGCCGGCCGGGAAGTTTTCCAGTTCACCCCAGCGTGATCCATCCCTGTATTCTTCTGGCAGCTCCAGGACAGCCTTTTCCAGAGCCTGGCGAAACGCCCGGATGCGAAACGTGGTTTCCTCTCTCATTTATTCACCTTCCCGTCCTGGCGGGCCAGAGCCAGCAGTTCGGTCTGAAGCTGACGGCCGTCCTCCCGGGCTTCCTTCAGCTCCGCTTTCGTGTCCTGCAGCTGCGCCGCCAGATGTTCGCCGGTGGCGGTCAGGCGGGCCACCTGCTCGCGCAGCGGCAGCGCCTCCGCGCGCAGCTCGCGTACCTCCTGCAGCAGGCGGTCACGTTCGGCCACCACCTCACGCAGCACCGCCAGCTCGCTTTCCAGCGCGGCCACGTTCGCCAGGGCCTCATCCCGCTCCTGGTCGGCCCGGGCAATGTCATCGTCGGCCTGCTCGCGCGCCGCCAGGGCTCCGGCTTCAGCCTGTTTCACTGCGGCCTGCCACAGCAGTCCCAGCTGGCCGGTCAGCAGCTGCGCCAGCTCCGGCGGCAGGGGCGTGGCCTGCTCAGCGGCCTGCTCGCGCTGGCGGGCGCGGAACGCGCGCATCACCGGGGAGATGTGGGACAGGGAGCCACAGCCGAGGTGCTGACGGACCTGCTCGTTGGTCGGGTTCGGGGTGCCGGCGGCGATCAGGGCGGCTGCGGCGTCTTCAATGCGGCGGACGGTGTCCGGGGAGAGGGTGGTCATGGTCTGGCTCCGGTTTCTCAGGGAATGGCGCCATCGTACGCCCGGTGTGAAAAATACACAAAACACGCAATACAAATAATACATACAATACAATTAATACAAACCGTACATATAGTACAGTATGTACATACATACTCTCTCATTTCACGGTCAGATCCGAAAACTCCCGAAGTCAGATCTGGACTGAGTCATCGTAAGGAAAGGTGAAGGAGATGCGGCAGGAGGGAGTTCAAAGCAAAATGCAGGAGTAAACCGAAGGTCCGCTTTAAGTGAGAAGCGGACCTCAAAATCACAACGTCAGGACATGACCGTCATCAACCCGGCGACGAACCGAAAGCAGGCGACGATTAGATGGATATGCTCAGCTAAAGCCGATTACCGTGGCTCAAAGAGATGGTAGCTCTGAGAAACTGAGAAAACCACCGTTGGTAGCGGTAGTTTTCTTTTCAAGGATCCTACAATATCTCACGGTAAATTAATGACTTAAATTTAGATTAGATTTTATTTTCAATTTTAGAAGCAAAATCTTTGATAGGATTCTTACCCTTAGACAGAGATTTCATGAAATCGAAAGCCGTACCTACCTGTTTAACAAATTCACTAGTTGCATCTTCAGTTGCCTTCTTATTAGAAAGGCGATTGGCAAGGCCCGGCTTTAAAATAACCATAAACCTTGAGAAAGTTTTTATAACCAATATCCATAATTCGCTTGCTTTCTCTTTACTAACATCGTTTTTAAATGATATGCCGTAAGGAGATATTATTTTACTTCCAATGAATGTCTCTATCATTCTCGCCATTGCATGAATAACGATAAAAGAACTACCTCTTTCGTTCAAAAATGCCATCAACTGTTTATCCTCTGCTGTCATCTCATTATCAGTACTTAATTGCAAGTTTACTTTCAGCAAATTGACAGCATCATTCAAACTACTTACGAACATTAAGTGCTTAGCAGTAATCGCGTTATCGAAAGCAACATTATAAAGATCGGCATCATCCCATATTTTCATTTTATTATGATAACTATCGTACGGACTGCCATGCCATGCTGTCAAAGCTTGGGCAGCTGTGTGAGCATCAATTTTCCTTTTCTTACTACCTGCAAAGTACCCCCGCAATCCACCGTCATAATCGGCTATTCTTAGATTTGAGAACTCCTCTCTAAGTCTAGTTTGAATAATGTCATTTGCTCTAAAGTCTGACTGTATAACTTTATTCTGGCTATTATTGTATTTTGTAATTGATTTAACGGTATCTTTATCTTCGCACTTAATAAATCGTACACCGACCATAACATTAGTTAAGTCTACATCATTATCCAGCTCACCTAATGAACCTGTAGTCTGAGCACCATTAACAATTCCGATACCCCTAATGGAAACCAGTTCTTTGCGATCATTATTTAGCGTAAAATCATGGACTAATGCAGTTATTCCATTATTGAAGACAAAGAAATCCCCTGCATCCTTGTCTGCTGACTCCTGAATGCCAGCATTAATTACCTTGTCAGAGTCTTTATTGTTAGCTCCCATAAACCCCCTAACGTTAGGGTTATAAAGTCCGCTGTCACCGTGTCTTCTGTAAAGAGATGCAAGCCAATCACCACTTACATATGTCATGAAGGATTTCCATTTATGATTTTCAATCAGAAACCCAGGTCGTGGGGAATCAAACAAAAACTCATCAGAGATCGATATGGACTGCAGCGAAGATCTATAATAGGAATCCAAAGTTTCAAGCCCCACCTCATTAAAGTGGAGAGATACTGACTTAGACTCACCACCAAGTTGATTAAGAAGTTGCTTGGATCCAGGTATAGCCAATGACATATCTTGCTTTATTTGCTCACTCTCAGGGCAATTGTGAACATACCATACATACAAACTTTTTATTTCTCCATCTTTTATAGCTGAGCGAGCATCCAAAACTTGGGGTTTTATTTTATCATTTAGTTGACTTTCATTAGCGTGTAGTAAGACATTCATTGCATAACTTAAATCAGTTCCTTTATTTCCTCTGGCTGATTTTCTCATTTCATTTGACATGTAGGCTTGACAAATTACCACTATCCTCATTTCCCTGCTGACAAAAATCATGTCCATTTTCGCGTCGCCGCCAGAACCTGTAACTGCAGGTAACAAGGTAGAAATTGAGTCATCCACACCAAAACATAATTCAATTGCAAAAGCAGCTATTTTATTCTCTTTAAAGGGTTCTAAATCCTCCCTAAGTTTCATTGCCGATAAAAACTGACTATCTTCAAATGACGCGTAAGTTATCTCTTTCATATAGATCCTTTATTTTTTAAAGTTAACAAGGCACATTGTATATAAGACTCGTTTGGATATTAATCTTCTCAAGTCAGCTTAGCTAGGTCAACAAAAGATTACTCTAATTAATTTATTAGATCAATGTACTCACTAGGCAGAATCTTACATTCCATTTTTACAATCCTTCCCATGACATTAAACAAAAATTTATTGCCCGTCCCCCATGCAGGCCATAGCTTTATTTTGTAGCCAGAGGGGCATTTCAGTAACTTTTCTGGACCGAAACCCTGAAAAAATGCTCCTGATTCCGGCATGTCTGCATGGCTATGCAGCGAGCTCTGTTCTAAACGGGTTAATGAATACATATGCTGGGAATGTCCGCCTGTGGCACAAAGCGAACTTTACTGACCGCACATGATGACAAAGGGCGGGAAGGACATTCAGAGTGAAAATGAAAAGTGTTACTTTGTCGCTGATCCGCCGTCAGGCTCACTAATCCATTTCAGGCAATAATCAAGACTCTTTCCGTCCTGAAACACAATAATCCACTCATCGCAACAATCCACTTAATTTTGTGCCTTCCCAGCAATAATATCTCTCTTCGCCTTATGAGATCCGAAAACCCCTGGTTCCGGATCTGCTTCAGCCCCGTCGGCGCTCAGCGGCCCGGAAACACAAGATGTAGCGGTGTTCCCGGCTGACAATGACGCTATATGTTGTGTCCCTCCCCTGCCCCGTGACCGCCCGCTCACCACCGGAAATGAGCGCTTTGATTATTCCGTGTGCGTGGTACACTTCCGGAAACGGTGAAATAACGGAAAAGTCGGATCATCCCGGAATGGCCATCCGGTAATTTAACTGCGTTTCTATATGGCTGCTTATTATCAGCCTGAAAATGATGACGGCATGGGAAAATCATCCGGGTGACAGACGCATGGTTGTGCGCAGACAGATCTGCCGCCCGCCATAATTACCCTGAGTGACTATTTGAGATGAAATAAATAATGCATAAGGATATTCAGGATGTATGGCATTACCTGACAACTCAATGTGGGCATCCTCGTTTATGGATTAAGCGAAACCCAATTCCTCCACAGCACAGAGTTTCAAGAGTGACCATTCGCTATAAAGATCAGCCTGTAATTATTTCAGGCTCAGGGCGGGCACTTGCTGTACTGAATCTTACTAAAGGTGGGTGGGAGTACACAGGTATCACACCAAAGTGCTTACCCCGGGATCTTAACTGGATTACTCCCCCTTCAGATGAAGAGTTAAATGATGACATTGTGAAACAATACAGTGTGTTCACTGAACTGGGTGCTCCAGAAGATTTGCGATAAAAGTAACAAGTGTTAGGCGGGATTTCTCAACAATAAAGGGGCTATGGAAATCATGAAAGACATGATGATTGATATTGAAGCTGAACGATTTAATGAGTGGCTTAAGGAAAATTACCCGGATGTTATTCCCAACTCTGAAGAATGGGAGCAGGCCGCGAACCTGTATTACTGGGAGCAGGAGGCACTTGCTGATCAGGCTCAGTGGGATCATGAACACGGGCTCTTCGAGGTTTCCCTGAACGATGTTCACCAGCGTTACCGGCACGCAAGACAGGAGCTGAAGAAGCTATATGCCCTGCTCGATAGAGAGCAGCCTGAACTTGTGTACAGGATGTCTTTCGTCCATGCCGTGACTGTCATGGAAGCATACCTGATGTACTGTGCCAGGTCTCTGCTGGAACATGACTGGCCTCTTAAACGCTTCCGGGATGCATATTACCTGAAGTCCGAACGCGTCAAAAAAAACGAAAAGCAGTCAGTGCGTGAGATGGAACTTGATATGTTCAGGCCCTCCGCACGCAATTATGTTTCCCGAATGACGTTTCATAACGTTAAAACCATTGAGCGCTATTTCAGCGCAGTGCTGCATACTCCGCCCGTCTGGCCGGTTAAGCCGCTGGGCATTATTGCAGACTGGAGAAACGACCTAGTGCACCGTAACGGGGTGGATGAACATGATGTGCCAAGAGATATATCAGCGCAGCAGCTACAGAATGCTCTTCTGAGAGTGTCTGACCTTATAGAGGCAGCACACAGATCCCTGTGCCAGGAGGTGGACTATTTCGGAAACTGGCGTAGTGAGGAAAACCGGGAAATTATTGCTTCGGCGCTGAACATATCAACAGACAGCGATGTATCTCGATGACCGGGCTTGTTACCTTGGGACCGCAACCAGGAACTGCAGCGCAGCTGCCGGTGGCTATCGACTACCCTGCCGCCCTCGCCCTGCGCCAGATGGCTCTCGTGCAGGATGAACTCCCGAAATACCTGCTGGCGCCGGAAGTCAGCGCCCTGCTCCATTACGTGCCGGATCTTCACCGCAAGATGCTGCTGGCAACGCTGTGGAACACCGGCGCGCGCATTAATGAAGCGCTCGCGCTGACCCGGGGGGATTTTTCGCTGGCGCCGCCGTATCCGTTCGTACAGCTGGCCACGCTCAAGCAGCGCACCGAGAAAGCAGCCAGAACTGCAGGTCGTGCACCCGCAGGCAGTCAGGCTCATCGCCTGGTTCCGCTTTCCGATCACCACTACGTCAGCCAGCTGCAGATGATGGTGGCCACCCTGAAAATTCCTCTCGAAAGACGAAGCAAGCGCACCGGCAGAATGGAGAAGGCGCGTATCTGGGAGATCACAGACCGTACCGTCCGCACCTGGCTTAGCGAAGCGGTGGAGGTCGCAGCGGCCGACGGGGTGACGTTCTCAGTACCGGTGACCCCCCATACGTTCCGTCACTCCTACGCAATGCACATGCTGTATGCCGGCATACCATTGAAAGTTTTACAGAGCATGATGGGTCACAAATCGATTAGCTCGACGGAAGTCTATACGAAGGTGTTTGCGCTCGATGTTGCTGCCCGGCACCGGGTGCAGTTCCAGATGCCGGAAGATGAAGCTGTTGCGTTGATAAAAAAGTTAACCCCAGACCAATCTATATAGGTCAACTATGGGTAATACCCCACAGGTTTCGACCTAAAGTAGTTCTTGTGTGGGAAACAGTCCAAGCTTAATGGGGGGCTTATCCAGCCTCACTTTTTACAGTTTTCAATCACATTAATGATGTTCAGAAAGGGCCTCATTGCCCTAAAGAAATAAAATGCAGCCATGAAAATAAGGAATAATTGAGATACAACACCTGCTAAATCATGGTTGCTACCAGCCACTGATAGCAACGCAAATAGTAATGCAAGCGAGAAATGTAAGGCGATTTTAGTATTTGAATTCATGTATATTCCCTTAAGTATAGGACTGAGGCCATCCGCAAAATTTCACTATCGCGCAGTTGTTGCCTCGATATAAAAGGTGTTACCACCCTGAACAAGACAACAAGACAACAAGACAACAAGACAACAAGACAACAAGACAACAAGACAACAAGATAACAAGATAACAAGACAACAAGATAACAAGATAACAAGATAACAAGATAACAAGATAACAAGATAACAAGGTATTATCGTTGTTTCGCTTCTGCGATTAATCTGGATATCTCTGTTTTTGATAAACTTTTTAGTGCCTCTACCGCAGCCCTGACTACGTCAGAACGATTCACTCTGCCTTTACCTGAAATCATTTCACCCGTTATAAGGTCATCAATGTCTTTTAAGTTTTCTTCAAAAAAGGAAATGCTCACTGGTTTTGCTTTACTTACAGCCAATGGTCTCTCTGAAGTCACTTTGGTATTATCAATACCAGCAGTACCACCGTTAATAAACGCTGCCTCATCACGAGATGGAGTATTTGCTCTATTTCTCACAGAATAACCTCTTTAACTAACGATTCGATTTCTTGTTGTGCTTTGTCATTTTGCGTTTCAAAAATTGTCATTGATTCTGCCCAGGCATCTCGATGCGCTTTTCGATCACAAACTCGGGAGTTAGCCAGCCGCATTTCAGGATAATCCTTGAGTACTTCAGCTGCCTGATTTGCTTCATTGACAAACATGTTCGTGGGCGTCATGTTTAAAACGAGATATCCCCGGACGTCCTCATTAAAATCTTTTGCTGCTGTAAAAACAGAGCATGTATGAGGCACTACATCCAGGTCCATCTGAGAAGGCCGTAACGGAGAAATGAATACGTCAGCGGCCATCAATCCACTACGCATTTCTGCACTGTCGCGGCCAGCACAGTCTGCGATGACAAAGTCATAAGATTTCTCGTGTTCCTTTAGCATGGCTTTGATGTTGCCTGTTGCGCCAGTAACCGGAATATGGGGAAGATCTTCAGGACGATTGTTGTACCAGGTCAATACAGATTTCTGGTCATCTGCGTCGACAATGATCACTCTATTGCCCAGTGACATCAGATACGCAGCTATAGATACCGCCAGTGTACTTTTACCAACCCCACCCTTTTGACTACCCAATACTATTATCATCATAGCCTCATATTAAGTTGTTAAGTTAACAACTTAATATTGCCAGCCAGGCGACAATATTGCAATAACTTTATTAAGTTAACATCTTATTAAGTTGTTAACTACTTGAATTATAATTAAATAACATTAACAAGATAACAAGATAACAAGATGATAAGATAACAAGATGATAAGATAACAAGATAGCAAGATAACAAGATGACAAGATAACAAGGTGGCAAAGTGGTGCCTTTATCCGAAATCCCCATAGAACCGCTTAATGCAGCTTTTAACTCAGGGCTACCTTTAGGGAGGGTAGTATCAACAAGTTATGACCGCGTGAAGCAAAAAGTGGGGCGTAGTGGGAAGCCTTTGAATCTTCGGTGTGCCGAAGTGGGGAGTTGGTGAGACAAATTTGGTAAAAGGTGGGGAGAAGCGGGATAGCTTCTCACTTCTATCCAAAAAGGTGTGTTGAAGTGGGATGGTGCGTAAGTATATACAGATAAAAACACACATTTAACAGGTTCTCATCCCGCTACAACACACCTATTAAGACGTTTAAGGCGAGGCTTCCCCCTACAACACACCTATCAAGATGTTTAAGAAGAGACCTCCCGTTTCAACACACCTTAATCGCGTTCTTTCCCGTTTTGACACACCTTATACAGCTGTTCCTGGTTTCAGATTTGCTGAGCGACTGTGGATCAGAATGAAAGTCTCTTTACCTTTTTTGGTGATGCTGTGGTCAAGGTACCCAATATCCTGCAACTGCTTAAGGGCCAGTTTAATGATACGGTTCTGTTCCTTTACCGGAGAGAGCAATGAGAGCCTGTCTCGTATTCGTTTGAAAGATATGGGGACTGGGTTCGTAGGCAGGCTTTCGATGAAAGTATACAGGGCCTGAGCTGCTTCCTTTCGGGTTAAAGCGTTTATCGGCTTATGTCGTAGCAGAACAGTGTAATCAGTTTGGTAGAGTTCCCATAGTCGCTGATCCGCTTCAAGTTCCACCTGGTCGTTTGCAAAATCAAGTTCACCTGTCTTAAGCAAACCTGTTACGGAAACTTTTTGAAGGCCCTCTGAGTCGCTACGGGTAAAGGTAATGGTCTTGCCACGTATCCTGGTCAAAGCTTCTGAAATACTTTTTCTAAGACGGGAATCGAATCTCTTAGACTCAAAGCGGCACATTCCGGCAAACTCATGAAAAGTAAGCTTAATGCTGTTGGTTTTTAAACCGTACTTACTGAAAGCTTCTATGATACCGACCCATACCTTGAAGTCGATGGCCATACTCAACCGTTCACCGGTTATACGAATATCGTCGTAACCCTCCCGCCTTGAGAATTCCAAATCCTTGAGTACAGAGGTCGCATCGATTGATGTTCTGGTGCCCTTTGCAGGCCTGCTTGAAGGAACAAAAACATTTAATCTCATCAGGGCTACAGGCTGAACTGTGGCCTTACTTGTGACGGTGAGTTTATTGTTAACACTTTCACAATCTGGACCTATAACCTCGCCGATATAAACATTCTCATTCATATAGTTATATCCATTCATAGCATATGATCGATATGTGCCTAAATATTAACTCTTTCCCGTTTCGACACACCTTTCTTCCCGATTCTACCCACCATTACCCCGTTTTGACACACCTTTTTCCCGCTTCAGAACACCTTTCTCCCACTACGACACACCTGAAATCGCTACGAAGCCCGTAAACAAAGGCTTTGACGCTAAAGGGATCAGTTTGGATCTATTTGGATAACTAAGGGTAAGTTATTGGATCTACTCAAAGGATATGTGGATAACTCATTATGGAATCTATAGAACTTAAGAGCGTAAGGTGCTTTAAAAGGCTTCATCTCCCCTGGTGCTTCCTCGCTCACTCGCGGGCTTCGCCCTGTCGTTCGGCTGCGGCGAGCACTGCTAGCTCTCTCTGAAAGGCAAAATTTAACCGATCCTCGCAACGGGGATATCTTTCCAGCGAGTGGTGTACGCAGGGGAGAGCATATCGCGTTTCATTTGCCAGGATGGCGCAATTCCTCTACCGGCAAACCATACTTTACCCAGCCCTGAGTGGTTGATCCCGTCCAGAACCTTCATCAGCTCAGCACTGTGAGGGCGTGGCGGGCGTTCGTCGAACAGCTGCAGCTGCGAAACGCCGGAGCCGGTGAAGTCATTCAGCATCACACCGGCTTTGGCATACCGGTGCCCATCCCTCCAGATACGCTCCAGAGCCGTTGTGGCGGCTGCAATGATGTCCCTGGTGTCCTGAGTGGGGGTAAGCAGTTTTTCCGTGGCCACGTTGCCGTAGTACGGCTCTTTAACGGCGAACGGGGACGTTTTGATGAAAACGGAAATATGCCGGCAATACTGGCGCTCTTTACGCAGCTTTTCAGAGGCCCGCTCTGCGTGCTGGCAGATAGCCTGGCGGAGCGACTCGTACTCTGTGATCTTCACGCCAAAACTGCGGCTGCACACAATTTGCTGTTTCGTCGGAGGGGCTTCCTCAAGCGAAAGGCAGCTTTCCCCGTTCAGTTCCCGTACCGTTCGCTCAAGGACCACAGAAAAATTTTTGCGGATGAAGGTCGGGTTCGTCAGGGCCAGATCGAGCGCGGTCTTTATGCCCAGCACATTCAGCTTGCGTGCAATACGGTTACCCACCCCCCAGATTTCTTCAACCGGCTGCAGTGAAAGCAGTTTCCGCGTTCTCTGCGGATTTCCCCTGGTCAGAGCGAGTACGCCACGAAACTGTTTCCACTCTTTTGAGGCCCACTGGGCTGATTTTGCGAGGGTTTTCGTCGGTCCGGCGCCCACGCCAATGGTCAGGCGGGTACAGTCATACACGTGCTGACGCAGCTGCCGGCCGAAGTCCTCAAGCCCCATACAATGCTCCACGCCGGTCAGGTCGAGGAACATCTCATCAATTGAATACTGTTCCACCCTGGGTGCCAGTTCCTCCAGGCAGTTCATCACGCGCGCTGACATCGAGGCGTAAAGTTCATAGTTACTTGAAAATGCATATATTTTTTCCGGGTACCTTTCGTTTTTTATCTGAAACCACGGAGTCCCCATTTTGATCCAGGGCTTCGCCTCGGCACTGCGAGCGATTACGTTCCCGTCGTTGTTGCTCAGGACGACTATCGGCTTTCCTTTCAAATCCGGGCGGAAAACACGTTCACAGCTGGCATAGAAGCTGTTCACATCGGCCAGGGCAAACATCAGTACATCTCCCTCGGGCGGTGGATGATATGCGTGACGACGCCAAAGATATCCAGCTCGTCGGGATCAGGATAAATCGGCGACCAGGAGGCATTCATGGGCTGCAGCGTCAGCCGTGGCGTCAGCAGAAGCCGTTTCACCGTAAACTCCCCCTGTACGCTGGCGACAACGATATCGCCGTGCCGCGGCTTTTCAGCACTGTCCACAACCAGCAGATCGCCATTGTACAGACTGCCGTCGGCCATGCTGTCTCCGCTGGCACGCAGGTAGTACGTCGCGCTCGGATGCCGTATGCAGTAATCATGGAGATCCAGATCGGACTCGACATAGTCAGCAGCTGGGCTGGGAAAACCGCAGCTGGCCAGATCGGCAAACAATGGATGGGCCTGTGGCGGGAGTTCTTTCCCGGTGCTGAAAAGTTGTAGTTTCATCTTTCCTCCTGACACTCTAATTTTTACTGGTTATACATACAGTGTGCGCCGGGAGACCGGTAAAGATCAAGGGGTGAAAGTCCCCGACCATTGAAGGACCAGCAATCCACAGGGTCCCCGAGTCATGCGTTGTATAC
>SKEZ01000097.1_pt11 | contig 14314 bp, 12 predicted proteins | sample 4843881 | NCBI WGS metagenome assembly SKEZ01 (sample SAMN11008796, study PRJNA524170) | human gut metagenome | isolation source: fecal sample from pouch patient p1, p46 | place: Israel: Tel-Aviv | reverse complement strand
GTAAAAACAGTATTCCTCTATTAATTGCTACTGATCAAGAGGGAGGAATCGTATATCGTTTAACTGGTGGGACGGCCTTACCAGGAAATATGGCTTTAGGTGCTAGCGGTAATACTGAAAATGCTGTTAAAGCAGGTAATATTATTGGTAGTGAATTAAATGCGGTTGGTGTAAATGTTAATTTTGCGCCAGATGCTGACGTAAATAATAACCCTAATAACCCCGTTATTGGATTACGTTCATTCAGTAGTAATCCGCAATTAGCAGCTAAATTTGTTTCTGCTTATATTGAAGGAGTTCAAAGCAATAATGTGGCAACTGCCGCTAAACATTTTCCAGGGCATGGAAATGTAGCTACAGATTCGCATACAGGTTTACCTTCGGTTCCTGCGACTAAAGAAGAATTATATAAAACAGAGTTAGTACCTTTTCAGGCGGCAATTGATGCTGGAACAGATATGGTTATGACTGCTCATATCCAATTTCCGAATATTGTAACAGAAGAAATTTACTCAGATAAAAAAGATGAGCTGATGAGTCCGCCAGCTACATTATCTAGGGAAATTTTAACTGATTTATTAAGAGATGAAATGAAGTTTGACGGTGTCATTGTAACTGATTCTATGACAATGCAAGGTGTGGCTAATTACTTTGATACAAACGAAAGAAACTTATTAGCTGTTAAAGCTGGAGTTGATATTCTAGATATTCCATTTACGGATATTTCTTCTATGAAAGATATGGAATCTAAATTAATTCCACTGATTAATGCATTTGTCGATGCTTATACTAAAGAAGATGGTTATAATGGAATTAAATTATCATTAGAAGAATTGGATAAATCTGTGGAAAGAATTTTAGTTTGTAAATACAACAGAGATGTCATGGATTTAGCAAATGATACAACTACATTAGATGATAAAAAAGCAATCGCTTCGAAAGTGGTTGGTTCTGTTGAAAATCGTGAAACAGAGAGATTAATTTCTGCAAATGCAGTTACTGTTGTTAAAAATGAAAATAATGTATTACCACTTAAATTGACTAAAGATTCAAAAGTAGTATTTGCATCAACTTATTCAAGGAATAATAATCGTTTTATTTTGGCTTGGCAAAGAGCTAAACAGGCGGGAATTATTCCAGAGGGGGCAGATTATAAGATTTTGCAGCACTATAATTGGACAGGATTAAACGATAAGGTAAACAGTGCTATAAATTCTGACGGAACTAATTTTGTTGGGACAAATAAAGATGTGCTAGATTGGGGTACTGTTCTTGTCCATGCCTCAGAAATCAGTAGTGCTAGTGGAATAGATGGATATTTGGTAGCTTGCCCACAATTATTTACTAAGTATTGTAAAGAAAATGGAAAGCAGACGGTTGTTATTTCATTAAATCATCCTTATGATGTTCAAGCCTTCCCAGATGCTGATGGTATTTTAGCAGTGTATGGAACTACTAGTCTTGGGCTGGATATTACGGAATCATTCGGTGGTGGTACAGTTGGAGCAACAGCAGCATTTAGTCCTAACTTGACAGCAGGTACTGAAGTAGCTTTAGGTACATTTGGAGCTTCTGGGAAACTACCGGTAGATATCCCAAAATATGTTCCAAAATCTGGAGTATATTCAACTGACGAAAATGTCTATGAATTAGGATATGGTATAGAATATGATGCAATTGCTAAAGATCCAGATAAAAAAGGACTAGCAGATGCGATTGCACAAGCTAAAGCTATAGATAAAAGTGTATATACTACTGAGTCTTGGGAGGCAGCTGCAGAAGCTTTAAATACTTTAAAAGTCGTATTGCAAACGGCTGAAAATGTTAATTTGACTCATAAATTGGCACAGTCTGTTGTTGATGAAAATGAAACAGATTTACGTGATAAATATAATACGGTTTTATCATTATTAGTATATAAATCTGACAAAAAAGCTTTATCAGATTTGATTGCCGAAGCGAAGAAATTAGATAAAGATCATTATACTATTGAAACTTGGCAAAATTTTGAAAAAGCATTAGAAAATGCTGAATCTATATATGATGGAAATGTACCACAAGATGAAGTTGATTTAGCTAAAGAAGCATTAGAAAAAGCAAAAAATGAGTTACTTGAGAAAAATAAAAAAGAATTATCAGCTGCTCTTGAAATGGCTAAACAAGTAACACCAGAACAGTTAGATAAGGTTGTACCAGCTGTGGTGACTGAATTTAAGGCTGCATTGGAAAATGCTCAAATAATTTTTGATAAAAAGGATGCAAATGAACTTGAAATAAATAAAGCTTTTGAACGCTTATCTAATGTAATGCAAATGTTGGAATTCTATAAGGGCGATAAAACACAATTAAGTGCATTAGTAGAAAAAATTGAAAAATTAAACAAAAATGATTATTTAAGCGCAACATGGAAAAATTTAGAATCCGTCTTAACAACGGCAAAAGATGTTTTGAACAATCCTGATGCTTTAGAAATAGAAGTAAGTGAAACGCATGATCAATTAGTAAGAACCTTTTTACAATTAAGATTAAAGCCAAATAAAGATTTGTTAAGTGAGTTGATCAATAAAGCTGAAAATACAGATCAAACAAAATATACAGCAGTATCATTATTATCGCTTAAGAGCGCATTAGTAGAAGCAAAAGCAGTTCTTGATAATAACGAAGCAACCCAAGATGAAGTAACTGCTGTAGAAATATTATTGAAAACAGCATTAGACAATTTGGTAGTGAAAGAAATTACTCTAGATGATCCAAATGCTCAAACACCACCAGATGCTAAACCAGGTAATGGTGCTATAACTGCGACAAAAACAGGTGATGATTCTATGATGTTAACATTTGCCTTAGCGGGATTATTGGCTTTAGCTGGCAGTGTGATTGTATTGAAGAAAAAAGAAGAATAATTTATACTTAAGCTAAAAAGTCACTGTATATAGTGGCTTTTTTGTTTTGGTTTGTTTTGAGAAACAGGATGATTTATTTAATAAGAAATATGTTATAATATTCCTAATATTATTTTATAGTACATTGGTTTAAACAATATTTATTTAAAATACTAAATAAACTTCACATTTATTAGTTAGAAAGGGGAATTTTTAATGAAGCAGCAAAAATGGAATATTCATACGCATACAACAAGATGTGGGCATGCAACTGGACTAGATATTCAATACATTCAAAGTGCAATTGAGGCTGGATTTACAATGTTAGGATTTAGCGAACATCTGCCTTATCCTGAAATACGGATTTCTGGGGCACGAATGTTTTATGAGCAAAAAGATGAATATATTGCAACGATAAGAAAATTAAAACAAGATTATCAAGATAAGATTGATATTAAAGTTGGCTATGAGGTTGAGTATTTAAAAGATCATTTTAATGATTTGATGAATTTGAAAAAAGAATGTGATTATATGATTTTGGGACAACATTTTAAATATTTAATTTATGACTATGACAGTTATTGTTCTGATGAGGATGTATATGTTTATGCACAGCAAATAGAGGAGGCATTATCTAAAAATTTTATTACATATCTAGCTCATCCTGACTATTTTATGATGGGGAGAAGGAGTTTTTCAAATGCTTGTGTTGATGCGGCGCATCGAATAGCAAAAGCTAGCATCCGTTATGATACACCGTTAGAAATTAATCTAAATGGTTTTGGATATGGAAAAAAACAATATTATATAAACAATGAATTAAAGGCATGTTATCCATATCCGTTTCGTGAATTTTGGGAGATAATTGCTATGTATGGTTGTAAAGTAACTTTTGGATATGATGCTCATTCACCACTTACGTTATTAGAGCGTGAGCGGGAATGTTGGGCTCTAGATATTTTAAGTGATCTACCACTTAATTTTATTGACCATATCGAATTAAAATGAGCTTTATAGATAAAATATTATTGCTAAAAATTATTATTAACTATATTTTTTGATTCAAATAAGATTAGTAATTTAAGAAAAAGGAGATTAGAAATGTTGTACTCAAAGAAGATAAATATGGCAGATATTAGAGCAAGAATATGAGTATGTTTCTAATGTTCTAGAAGACAAAAATGATTTTGAAAATAAAATTTTGCCAGGTTATATTAATTCTTCCAACGGGATTGGACTTCTTGAGGGATGGGTTCCGGAAACAGAAGTGTTTTTATGGAAGATGATCAAATTATTGACTGATTTAGGATTGGACATTACTTGACTGAAAAGTTGGCTCATGGTGCCGGACATATCGGATATGTAATAAAAAAGAATATAGAGGAAACGGGCATACTGTGAAGGATTAAAGGTAACTCTTCAAATAGCTAAAAATATTATTAAAGAGGATAAAATATATCTGTCAGTCCATAAAAATAATCTAGCTTCATTAAAAATCCAATAAAAAAATGGTGCATATATTCATCATGAAGACGATAAGAAATTTTATACACGAATAAAAAATCAGTTTAAAGCTACTCTATAATTAATTAAATACTAGTAAAGCCGGCTAAAAACAATGTACAATAAATAATGGGTTATTTTTAAATACTAATAAATAATTTGAATTAAAAAATAACTATATTTTAATTTGGAAAGGAAGGTATGCATGCCTGTTAATTGCTAGTTTAGCAAAGCTAGGCAATTGAGATTATTAGTTGCGTACTAAAGGGAGTGGAATTATATATGAGAAAATATTTCTTTTTTGACATTGACGGAACATTAACTAATAGTAATCCTGGGGGAATTATTTTACCCTCAACTTTTGAAACATTAGATAAGTTAAGAAAAAATGGTCATTTTGTTGCAATTGCGACAGGAAGAGCGCACTGGATGGCAATGGATTTTAGTCATGAATCAAAAATTGATAATCTAGTTTGTGATGGGGGAAATGGTTTAGTCATAAATGGAGAATTACTAGGAATTGAACCATTAGATAAAAATATTTGTTTAGAAATAATTGATGAGTGCATAGAAAAGAAATTTCCTTTCGGTGTATCTTTAGGGGATGTTCCTGAACTATATACATGTAATGAGTGGCTAAGTAATTTTAAAATGCATACAAAAATTATTGTAGACCCACAGATTGATTTTCATCGGGTTGATAATATTTATAAGATTTTTATTATGGCTACACACAAGCAGGAAGCTGAGTTGACTGCAATCCATAAACTTGGTTATATGCGATATCATGGTGATCAATTAATTGTTGAGCCGTTGGAAAAATATCGTGGAATTTTGAAAATGATTGAAATACAAGGAGGAAAACCTGAAGATATAGTTGTTTTTGGTGATGGACATAATGATATTTCAATGATGCGACAAGCACCTATTTCAATTGCAATGGGAAATGCAATTGATGAGGTAAAAGAAGTAGCTACATATATAACTAAATCTAATCAAGAAGATGGGATTGAATATGCTTGTAAACATTTTGGATGGATAGATTAGCTAAATGTGGTATACTACTAGTAGGTGATGAAAAATGGAACTAATAAAATGGATTTTAATGATAGCAGGTATTTTGGCTTTTTTAATTATTGGCTGTATGATATTGCTACGTAGTGATGAAAAAAAGCGGAGTCGAACTAAACAGTACCAAGAAAATATTGATATGCTCAACGAAACTAATGAAATGTTAGATACTACATTAATGGAATTAGAATCTTATAATGAACCGCTAAAGAAGATATGCGAACATATTGATAACTTTAATCATAAATTTCTTGGTCAAAAATAACCGAAAACAGTTGACATAAGATTATTTTTTCATATAATACAGGTATATATAAAAACTCGTTGATAAAGAGAGTAATTTAATTAAGTTTCTTAGCGAACTGGCGTTGGTGAAAGGTCAGTAAACAAGATTAAATGAACCGCACTTTGAAGAGGACTGTTTGAACTAATAGTAGGGCAGTCAGTATGTCTACTTTACAGACAAGAGGGGATATAAGACTTTTTATATCAACAAGAGTGGTACCGCGGAAATTTCGTCTCTTAGCTTTTAATTAGCTAAGAGACTTTTATTTTACGCAAGGATAGGAAAGGAAAGGTAAGAAAAATGAAGAAATTATTAAAAGTATTATTAGTATGTACGATGGCATTTACACTTGCTGCCTGCGGCGGAAACAGCGGTAGTGATGGTACGAAAGAAATTTTGATTGGGATTTCTCCAGATTATCCACCATATGAGTCTTTAGAGGGCAAAGATATGGTTGGATTTGATATTGATATGACTAAAGAGTTGTTTAAAATTATGAATGATAACGGTGGTAATTATGAATATAAATTTAAACAAATGTCATTTGATACAATTTCTACAAGTCTGATTTCTGATCAAATTGATTTAGGAATTTCTGGATTTACAATGCATAAAGACTGGGATGTATTATGGTCAGACAAATACAATGATTCTAGACAAGTTGCTTTAGTTGCTAATGATAGTACAATTACTACTAAAGCTGATTTAGAGGGTAAAAATATTGGAGCTCAATTGGCTGCTACTGGTGAAAGTGTAGCTAATGATATTAAAGATGCTAAAGTTAAAGCAGTAAAAGATGTTAAAGTTTTAATTGAAACTTTAAATTCTGGTGGGATTGATGCAATCATCTTAGATGAAGCAGTTGCTAAAAACTATGTAGAACAAGGCGGATATAAGATGTTAGATGAAACTTTATTAGAAGAAGAAAATTTAATCATCGCTAATAAAGGAAGTGAAGATTTAATTAAAGACATCAACAAAGCACTTGCTGAATTCATTAAATCAGATAAATATCAAGAATTAAAAACTAAGTGGGGAGCATAAACGTGGATGCATTAGTTGCTTTTTGCACAGCAGACAATTTGATTTTTTTACTACAAGGGGCTGGTAAATCTTTATTACTAGCCGCTTGTGCTTTGTTTTTTGGCCTTATTCTTGGGGTTTTAGGTGCTGCTGCAAAAATTTCAAAACATAAAATACTAAGACTTATTGGAAATGTTTACGTTGAATTGATCCGTGGAACGCCCATGTTGTTACAAATACTTTTTCTCTATATTGCTTTTCCGTTATTAATGCGTTCGATTACTGGGGAAAGATTTATTCCTGATCCATATGTTTGTGGTGCTATTGCGATGAGTATTAATAGTGGTGCATATTCGACAGAATTGATCCGTAGTGGAATTATGGGAGTTGATAAAGGTCAATGGGAAGCTTGTGAAGTATTAGGACTAAATTATACACAAACAATGAAATTAATCATTTTGCCTCAGGCGTTTAAAAGAATCATTCCTCCAATCGTCAGTGAGTTCATTACTTTAATTAAAGATTCATCACTAATTTCGGTTCTAGGAGCAACTGAATTATTATATTCAGCACAAATTTTGGGGGCGAATACATTTAATTTGATTCCGCCATTATTGGCCTCTGCTGTATTATATTTAATTATGACCTTAACAACATCTTATTTTGCGAGAAAGATAGAAAGGCGGTTATCTGTAAGTGATTAAAGTTGAGCATATTACTAAAAAATTTAACGATTTAAAAGCAGTGAATGATGTCTCTTTAGAAATAAGAAAAGGAGAAATCGTTTGTTTGATTGGACCTAGTGGAAGTGGGAAAAGTACAGTGTTACGTTGTATTAATGGATTAGAAATTCCTGAAGAAGGAACTGTTTTCATAAATGAGCAGCCATTGAATGCTAAAAACCCTCAAGCATTTAAAGAACTTCGTAGCAAAATGGGATTTGTTTTTCAGCATTTTAATCTTTTTCCACATAAAACAGTTTTAGAAAATCTAACATTAGCTCCAATTCAGGTTTTGGGAATGGAACAAGAGGCAGCGAATCAAAAAGCATTAGAGCTGTTAAAACGAGTTGGATTGAGTGATAAAAAAGATGTTTATCCAAATAAATTATCGGGTGGGCAAAAACAGCGTGTTGCTATTGCTAGAGCACTATGTTTAGGACCGGAAGTGATGTTGTTTGATGAGCCGACTAGTGCGTTAGATCCTGAAATGGTTATCGAAGTATTGGAAGTAATGCAGGAATTAGCAAAAGAAGGAATGACAATGGTGGTAGTAACTCATGAAATGGGGTTTGCAAGAACAGTTGGAGATCGTGTGATTTTCTTAGAAAATGGAAAAATTATTGAAGAAGCAAAGTCGGAGGATTTCTTTACACATCCAAAATCAGAGCGTGCAAAAGATTTCTTAAGTAAGGTGATGCATTAATGAAAATTGATTTATTTGATGTTGAAGCTTGGATGACTGAATATGAAACCAACTATCGATATAATTTGGCGGAAACTTGTGTAGCTTCAATGAGTATTAATGATTTATTAGAATTGGTTGAAAATAAAAAAGGAGTCATTGATAATTTATTAAATACTAAATTGGACTATGGACCTATTGTTGGTAGTCAAAGATTGCGGGAAGGGATTGCAAGATTATACCAAAATGGTGATGCCGATAACATTACGATTAGTCATGGCTGTATCAATGCTAATGAGATGGTTTTAATTTCTTTGCTCGAAGCTGGTGATCATTTAATTACGATTACACCGACATACCAACAATTTTATTCTTTTCCAGAATCATTAGGTGTTGAAACTACGCTTATTCCGTTGTTGGAGGAAAATGATTGGTTACCTCGGTTAAGTGATTTCGAAAATGCAATTAAGGATAATACAAAAATGATTTGTCTCGTTAATCCTAATAATCCAACAAGTACAAAATTTTCTAGAGAGTTTCTAGAAAATTTGACTGATTTAGCAAAAGAATACCACTTATATATTCTTTGTGATGAGGTGTATCAAGGATTAGGTGATGGTGAAGTCGCAATCAGTGATTTATATGATAAAGGGATATCTACAGCCTCTTTATCTAAAGTTACATCATTTGCTGGTTTACGGTTAGGCTGGGTAAAAGCTAATTATGAAGTAATTAAACTGATAAATGATCGTCGTGATTATCATATTATTTCAACAGGTTATCTTAACGATTATCTTGGAACTTTAGTTATTGAAAATTATCACAAGATACTTGAACGAAGTAGAAAAATTATTAATACTAATCGACAGATTCTCATTGATTGGTTAGCTCAAGAGCCATTGGTTGATTGCGTTGTTCCTGAAGCTGGAACAATAGCCTTTTTAAAATATCATCTTTCGATAAAGTCTAGGGAACTTTGTGCTAAATTACAACAGGATACAGGAGTATTTTTTGTTCCAGGGGCATGTTTTGATCAAGAATATCATTTACGTTTTGGCTTTGCTAATAACAGTGACGAAATAAAAACAGGATTACAATTATTTTCAAAATGGCTTAAAGAAAATGCTTAATTTTATTCTTTAAGCTTTTTTATTATCGATAAATAGATATTTATAACAAGCGACCATATTAATAAATAGTGCAACGACAATGCCGATTAACATACTGACAGCTATACTGAAAACCCCTAGTGACTGACTAAGAAAATATATTAAAACTATTTCTAAAGTACATTGAATGATGCTGATTGCAAACATTAAACGATTTTTATTCAAAGCTTGAAGCAGTGCACTAAGAGGGGTTTCTAAATAAAAGATAGTGAATGGAATGCACATATATTTTAAATAAGTAGCTCCGCTTGTTGTATCATAAAGGATTTTTAAACAAACTTCTGGATATAAATAAAAAATCAATGTAAACGGTAGACTAATTAAAAAACTACCAATCATAGCAATTAGAATATGATATCTAGCAGCGCTGATTTTATGATAAACTACATCATTAGTGATGATCGGGAGAATCAGGCGATAAATTACGCCATTAAAAAAAGTGGGTGTAACTAATAATGATATGACATAACCGCTTATAATTGCATATTGTTGATGGATCATACTTTCTTTTAAACCGAATTTGGTTAAAACATAGACGAGGATGATTGGCTCTAGAAAGCTAACTAAACATTGATATAAACGTGAACCGGTTAATGGCATAGCGATATTTAACATATCTTTAATTTGCAAATTATTGACAATACTCTGCTTATTAAAGGTTGTAATATGATGGTCCTTGAGACGGGTTGTCAAATAGAGGATGGATGCTAATTCACCAACAGACATTGCCAGTGTTGCAAAACTAACTAGATAGGTATCTGTTAAGAAAGAAAATTGTCTAATCATTAAATAACTAAAACTTAATCGAGCAACTTCTTCGACAAAGCCAGCTTTAGCAACTAAAAAGACATTTTGTTTCGCTAAAAAATAATTTTTAATTATTCCACTAATCCCTACGAGCGGAATAAACAATGCCAGTGACAACAAAGGATAGAAAGCACCCTCATTTTTTAAAAGGTTATGACTAATAAATTTCGATGAAAAAAGTAAGGCACTCATGACAATTATACAAGTAAAAAGACAAATCGTTAAACCGGAGATGACAATTTTTTTATTATTATATTTAGGGTTTGCTACAAGTCGAAAGACTGCTGAAGGAATTCCTAATTGACCTAAGGTAATGCATAATGAAACCGTTGGCATTACTAAGATATATAGTGCCATCGCTTCTTGTCCTAATTGTCGCGCTAAAATCATGCGATTAAGAATACTAAACAATTTTGTGATTGCTGAACTAGCGGAAAGAATGATAAAAGAATTTATTAGTTTTCTTTTCATAAAGCACTTCCTTTCTGGTGAAATTTGTCATATAATATGTAAGTGACTTTTGAATGGAGGGCTGAAAATGGAATCGATTAATGATTTTAAATTTAATAAACGTGACCTAAATTTTTTAATAAAACTAAAAGCCCGTGATTTTAAACAGCAGAATATTCATAATATTTCTGAACAACAAATTAAAGACTACTTATTTGAGCGCAAATGGAAACAAAGAGATGCCGTTCCCATGTGTGAAATAATTGATGATATCATGAATTTAGATTTTTCTGAAATTTTTGATTATCTGAGTTTACAAGTAGTTAAAGAAGCATCTCGTTTGAGTATAAATGATTTTTCGGACTTTATTTCAAAATAGTTGCTAAGGCAACTATTTTTCTTTGAAAGGAGATTATATGGATTGGCGGATTATTAATGATTTAGACTACAACCACTATATGCAAGAATACAAGATTAATGCACTTTTAGCTAAGGTTTTTGCGTATAAACAATATTCATCTCAAGAAATTGAAACAATGTTATCAAGTCGTTTAGTATATCATGATTTTTCTTTATTTTCTGAAGCAGAAATGACATTAGAAAGAATTCATGAGGCAATTGGTAATAAAGAAAAAATCTGTATTTACGGTGATTATGATTGTGATGGGATTTTAGCAACATCAATTTTAGTTGAAGCTTTTAGACAATTAGGAGTGGAAGTGGGATACCATATTCCGAGTCGTTTAGAAGATGGATATGGATTAAATGCAAATCGTGTTGAACAAATGGCAAATAAAGGGTATACATTAATTATTACGGTTGATAATGGAATTAAGGCATATGAGGCAATCGAAAAAGCTAATGAATTGGGAGTGGACGTTATTGTTACTGACCACCATAATTATGATGATGAATTACCAGATGCTTTTTCTATTATTCATACAAAAATCTCACCCGATTATCCTTATAAAGAAATCTCGGGTGGTTTTGTAGCTTATAAATTAGCAAGTGCATTATTAAAAAAGCATGATAAATACTTATTTTCATTGGCAGCTATTACAACAATTTCTGATATGATGCCATTACTTGATGAAAATCGAGCATTGGTAAAAAGAGCATTGGAATTTATGAAAGAAAATAAATATCCTCAATTAGAATTGTTATTGGGGAGTAATCAGACCTATAGTGTTACTAGTATTGGGTTTATCATCGCCCCGAAGATTAATTCATTTGGTCGCTTAAGTGAAATTATTAATCCTAATCATCTCGTTAAATATTTTAGAAGTGATGCTTCAATTGGAATATTAAAAGCAGTTAGTGAAAAAGCAATTGAAGTAAATGCTAAAAGACAAGAATTAACAAATAAACAATATCAAAGCGTTTTAACAATGATTGACCCGAATGAGCAATTTTTATATGCTTATCAAAATGAAATACACGAAGGAATCATTGGTTTAGTGGCAGGAAAATATACTCGACAATATAACCGACCTAGCTTTGTGATGACATTTGATAGTGAAAAAAATCTTTATAAAGGCAGTGCTCGTGGAATTGAAGGAATACCGTTGAATAAAATTTTTGAAAATGTTCAAGATTTGTTAGAAAGTTATGGTGGTCATGCTTTAGCAGGTGGATTTAGTGTAGGTAGTGATAAAGTTGAGGAGCTAAAAGAAAAATTAGAATTGTATTTAAATAAACAATTAAAAGATTATACTCCTCCTTTAGTGGATGTAATTGAAGTTACAGGAAATGAGATTAGTAAAGTTAGTGTAAAACAATTAGAGTTATTAGAGCCACTAGGCAATGGCAATGAAGAAATGCGTTTTTTCATAAAAGATTTACCAGTAAGTAAAGTTACGTCGTTATCGAATGGTAAACATATTCGTTTTGATTTGTCATTACCGCAAGTCAAAGCACAAGCGTTATTTTTTAATCATGGAGATCTTTTTGAACAATTAAAAGATACTAAAATGATCAATGCAGTTGGTAAGTTTAATATTAATGTTTTTAATAATATTGAATCTGTCAACTTAATTATTGAAGATATTAAATAGTTTAAATTAAAGTATAAAAATGTTATAATTAAATATCATAGGATATTATGTGGAGGAAATAGAATGGATTTAACTAAGTATGTTGCAAGTATTGAAAACTTTCCTGAAGATGGTATTATTTTCAGAGATGTAACACCGTTGATGGCTGATAAGGAAGCTTTTAAAGAAACGATTGACCGATTTGTTGAGTGGACTAAAAGTCTGGATACTAATGTTGATATTGTTGCTGGACCAGAAGCTCGAGGTTTTTTATTTGGATGTCCCGTTGCATATAATTTAAATGCAGGGTTTGTTCCGGTTAGAAAACCGGGTAAATTACCTCGTGAAACAGTAAGTGAAACTTATGCTTTAGAATATGGAACTAATGAAGTGCACATGCATGCTGACAGTATTAAACCAGGGCAAAATGTTATTATTGTAGACGACTTATTAGCAACTGGTGGAACAGTTGAAGCAACTGTAAAATTAGTTGAAAAATTAGGTGGAAAGGTAGTAGGAATTGCTTTTCTAATCGAACTTGAAGGATTAAAAGGACGTGATAAACTTCAAGGGTATAATATCTATTCAATATTGAAATACTAAAAAGAGATTAAATCTCTTTTTTAATAATAAGAGGGGGTGACATTATGGCTGAATATAAAGGTGCTGGCGATACAGTTACAATTAATGATGTTCTTGAAGTGTGTGGTAAATATATTACAAATCAAGAAAGTATTGATTTAATTAATCAGGCATACGATTTTATTATGGAGAAGCATGAGGGGCAAAAACGCAAAAGCGGTGAACCGTATACGATTCACCTGATTTGGGTAGCATATATTTTGGCAACGTTACAAACGGGACCCGCTACTATTGCGGCAGGACTTTTGCATGATGTCATGGAAGATTGTGGAGTATCTCGGGAAGAAATGGTAGAACGTTTTGGTGAGGAAATCACTACGTTAGTTGAAGGGGTTACCAAGATTGGTAAAATGCCATTTAAAGATGAATCTGATGTTTATGCTGAAAATCATCGTAAAATTTATATTGCTATGGCAAAGGATATTCGCGTTATTTTGATTAAATTTGCAGATCGACTTCATAATATGCGAACATTACAATTTATGCCACCTCATAAACAAAAAAGAATTTCTCGAGAAACGTTAGAAGTTTATACACCAATTGCTCATCGTTTAGGAATCAATGATATCAAAACAGAGTTAGAGGATTTAAGCCTATCTTATCTTGATCCTGTTGCATATAGCGAGATATCAAAATTATTAGCGACTAAACAAGAAGAACGGAAAGAATCAGTTGCAAAAATGATGGCATCGGTTAAACAAATATTGGATGATAATAGCTATCAGTATCGTATCTTGGGACGGGCTAAATCAATCTATAGTATTTATAAAAAAATGTTTGTAAAAAAGAAACGTTTTGATGAACTTTATGATTTATATGCATTAAGGATCATCACTCAAGATAAGATGGATTGTTATGGAATTTTAGGCTTGATTCATGATCAATATCGCCCGATTCCAGGACGGTTTAAAGATTATATTGCTATGCCAAAACCAAATATGTATCAATCTTTGCATACTTCAGTAATTGGTGAGGATGGAAATACCTTTGAGATTCAGATTAGAACTGAAGAAATGGATGAGCTAGCTGAATTAGGAGTTGCAG
>SKEZ01001295.1_pt1 | contig 14319 bp, 9 predicted proteins | sample 4843881 | NCBI WGS metagenome assembly SKEZ01 (sample SAMN11008796, study PRJNA524170) | human gut metagenome | isolation source: fecal sample from pouch patient p1, p46 | place: Israel: Tel-Aviv | reverse complement strand
CATGCAGCCACCATACCATCAATAATTGGAATATCTCCGACTTGGAATTAATTGGGATTGGTGGTTTTAGCCCCCTGACTGGCTTCATGATCAGTGATGATTACCATTCAGTGGTCAACACGATGCACTTGAAGAGTGGCGTTATCTGGAGTGTACCAATTACGCTGGGTGTGTCCCAAGCGGATGCTGATAAGATTGAATTGAATACTAAGATTGCTTTGAAGGGCGCTGACGGCGTCATTTATGGCACGATGCAAGTTGAAGATAAGTTTGTTCCAGACAAGCAATTGGAAGCCCAAAACGTCTACAAGACCACCGACGAAGCCCATCCAGGTGTTAAACGCTTGTATGCCAATGGTGACGTCTACTTGGGTGGCGCAATTAAATTGTTGCATAAGCCAGATCATGGTGCTTTTAGTGATTATTATATGGAACCATTAGAAACTCGGAAGATGTTCCATGACCTCGGCTGGAAGCGGATCGTTGGGTTCCAGACACGGAATCCAATTCATCGGGCGCATGAATATATTCAAAAATTAGCTTTGGAAAACGTCGATGGGTTATTCTTAAATCCATTGGTTGGTGAGACCAAGGCGGATGATATTCCAGCAGATGTTCGGATGGAAAGTTATAAGACGATTCTGAAGTATTACTATCCAGAAGACCGTGTTCGGTTGGTCATTTATCCAGCCGCGATGCGGTATGCTGGTCCTAAGGAAGCCATCCTACACGCAATCGTTCGTAAAAACTATGGTTGTACTGACTTTATCGTCGGTCGTGACCATGCTGGTGTGGGTGACTATTACGGAACCTATGAAGCCCAAGAATTAATCACTTCGGTCGAAGATGAGATGGGCATGCACTTCTTCAAATTCGATAATTCCTTCTACTGCAAAAAGTGTGGTTCAATGGCAACGCAGAAGACTTGTCCACACGGTGCCGAAGATCACATCTCATTAAGCGGGACGAAGGTGCGTAAGATGCTGGCTGATGGTGTTGTACCACCAAAGGAAGTTTCACGTCCCGAAGTTGCCCGGGTTCTCATTGATGGGTTGAAGCGTAAACGTGAACAGCAACAGGAGGTCTAAGCATGGTAAAATCAGATAATATTACTTGGCATCAATCGCAAGTTAGCAAGGCCGAACGGCAAGCGCTGAACCATCATAAGAGTGTGGTTTTATGGTTTACTGGCCTGTCCGGTTCCGGTAAGTCGACGATTGCGAATGCCGTTGAAAAAGCATTATTTGACCAACAAGTTGGTAGTTACGTTTTAGACGGCGATAATATGCGCTTTGGCTTGAATAAGAATTTAGGCTTCTCAGCTGAAGACCGTGAAGAAAATATTCGCCGAATCGGCGAAGTTGCCAAACTATTTGTCGATGCTGGCGTGATTACGTTGACAGCTTTCATTTCACCATATCGGGCCGACCGTGATAAAGTGCGGGCGAACCTTGAGGTCGATGAGTTTATTGAAGTGTTCGTCGACACGCCGCTTGAAGTTTGCGAACAACGAGATGTGAAACAATTGTACGCGAAGGCGCGTCGTGGTGAAATCACGGGCTTTACAGGCATCGATGCACCATACGAAGCACCTATCGATCCTGAGATTACGATTGACACGTCCAAACAACCACTGACCGCTTCCGTCCAACAAGTATTGAATTACTTGGCGGAACATCATTACGTCAGTTTGGCTACTGCAAATGAAAACTAGTGCAATCATTACTGCCATCACAAAATCGATTGTGAAAATGGACCGAATCTTGGTCTATCGTCATACGAATCCGGATCCCGATGCAATCGGGGCACAATTTGGACTAGTCGCCTTGCTCAAAGCGGCTTACCCGGAGAAACTCGTTGTGGCGATGGCCCCAGTTCCGGGCCATTTGGCGTGGATCGATACAACCGATGAGCAGTTAGTGACCCCCCAAGCAACGGACTTAGTCATTGCCGTAGATTGTGCTAACCATGAGCGCCTAGCTGAGGAGTTGCCAACAGGTGCCTTTGTGATTAAAATCGACCATCACCCGAATCACGATCCCTATGGGCAACTGAACTGGGTCGATGAAACTTATAGCAGTTGCTCGGAGATGATTTATGAGTTGGCGCAAGCGGGGTGCTTTACAGTGACGGCGGCCGTTGCAACCAAGCTATATGCCGGCATTATCGGCGATACGGTTCGCTTTTCAACTCCTGAGACGTCCACTCGAACTCTGAAGATTGCTAGTGCACTCGCGGCAACGGACATTGATATTGCCACTATTAGTCACCACGAAATGGATTTAACGCCAGCACTCAGCAAGTTGTATGGGTACGTCCTGAGTGAACAAACTATTGAGCCAAGTGGTCTGGCACACGTTGTCTTACCACAACGGATATTTAGTGACTTGAGTCTGGAATATGGCGATGAGGATGCGCTTGTCCCGTTGCCCGGTAACCTGACGACGGTCAAAGTTTGGTTGTTCTTCATTGAAACCCCACAGGGGCAATACCGCGTACATTTTCGGTCGAAAGCAATCAATGTCAATGCGGTCGCAAAAGCGTTCAATGGCGGCGGTCATCCGTTAGCAAGTGGGGCATTTGTCCCGGATCTAGTGACAGTTGGACAAGTCATTGAGCAAATGCAGGCGCAAGTATTGGCTGCGACGGCCATAGATTGAGTATAATAAATTTAATATAAACTGCACTGATTCGGTTTGACATGGCAATTGTTAGTCATTCTGTGTCGGTCACGTGGGTTGCCACGGGAAGGTTAGACCGCCAGTATCAGCGTATGAGCCTAATATTCTGGCTGACAAAACGGGTATGTCGTTGGAGTAGCAGTCGTGAGGAATTGATTGGCGTCAGAAAAAATAGTGAGATAGGGTCGGTGAAAGGTAAATGAAAAAGCGAAATTGGTTGATTGCACTAATTGTCGTTGTGATTGTCGCGATTGGCGGTGGTTTTGGGTATTACAAATATCATCAGTCAACTGCAACGACAACGACCACTAGTAAAGTACGTTCGGCGAGTGCAACGAAGAAGGACATCAACACGCGGCTAGTCAAGACTGAGATTAAGACCCAGTCGAGTGAGACGGCGACGCTGAAGAAGGCGGTCGCCAATAAGAATTATACCGTTAATAACATGTACACGAAGGTTAACCCATACGGGGTGTCTCCGTTATCCGCCAAGGTGATTTTCCAGACGAGCAAGGCGGCCAAGGTCAGTTATACGGTGGTCGGCAAGAGTAGTAAGACTTCAATTTCTAATACGGTCAATAAGTACACAACGAGTCATGATTTGACCGTGCTGGGGTTATACGCCAACACGAATAACCAGGTCAAGATTAAGGTGACTTATAAGGATGGCACGTCGACGACCAAGACGATCCGACTGAAAACGGCGAAGTTACCATTGGCGTTGACCGATTTTAAGATCAACGTTAAGAAGGCTAACAAACAAAAAATGGTCTTAGGGACTGGTAATTCGAAGCTGACATTTATGGTTCGGACGACGATCTCTGGGAGCAAGCAGTCTAAAAACTTATCGTTCGGGATGGATGCGGATGGTAATATTCGGTGGTATACAACGCGGCCAACTTCCCACATTTTCAAACAACTTAACAATGGGCATTTATTGATTTGGACCAAATCGAATGCTAAGAATTCATATTTTGATGAGTTAGTTGAAATGGATTATACGGGTAAAGTTTATAAGACTTATAAATTTAATCATAAGGCCTGGGGTAAGGCTAAGGGTTCTAAGAAGCAGAACCATAATCAGGTCCACCATGACGTAACGGAATTGCCAAACGGTGATCTGATTGCGACCGTTTCCGATGGCGGCCGGACCTATGTCGAAGACACGATGATCGTTATATCGCATAAGACGGGTAAGATCACCAAGGTCATCAACATGAAGAATATCCTACCTGCGAAGTTCTATACGAAGTACAACGCGACGAAGTCCAGTAAATATATGGGTAAGAAGGACTGGTTCCATCAGAACTCCGTCTATTATGATAAGACGGATAAGAGCTTGATTATTTCAAGTCGCAACCAGAACTTAGTGATGAAGATCGATTACAAGACTGAAAAGATCAAGTGGATCTTGTCTGGTAAGAAGACTTCAGCTTGGCCGAAATCGTACCGCAAGTACTTGCTGAAGGCTAGTGGTAAGATTGCTTGGCCGGGTGGGCAACATGCCGCCATCGTTGATCCAAGCACCTTGGGCAAGAAGAACTCGCTCAACGTGATGATCTTCAACAATAACGTGGCAGTTGGTACGACCAAGAAATCGTTGGCGGACTCTTCTGGTAAATATTCAGAAGGTGTCGAATATCATATTAATGAAAAGACGAAGACGATTTCTCAAGTTGGCAGTTACGGCAAGTCATTAGGTAAGAAGAACTTTGCCAATATTATTGGTTCTAATCGTTACTTGAGTGCTTCGAATCGGCTAATTGATTTTGGTTGGTTGAATAATGGTAAATCAGCTAATATTATTGAATACGATTTGAAGAGCAAGCAACAGGTGTTTAACGTTGAATTAACGGGTCTTCCAAGCGGTGGTTATGTCTACCGGGCCGAACGCTTCTCGTTGTATCCGACGAAGCACACGTATGGTATTAATGAATAAGAATTGAATGTAAAACGGGCGCCCCTGACTAGATGGCTCATCTGGTCGGGGGCGCCTATTTGCGTGTTGCGCTAACCAAGATACTGATGGCGCGATGGTCGTTAGTAGCCCGGTATGAAAATATGGCTCAATGGCGGACTAGTCATAATATCGGTTGATCAATAACTGCGGATAATGATTGCCGGTTGACTAGCTAGGCGTCACTTTTGAATGCTTGATAATCAATATTTCGTCATCCACACGACTTCAAGCGCGTCCGTTCTTAAACCAGTTGTCGGCCCGAAAAGGTCGTTTTCAAAGTTGTGACTGAACGTTAATGAAAAAGTCACAATTTGGTCGCAAAATCATCCGCAAAGCTAGAATAATTTCATACCGTGTCGCATTTATGTTCACATTCCAAGTCTACAATGGTTCTTATGTTGAACGGCGCGACGGATATAGGCTGATTATGAGCAGTGGCGCAAGACTCAGCAAGATGAAAATTAGTTGAAGCGGAGCGATGACGATGACCTTAAATATTGCAATTGTTTTAATCACGTTATTAGTATCATTTATATTAATGGCCATGGAAGTTACGACCCCGAACGCCGTAATCTTGTGTGCCTTAGCGTTCTTGATGTTTGTCGGCATCTTGTCGCCAACGGACGCACTGTCAGGTTTTGCTAACGACGGGTTAGCGACAATTGCCCTGATGTATATTATTGCCTATGCCATTGCCAAAAGTAATATTATTACCCGCTTATTTGACCGGATTCTCGGCGATGGTCACAGCGAAAAGCGTTCCTTATTACGGTTGTTAGCGAGCGTGAGTGTGATTTCACCGTTTATGAATAATACCCCGATTGTGTCCACTTTGACACCGATGGTCCAGCGTTGGACGAAGCAGAAAGGGATGGCAATCTCAAAGTTCTTGATCCCACTATCCTACGCCACGATTCTGAGTGGGTTGTTGACCGTTCTAGGGACTTCGACCAATCTAGTGGCACAAGGATTATTGTCTAAGTACAAATTAGCACAATTTGGTACCTTTGACTTGGCCGTCATCGGGGTTCCCATCACGATTATTGGGTTGATTTACTTACTGACGATCGGGTACCGCATGTTACCGACCTATTATGGGAGTAGTGTTGACGATGTTGTTGCTGAACCGAATGATTACTTGATTGAAATGACGATCGGCGATGAGTTTGAACACCTCAATCAAACGGTGGTCGCCGCCAAACTTCGTAATTTACCGCGCTCTTTCTTAGTGGCGATTAATCGGAGTGGTCAGTCGATCGTGCCGGTGACGGATGAGACGATTCTACAGTTAGGTGACCGTCTTTACTTCACTGGAAATTTTGATTGTATTAATGATCTTATGAATATTAAAGGTCTAATACCAAGCACTCAGAAAATCAATATGACTGATATCACCAATGAACGGGTTCGGCTCGTCGAAGTCTCCATTCCGGAAACGTCCAGTTTGGTGAACCAAACGGTCAAATCAGCGCGTTTTCGCAATGTCTTTGGGAGTGTCGTCGTCGCAATTCGACGCAACGATGTCAACCTCGAAGGGCATCTCGGAAGTATTCGCTTAAAAGGCGGGGACAACTTGGTCATGATTACCACTGGTGAACCAGACGAGCTGGCAAGTCTCAAAGACTTACACGTCTTTAATTCACAACCAGTGAAGTCCCGGAAACATACTTATAAGGATGTTTTACCGATTGTTTTATTGGTTGCAACGATCATCGTGTCGACTATGGGCGTGATTGATTTGTTCGTTGGTCTGGCGGCCTCGTGCGTGGTACTTTTCTTGACGAAATGCGTTTCAATCAGCGATATTGTGAAGGCTGTCGATATGAACGTGTTGTTTTTAGTGGCTAGTAGTTATGGACTTGGGCTTGCGATGTCGAACGTGGGTGCTGATAAGTTTATCGCGAAGTCATTGGTAGCAATTACCGGGAATGCGTCACCAATCATCTATATGTTCCTGATTTATTTCGTGACCAATTTCTTAACGGCCATCTTGTCCAATGCGGCGGCGTTATCACTGATGTTTCCAGTGGTCGTTTCCGCAGCGAAGTTGGAAAATCTACCCGTGATGATGCTTGTTATGTTGATTACGATTGCTGCGACGGCGGACTTTTCAACGCCAATCGGGTATCAAACAAACTTGATTGTTTACGGCCCTGGACATTATAAGTTCACGGACTACTTTAAAGTCGGAATTCCGTTAAATTTGATTTGTATGGTCGTTTGTGTGTTTGTGTCCTATTACTATTATATGGTGCTGTGATGTGACTTAATCGAATCTAAAAGACTTGTGAGTGGCTGCTGACAAGTTTTTTTGTGTTGGTTAGTAAATCGGTGACAGCTTAGCACAGTGAAATAACCTTAAAAAGTAAATCAAGACGGCCAATTCACTAATTAAAATAAAATATTTAATATTTGCGAACAAAGGACTAGTATTATAAATCTAAAGTTGATATACTAGCAAAGTTTGCTTGTCTGGCAAAGCACCAAGAAAACGATTACAAGTACGTCATCTTAATTAATGAAAGGAGTGCGAAAATGAACGATTTAACAAAGGGAAAACCGCTAAAATTAATTTTTTGGTTTACGATTCCGTTACTAATCGGTAACATTTTTCAGCAATTTTATAGTTTATCGGACACGTTGATCGTTGGTCAGACGTTAGGGGTTAAAGCCCTAGCGGCAGTTGGATCAACTGGGAGTGTTCAGTTTTTGATCATTGGCTTTGCGCAGGGGTTAACCGCTGGCTTATCCATATTAACAGCCCAACATTTTGGGGCACGTGATTTTAAAGCGGTGCGGCGCAGCTTTGCGATTAGTATCGTAGTTAGTCTAATTGTTGGGATCATTTTGACGATTCTGTCGTTGATCTTCGTTGACCATATCTTGTTGTTAATGCAAACGCCAACGGATATCATTGCGGATGCGCGAACATTCTTACAAATTATGCTTGGCGGGATGCTGGCACCAATTGCGTTCAACCTGTTGTCAAACATCATTCGCGCACTCGGTGATAGTCGCACGCCTTTATGGTTTTTGATTATCAGCGCGTTAATTAATATTGGCTTGGAATTGTTATTCATTTTGGTTTTCAAATGGGGCATTGCCGGGGCGAGCTGGGCAACCATTTTAGCACAAACCATTGCAACGCTCATGTGTGTCGTTTACATCATCGTCAAAGTACCCATCTTGCACATTGGACGGCGCCACTTCAAGTTAGTTTGGTCGGAAGTGAAGGCTCACCTGAATGTTGGGTTACCCATGGCCTTTCAGATGTCGATCATCGCGATTGGAACGATTGTGTTACAAGCAGCACTGAATAGTCTTGGTACTAATTCAGTGGCGGCGACGACTGCCGCTCAGAAAATCGACCAAGTCGCAACTCAGCCATTAATGTCTTTTGGGGTCACCATGGCGACTTTCGCGGCTCAGAATTATGGTGCTCATCAGTATGAACGGATTATCACGGGAGTCAAACAGACCATGTGGCTGTCGGGGAGCTTTAGTGTGGCTGCTGGTTTGATTGAAATTATTTGGGGTAAACAGCTTGTGGGGTTCTTCGTCGGTCATCAGGACATGGCGGTATTGAACTTATCCCAGACGTATTTTAACGTCATCGGGAGCACGTATATCCTATTATCAATGTTATTTATTATGCGTAATACCTTGCAAGGGCTTGGACGCAGCGCAATTCCAACTTTGGCAGGCGCGGCGGAACTCTTTATGCGGGTGTTTGCAGCGCTGATCTTAGTTCGGATCTTCGATTACGCCGGTGCTTGTAGTTCGGAACCGTTAGCTTGGTTAGGGTCGTGTGCCGTGCTTTTGCCTGCTTATATTAAATCAGTCCACGATTTACGACAACAGGCCCGCATGACAAACACGGTCGCAGAAGGGGCCGAACCGATATTAAACGATTCGGAAAAATTGTAATTAAGGCTTGCAACCAAGTGGATTATTTGATAGTATTTGTTATCAATTTTATTTTAAAGTCACTCATATAATCTCCCGGACACCTGTGGACGGGGCATGAATTGAAAAACGTTAAGGAGTTTACAAATGGCCGTAGAATTAAAAATTGGCGATTACGTCGCTGGTAAGAAGTTTGCTTCATTGGAACATGATTTCAAGGGTGAAATTGAAAAAGTGTATGAAAATTCAGTCTTGATCTTAATTAAGGAATTTCAAAAAGCTGACGAACCAATTGTTAACGAGTATAACCACCGCGCAGTTGTTCGTAAGGATGATGCTAAGCTCATTAAAGCGGCGCCAAAGCCGAAAGTCGTCCCAGAAAAAGAAGACTAAAAATTTATAAATAACCATGACAACAGAAAAAATGTATGCTATACTAATTTCTGTTGTCAAATGCGGGTGTAGTTTAGTGGTAAAATTCAAGCTTCCCAAGCTTGCGTCGCGGGTCCGATTCCCGTCACCCGCTTTGCTATTAATCATTTCGGTTAGTAGTCATTGTATTCTCAAGCTCCTTGAGCGCATGGTCCGTTGGTCTAGTTGGTTTAGGACGCCTGCCTGTCACGCAGGAGATCACGAGTTCGAGTCTCGTACGGACCGTCAATAGATGATGATAATCAAGAACGTTAGTCAGCAATGACCCGTTCTTTTTTATTGAGTAAAAATCAAGATGACTAAATAGTTGACCGAATGGGTGATCAACAGTAATCGTTAAGGAGCGCAAATGCAATTTATAACAACATCTTTCGATGAGTTAACTGTTCGGCAGTTACAACAGATTTACAAGTTACGAGTGGCGGTTTTTGTCGTCGAACAGGCCTGTCCGTATCAAGAAGTCGACGATACGGACTTGATGGCTTGGCATTTACGGGGGCTGGATTCAACGGGACAGCTGCTAGTATATGCGCGATTAATGCGTGAAGCCAACCAGCAGGCCCGTATCGGCCGGGTGATCACTAATCCGATAGTACGGGGGCACGGCATCGGCCAGCATTTGCTCCAACAGGCGATTGTGCAGATTCAAGCGTTGTGGCCTTCCACGACGCAAATCAATATTCAGGCCCAGCATTACTTAGATCGCTTCTACCGTGGATTTGGTTTTCAACCAGTCTCTGGCGTTTATTTAGAAGATGGGATTCCGCATCAGAATATGATTTTAACGTTGAACTAGTCAAAACGGCTGAATTCTGTTATACTAACGCATGGTAAAAATATATACGTCTAATGAGAAAGAATAGTACGATGAACGTTTAGACCAGCGAGTTCGGGATGATGGGAGCCGAATCTAAACATTATTGGAAGCGCGCTTTTGAAGACGACAATTCGATAATAAGTGGATGTCATATCAATTAGAGTGGTACCGCGGGCACGTCTCGTCTCTTACATGTTTTTAAATATGTGAGGGACTTTTTTTGTCCCGTAAGACAGTCAAGGAGGACAATATGGATTATAAACAACTCGTCGCAGCGGCCTTAGCGCCAGCACTACCAGATTTAACGCAGGAAGCGATTCTAGATAAGATCGAACAACCAAAGACGTCTAAGCAGGGGGACTTGGCCTTTCCGACCTTCACCTTAGCAAAAACGTTACACAAGGCACCTCAAATGATTGCCAGCGACATCGTCGAAAAAGTCGATGGCAGTGACTTTGAAAAAGTTGTTGCAATGGGCCCGTACGTTAACTTCTTCTTCAAGAAAGATGCGTTTGCAGCCGATATTTTAAATCAAGTATTGTCGAATGGTGGCCATTTTGGTGATGCTAAGCTCGGTGAAGCGGGTCAAGTTCCCATCGATATGTCATCGCCAAATATTGCCAAACCAATCTCAATGGGGCATTTGCGGTCAACAGTGATTGGGAATTCTTTGGCAAATATTTTAAGTAAGTTGGATTACCAACCCGTTAAGATCAACCACTTAGGTGACTGGGGCACGCAGTTCGGTAAGTTGATCACGGCCTACAAAATGTGGGGAAGCGAAGCTGAGGTCAAAGCTGATCCAATCAATAACTTATTAAAATACTATGTACGTTTCCATAAAGAAGACGTCGATCATCCTGAAATGGATGACGAGGCGCGTGAATGGTTCAAGAAATTGGAAAATGGTGATGAAGAAGCCACCCATCTGTGGTCATGGTTCCGCTCAGAATCATTGAAAGCGTTCAAGAAGATTTACCAACGCTTGGATATCGACTTTGATTCCTTCAAGGGTGAGGCCTTCTACAATGATAAGATGCAAGAAGTTGTCGACATCTTGGAAGACAAGCACCTCTTGCAAGAAAGTCAAGGCGCCGAAGTGGTGGACTTAAGCAAATATGACTTGAATCCGGCATTGATTAAGAAATCAGATGGCGCGACTTTATACATCACGCGGGACTTGGCCGCTGCGATCTACCGGAAACGGACTTATGATTTCGTGCAGTCCCTCTACGTCGTTGGGAATGAACAGACCAACCACTTTAAGCAATTAAAGGCTGTGTTGACCGAGATGGGCTTTGACTGGGCTGACCAGATCCACCACATTCCATTTGGTTTGATTACTTCTGGTGGTAAGAAGTTGTCAACTCGGAGTGGCCGGGTCATCCTGCTTGATAAGGTCTTGGACGATGCGGTTGCGTTAGCTCATGAACAAATCGAAGCCAAGAATCCGGACTTGCCTAACAAGGATGAAGTTGCGGATGCGGTTGGGATTGGCGCTGTGGTCTTCCATGATTTGAAGAACGAACGGATGAACAGCTTTGACTTTAACTTGGAAGAAGTTGTTCGTTTCGAGGGTGAGACTGGGCCATACGTGCAGTACGCCCATGCACGCGCTGAAAGTATCTTACGTAAAGCTGGTAGCCCAGAAATTGCGGCAACCGAGCAAACGTTAAGCGACCCAGCCGCTTGGGATACCTTGAAGTTATTGAGTGAATTCCCAGCGACTGTAGTACGTGCCAGCACGGAATACGAACCATCCGTTATTGCTAAGTATGCGATCCACTTAGCCAAGGCATACAACAAGTATTATGCTAACACCAAAATCTTAGTTGAAGATGATGAATTAAACGCTCGTCTGGCTTTGGTCAAGAGTGTCAGCATCGTCCTGAAGGAAGCCCTTCGCTTACTTGGCGTTAAGGCTCCCGATGAAATGTAATTAGAATTAATTAACAACTGTTCAAATTTGAACGCCACGCATACTAAACCGGCCGTTAAAGCCGGGCGAGAATGCGTGGCGTTTTTTTGTTGCGGCCGTAGAGGCACGGAACTCGATATACATCCGATGGCGAACGCAAGTTGTGAACCAATCGCAGAAATCGCAAGTAGGTAGCGGAGGCCCACTATTGTAACTGGAACCAGACTTATCGTGTGAAGTGGATTATCAGTCGACGGATCAAGGCTTTACCGCCCCGGCCGAGTAAAATGATCCCGATCAACGGCCAAGATAGTAACAATAGGCAACCATGAATGACAAAGGAAACACTGATCGATATCATATCGTCACGATATTCATTTTGAGAGAGCAACATATCACGGCTACTGACGGGATTGACGGCGTTATGATAAATTTGAGTGATTGTTTGATGTTGACCGGTCGCATCATTCAGGGCACGTGAAGCGACTGAAGTCATTCGAAAGGGGTTATGGGCAAGTCGTGGCAATAGGCACATTAGGAGTGGATGGCCGAAGAAGTATGCGGAAGTCAGATAGAGGTTGGTTAACGTCCAATGTAGGTGAAACCGGCCGCTGGGGTCTGCGGTGACGGCATAAAAAGCAATCACGAAAAAAATCGCGCAACGAATATAGTCGGAACCGATTAAGCTGAAAGCCTTTTTCATGGTTATCCCTCCGTTTGAGGCTTGGCTGTGTTTTCTTCAGATAAATGCTCAAACTGGGTTGCGGGCGTCGTGATGCTTACAAATGACCGCCCATCCGAGTTAGTGAAACCAAGCATGATTTATGTCTGATTATAAGTCGGTGTGATGATCGAAACAAACATTAAAATCTTAATAAGGCAACTTCCAATACTAAAATTTTAATGACCTGTTTAGTCGTCCGGGGTGGTATTCTGAAAACTAATTCAAAATGCCATATTGGGGGCTTGGTGATGAGCTACTTAGAACTAACAAATATTTGTAAGAACTATCAGGTTGGCAAACAAACATTCAACGTCTTGAAGGACATTAACTTGCAGTTTGAACTCGGTGAGTTTGTGGCGATTGTCGGTGAATCAGGTGGTGGTAAGACAACCTTGATGAATATTATTGGAGGACTAGACCATGATTTCACGGGAACCGTCAGTATCGCTGGACACCCACTTGATTATCATCATGAGCGCCAGCTGGATCAGTACCGGCGTGAAGTCATTGGCTATATCTCACAGACCTACAATCTAATCGGTCATTTGACCGTGCTTGAGAATGTCATGCTAGCCTTAGATATGACTAAATTAAGCCATGGTGACCGATTGCGGCGGGCACACGAGCTCCTAGCAAACGTTGGCTTGACGGCACAAATAAAAAAATACCCGCAACAATTATCAGGTGGTCAAAAACAACGGGTGGCAATCGCTCGAGCATTAGCCGGTGATCCTAAAATTTTGATTGCGGATGAGCCGACTGGTGCGCTGGATGCAGACAATACCGCCGATGTCATGGCCATGCTTCAAAAAATCGCACGGGAAGGGCGCTTGGTGATTTGTGTGACCCATTCACAGCGCGTGGCGGGTGCGGCGACCCGGATTGCCGAGTTGGTGAATGGACGAATTAAGTCACAACCAGTGACCACCCAAAATGTCGGCACCACGCAAACAGTTGCGTCACTACCTGCGCGGCCACTTTCGTATTGGGTATCAGTCATGATGGCCTTCAAGCATATGTGGCATACGTGGATCTGGAATACGCTAATTGTCGTTGGCACAGCGATTGGATTATTCGCCGTCATGCTTTTCAATGGTCTGGGGACCGGCATAAAAGGGTATATTAACCACGAAATGAATGCGTTGGTGGACCCACAATCAATTATGGTCATGCACCAAGCGGATAACGCGAAGGATCGTGATGAACAGGCTGCGGCCGTCTATGATCCAGCTGTAGCCGGCGGTATCGCAGCCCGGATGCCGGTGTTCACCGACTCACAACTCACAGCGTTGCGTGACCTTAAGCACGTGACCAACGTGGAACCCGGGATTTCAGCTACAAACGCAACGATTGCGATTGGACAACAAAAGTATGCCGCACCTGAACTGACGACCTGGACGAGTAGTGATCCGACCCGGCAGTTGAAAGCAGGCCACGTGGCGGGTGACAATCAAATCGTATTAGATAAGTCTTCAATTGCGCAGAAATGGTCGGCAACGCGTTGGCGTCAGTTAGTGGGTCGGGCTGTGACTGTGAGTTATCAAACCTTCAATCAAAAAGGGCAACCCGTGACCGTGGCGCGTGTGTTGACGGTTGCCGGAATAGTAGATAGTACCTCTGAGGTCGGTTTGAATGCAGTTAACTACACCACGATGCAGTCGATGCGTTCAGCAGCACGTGTCTCAACACAACCAACGTTTGTGAGCGTTAGAATTAAGAGTCGGGTGCAAAATCAGGTCGTGGTCAATGAAATTAACCACTTATCAATTAATGGCAAGCATCCATTTGCCGCGACTAGTATTGCGGCCACTTTGGATTCGTTCAATACTTACGTTAATATTGCCACTAAAGTGTTGGCGGCGATTGCGGGGATTTCATTAA
>SKEZ01001286.1_pt1 | contig 14376 bp, 10 predicted proteins | sample 4843881 | NCBI WGS metagenome assembly SKEZ01 (sample SAMN11008796, study PRJNA524170) | human gut metagenome | isolation source: fecal sample from pouch patient p1, p46 | place: Israel: Tel-Aviv | reverse complement strand
CATCAGCTCAACGCCACTGCCGACCCTTGGCATCGGCATCGCGGTGACCGGCATTGTGGAACCCAACGGCGTGGTGCGCAAATCCGTGCACTTGGGGTGGAACGAACTGCCGCTGAAAACCGAAGTGGAAAACGCCACCGGAGTGCCCGTGATCGTAGGCAACGACACCAATGCGGCACTTGTGGCGGAACGATTCTTCGGCGACTGCTCCCCCAATTCCATGCTCATCTCCATCGGGCGGGGCGTCGGCGCGGCATTATGCCTCAACGACGTCATCATCGAAGGAAGTTCCTTCACTGCCGGAGAAATCGCACACGTGGTGGTCGACCCGAACGGGCCAATCTGCGAATGCGGCAAACAGGGATGTCTCGAATCATTCGTTTCCGGTGACAGGTTGCAGCAACGCATCTCGCAGGATCCCGCCGCGCGTACGCATATTCTCACCGAAGCGGGCGCGTTGCTCGGGCGCGTCATGGCCATACCGGCAGGATTGTTGGATCTGCGCGACATTTCGGTATATGGTGCGCCGGAAATCGTCAATACTCAATTCATCGACGCGATGGAAAACGAAATCAGCCGCACCGTGACCACGGATTATCAGGAGGCGCCGCAAATTCACCGTTGCAGGCAAGGCGAGGATCTCACCCTGCGCGGACAGGCCACCATCGTGATCCGCACACTGGTACCGACGATCCACGAACGCGGCTCCCTCATCGGCGAAGCATAGCTCCGGACGCCTTAGCGCGACCCAAAACCTCCAGTCGGTGGAGGAAGCTACCCGCTAACAGACCTGCTAACGTCCAAAAACCTCCAGCCACCGGAAGAATCGCCCCGTCTGCAACTCTCCAAGCATCCATATTCCTCCAGTCGCTGGAAGAATCCGGACCGCAAAATACCCCCGTACTGTCCAAAAACCTCCAGTGAGCGGAGGAATCCTCCCGCTGACAGGCCTTTTATCGTCCAGATTGTTCCAGTGAGTGGAGGAACCCGGACGGGATGAGAGGCAAGGAGACGAAAAGAATGAAAGGCCGCCTGCAGCGGATGGAGTGCTTCAGGCGGCCCTGGTTGTCGGAAAGGAAGGGGAAGTTCAGTTATCGGGATTCCGGTTGGCCCGCCGGAGTCGCGGTTCCAGCAGTTCCAGCGGTTTCAGCCACGGCAACCGCCTCGACGGCTTCCACGGTCTGAGCGTCGTCGGCTTCGATCTCACCGTTGGCGAGCTTCACTTCGAGCTCCTTGACGATCTCATCGTGCATCTTCTCAGTGATCTTCACCTTGAACAGAAACACGATCAGGCTCAGGATGATGAGCACGAGCGGAATGTAGAAGGCGCAGATCTTGAAGATGTGGATGTTGGATGCGGTCATGTCGGCTGCGGTCGCATTGCCGGTCATGCCAGCGGCCACGGCGATGATGCCGACGATGCCGTTGGACATGGCGCCACCGATCTTGTCGAGCATCGGGCGGACGGACAGGGTGACGGCCTCGTTGCGCTTGCCGTTCTTGAGCTGGCCGTATTCGATGGAGTCGGTCAGCGACAGGATGGCGGTCATCTGAATGAGGGTACCCGGCACGTAGAAAAGCACCAGAGCCACGAACACCATGATGATGTTGTCGGAGAAGATGCCGAGCATCACATAGCCGGCGATCATGGAGATCATGCCACCGATGTACAGGTAACGGCGCGGAATGCGCTTGTTCAGGATCGGGTACAGCGGAGCCATAACCAAGCCTGCGACCAGTGCGATCACGCCGGTGAGGGAGTATGCGGCCTGGTTGTCGAGGATGAACTTGAACAGGAAGATCAGCACGCCGGTGGTGGCCACGTTGGCGATGGCGTACAGCAGGTAGCTCAAGGCAACCCACAGCAGCTGGTCGTTCTGGAAGATGGCCTTGAAGGCTTCGATCGGGTTGCCGTTCTTCTGGGCCTTGGAGCGCAGGGCGCTCTCGTTCTCCTTGGTGCCGAAGGCAACGGTCCATGCGGTCAAGAGGCCGAGCAGGCCGACGATAATACCGAAGCAGGTCCAGCCGGACTGGCTTTCGACGTACTTGCCGGTGAACACCCAGCTGAAGTAGGTGACGATCGGGATGACCACGACGGTGATGCCGTTGTAGCCGATGGAGCCGGTGAAGGAGCCGAGTGCGGTGTAGGTGGAGCGCTCGTGGGAGTCGGAACTCAATGCAGGGATCATACCCCAGTAGGAGATGTCACGCAGGGAGTAGAACACGTCGAGCACGACGAAGGTGATGACGAACAGTACGATGAACCACGTGGTGTTCACGTTCACCAAGCCGAACAGGCCGGTGTACACTAGCACGATCAGCACGGACGAAATCGCGCCGGCGAGGAACTGCCATGGGCGGAAACGGCCCCACTTGGTGGTGGTGTTGTCGATGATGTTGCCCAGCAGCGGGTCGATGAAGATCTCCGCGATACGGATCACCACGACCAGGCCGGTGATGATGCCGATCAGCTTGGTGGCGACGCCTTTATCGACACCAGCGAACAAGGAGCTCGTCACATAGACGACGAAGTAGGTGCTCAGTGCGTTATAGAACGCGGACTGGCCAAGGTTGCCGCACGCGTACGCTACGCGCTGGCCGAGCTTTCCGCAACGAGCCGTGCCGTTCGCAGTAGTGGTCGTATTGCTCATTATCTCTTCTCCTTAGAAGATTTTGATGAGATCACCCGTTGACCTCGAAAATTGAGTATACGTTGTTTACTATCAAAAGTAAAATTCCTTAGTAAACAAAGCCCCCAAACGGCGTGTCGCAATCGCAGTTCTTACGATTATCAAATACTGACATCTGCAATCATGATTACTACCGCCATTTGCCGTCACCTATCGCCATATAAGTAAATTCAGTTGCAAATAAAGCAACACGCAGATTTGCAATTTAAGTAAACAACGTTTACCATGCTAGTAAAAGAGTTTATTACTCTGAGTACACAAAAGTACACACCAACTAAACCTACATCAACAACGAAGTTATGTTTCGGAAACGAGGAAATCATGGCAGATAAGATCACCACCGCATCCGCCGCGTGGCTCACCGACCCCACGGTGTTCGCAGTGAATCGCACGCCGGCACATTCCAATCACGTAACCTTTTCTCACATTCCCGCGATCGGCGAGCCGAGCGATTTGAAGCAAAGCCTCGACGGCGAATGGCGCGTGGAAATGGTGCAGGCCTCCGACATCGATCTTGAGGAAGAGCCGTTCGCAGCCGAGGATTTCGACGATTCCGCTTTCGGCCGCATCGACGTGCCCTCCCACCTGCAGAACGCGGGATACATGAACCACAAGTACGTGAATATTCAGTACCCGTGGGACGGCCATGAGAATCCGCAGGAGCCGAACGTTCCCGAAACCAACCATGTGGCACTGTATCGCCGCACGTTCACCGTCGCCGAGCGTCTTGATACGGCCCGTCAAAATGGCGGCACCGTCAGCATCACGTTCCACGGCATGGCCACCGCGATCTACGTGTGGGTCAACGGCGTGTTCGTCGGCTACGGCGAAGACGGCTACACCCCGAACGAATTCGACATCACCGAAGCGCTGCACGACGGCGAAAACGTCGTGGCCGTCGCCTGCTACGAATACGCAAGCGCATCCTGGCTGGAAGATCAGGATTACTGGCGTTTGCACGGCCTGTTCCGTTCCGTGGAACTCGCCGCACAGCCGCATGTGCACATTGAAGATATGAAGGTCGAAGCGGATTGGAATCCGGAAACCGCCACCGGTTCGCTCGACGCGCTACTCGCGGTGCGCAATGCGAAGAATGCCGCCACCGTGTCGGCGACGCTGAAGGATTTGAGTGGCAATGTGGTGTGGGAAACCGCATTGGCCGCATCCGACGAAACCGGCATCGTTTCCGGCTCGTTGGACGTCAAGCCGTGGAGCGCCGAGAGCCCGGCACTGTACGAACTGCAAGTTGTGGTGATCGGCCATGATGGCGCGATCGTTGAAACCGCAACGCAGCGCGTCGGCTTCCGTCGCTTCCGCATCGAAGACGGCATCATGAAGCTCAACGGCAAGCGCGTGGTCTTCAAGGGCGCCGACCGCCACGAATTCGACGCGAAGCGCGGCCGCGCCATCACCAGGCAAGACATGATCGACGACATCACGTTCTGCAAGAGGCACAACATCAACGCCATCCGCACCTCGCACTACCCCAACCAGGAATACTGGTACGACCTGTGCGACGAATACGGCATCTACCTGATCGACGAGACCAATATGGAAACGCACGGCAGCTGGGTCGCGAACAACATCGAAACCCCCGAAACTGCCGTGCCGGGCAGCAAGCCGCAGTGGGAGGGCGCGTGCGTGGACCGTATCAACAGCATGATGCGCCGCGATTACAACCATCCGAGCGTGCTCATCTGGTCGCTCGGCAACGAGTCGTTCGCCGGCGAAGTGTTCCGCGCGATGCACGCCCACGCGCACGCGATCGACCCGAACCGTCCGGTGCATTACGAGGGTTCCGTGCATGATCGCGCGTTTGACGATGTGACCGACATCGAAAGCCGCATGTACGCGCACGCCGACGAAATCGAGGAATACCTCAAGTCCAACCCGAAGAAACCGTATATTTCCTGCGAATACATGCACGCCATGGGCAATTCCGTCGGCAACATGGACGAATACACGGCTTTGGAACGCTATCCGCAATATCAGGGCGGATTTATTTGGGATTTCATCGACCAGGCGATTCTCGACAGCAACGGTCGCATGTGCTACGGCGGTGATTTCGGCGACCGTCCAAGCGACTACGAATTCTCTGGTGACGGCCTGCTATTCGCCGACCGTACGCCGTCGCCGAAGGCGCAGGACGTCAAGCAGCTGTACGCGAACGTGCATATGACCGTCGATGCTTCCGGCATTACGATCACCAACGACAATCTGTTTGTTTCGACGGCTGATTCCACGTTTGTGTTGCGTATTTTGGCTGATGGCAAGCCGGTTTGGTCTTCTTCGCGCCGCTTCGACGTTGCCGCAGGTACAAGCGAGCATGTTGAGATCGATTGGCCAGTTGACGATTACCGCGCAGGTGCGCAGGAACTGGTTTTGGAGGCGTCCCAGCAGTTGACTTCCGCTTGCGATTGGGCTCCGGCTGGGTATGAGCTTTCGTTCGGCCAGTGCGTGGTTGCGGGTGGCAAGAACGTCTCTGCGGGCGATGCAGTTAACACCACTTCCGATGGAGCGATCACCTTGGGCCGCTGGAATATCGGCGCACGCAGTGCGGGCCGTGAAGCCCTGTTCTCCCTTGCACAGGGTGGCATGGTGTCGTACAAGCTTGGCGAGCGCGAATTCGTGTTGCGTAAGCCGCTGATCACCACGTTCCGTGCGCTGACCGACAATGATCGCGGCGCGGGCCATGCGTTCGAGCGTGCGCAGTGGGCGGTTGCCGGAAAGTATGCGCGTTGCGTTGATACGAAGGTTGAGCCGCTCGGCGAAACCGCAGTTTCCGTCACTTACACGTATGAGCTTGCGATTGCGCAGCGCACGAAGGTCACCATTCGTTACGTTGCCGATGTGCTTGGCCACGTCGATCTGCATGTTGCATATCCGGGTGAAAAGGACGGCGATCTGCCGACGATTCCGGCGTTCGGCATTGAATGGATGCTGCCGGTCGAGTATTCGAATCTGCGATTCTATGGCGTAGGCCCGGAGGAAACGTATGCCGACCGCAAGCATGCGAAGCTGGGCATTTGGGATACGAACGCCTTCCGCGATCGCGCGCCGTATCTGCTGCCGCAGGAAACCGGCAACCATGAGGACGTGCGTTGGGCTGAGATTACGGACGATTCTGGTCATGGCTTGCGCGTGAGCCAGACTGCGAATACTGAAACCGGCGTTACGAAGCCGTTTGCGATGAGCCTGCTGCCGTATTCGAGCACGATGCTTGAGGAGGCGCTGCATCAGGACGAGCTGCCGGAGCCGAAGCACATGTTCCTGCGCGTGCTCGCCGCTCAGATGGGTGTCGGCGGCGACGATTCCTGGATGAGCCCGGTGCACGAGCAGTATCAGCTGCCCGCCGACCAGCCGCTCAACCTCGACGTAGCCCTCGACCTGTTCTAGTTTCAAGGATTCAGTCGATTCCTACGTGCGAAATGTCTCCCGATTCTTGATTTCAAGGATCGGGAGGCATTCGTTGTGCCGCAAGTTGACTTTCGGCCTCACGATTCGCAGTTCTGTCTCACGATTTCGCAAGATCGTGCGACAATTCGGAAAAAACATGCGATCAGACCATCAAAATGGACGATGAGGGGGATTTTGTTGATGGCTTAAATTAGACGGATTGCCTAGAATGAGGGCAGAACTTCCGAAACGTTCGAGCGCAGGCGGGCAAATTCGCGCGCGTCCGAGCGTCACGAAGCACGCTCTTCCAGGAAAGGGGCCATCATGAGCGACGCAATGAACAACCCGTATGCGAACAATCCGAATCAAAATGGCAGCAACGAACAGCAGCCGCAAGGCCAGCCGGAATACGGGGCATACGCACCAAACCAGCAATCGCAATCCCAGCAGCAGGGCGGCAATCCCAACAATTCGGGCAATCCGTATCAAAGCGAGCCTCAGACCCCATGCTACTTCGACGGTCCCAACGCCAACCCGAATCCCAACCAGAACGGCTTCTTCTACGCGAGCTACACCACCGGTCAGCCGTACGGCCAACCATACGGACAGCAGAACAGCCAATCCGACGCTGACAACGGCACCAACAATTGGCAGCCGATCAGCCCGTTCAAGCTCATGGAGGAATGGCTCCCGAAGAAGGCAAAGAACGCGATCCGCGGCACGTATGCGGTACTCGGCATCGCCGCCGTCATTCTCGGCCTGGCACTGCTGATTTGGCCCGGTGCCACACTGAAGGTCGCCGCAATCGCGCTCGGCACATACTTCGTGGTTTCCGGTGTGGTCCGCATTGTGACCGCAATCGTGGAACTCGGGCTTCCGGGAGGATGGCGCGTGCTTGACATTCTGATCGGCCTGATGCTGTCTGTCGGCGGTGTGGTCATGCTGAAAAACGCGGCGCTTTCCGGAGCCACACTCGCCGTGCTCATCACCATGGTGGTCGGTCTCGGCTGGATGCTGGAAGGCGTGATGGCGCTCGTGGAATCGTGGCGCATGCCAAGCTCCGCATGGGCCGTAATCTACGCACTGCTGTCGATCGTCGCCGGCTTCATCGTGCTGTTCTCCCCCGTCAGCTCCACGACCTGGCTGATCCTGTTCGGCGGATGCGCGCTTGTGGCGATCGGCATCGTCGCGATCGTACGTGCGTTCACCTTCGGCAAGTCCAAGCGCAAGTAATTTTTTGCGGCGCGGGCCGTAAAGTCTGATTATCTCTGTTTTCCCAGGGGCACCAAGCAACAGCTCGGTGCCCTTTCCATAGCGAAATCGCTTTTTATACCAAGATTCAAAGTCGCACAACCATGAATCTTGGTATTAATACTGGTATATAATTGGGTATGAAATTCGGTTTTAAGAAAGGTTTATCATGGCAAGCGCACTTGACATACTCGATGACCTTGCTCCAATCAGCGAGCTCAGCAATGGTCGTACTTCCGCATTGTTGCAGCGGGCCGACCACGATCCAGTCATTCTGATCAAACGAAACAAGCCGTCCTACGTTCTCATGAATATCGAAAACTATCGCGCTCTCATGGAACGAATCGAAGACAACGAAGACTTGCTTCTTGCCGAAAAAAGACTCGCCAACAGTACTGGCACAACTATCAGCAACGAAGAGGTCATGCTCGATCTCGGCATTTCCCCAAGCGACCTCGCCGAGGCACCTGAGCCGGAACTCGCATGAACTGGCAAGTTGAATGGCTTGACGAAGCCAAGAAAGACATGCGCAAACTCGGCAAAGCCGAGCAAATCCAAGTACTCAAGGGAATCGAGAAAGTTCGCACAAACCCACTGCCCACCTCGCAAGGCGGGTATGGCAAACCGTTACGCAATGCCGAACGAACGAAACTTTCCAGGCTTTGCAAAATCAAATTCAGGGATATCGGCATTCGCGTTGTTTACAAACCGTTACTGCGAAATGGAATCATGACCATCATCGTCGTTGGCATTCGTTCCGATAGTGACGCTTACATCAAAGCCAACAAGAGACGCAAAGAATATGGACTATAAGATGCGTCCGCCAATTTTCAGCGAACGTTACTTTTTCTTCAAGATTAGCCGATGATTTTACAAAAGAAGTGACGATCGTCGCATGACATTGTCGATTTGCCCGACGTAAGATGAAGGCACAACAGAAGAACGAAGAAAAGAAAATAGACAACAAACACAGACTTACGGCAGCGGCCAGAGGAATAAACAAGAAAACAGATACGCGCCGCCAAGCCGAACGAAAGGAAACATCATGAAGAACAACACTTTCAACCAGGTCATCAACGCCAACCTCGCTTCCATCGATCCGGGCTTCGGCCAGTTCGCACTCGCCAAGGCTTCCTCCGACCTCTTCAAGAAGGTCCTCAACAAGTAAGACCGCTTCCTAGACGGGAGGCAAGGCGCAGGCGCCACAGCACCTCGCCCCTCTTCTTTCCAATCCTTAAATCACATAGCGGGAGGCCGCGGTTCCAAACGGAATCGCGGCCTCCCGCTTTTCACGTACGCCGGCTACCCCTCCTCAACAGCGAGATTGCGGGCGGCGGCGCGTTCGCGTGGGCCGCGCGTCACGTAGAAGCCGATTGCCACGATGACGAACATCACCGTGCAGCAGATCCACAGCACACGGCTGCCGAACGCGTTGAGAATCCAGCCTCCGACCAACGGCGAGAACGCGTTCGACAGCGACCACACCAGGTTGTATAACCCTTGGTAGGTGCCGCGCACATCCTTTGGCGCGATGTTCGCCACCGTTGTGGCGGCAATCGGGAACGTGCCCAGCTCGCCAAGCGTCCACAGCACGGTCGCGATTGCGAACGCCACCCACGAATTCGCGCCGATCTGGAACGCGTATCCGACCGCCGTGATGGACATGCCGAGCACCAGCACTCGGGTGTTGCTCATCCGCTGGAACAGACCGATCGCGGGAATCTGCAGCAGACACAGCAGACCGCCGTTGATGGTCAGCAGACTGGAATATTCATCCGTGCCAAGGCCGATCTGCGTCATGGAAATCGGCAGGCCGCTGACGATCTGGTAATACGCCAGCGTGTACAGGAACATCAGCACCACCATCGACATCAGCGCGCCGTCGGCGCATGCGCGACGATAGCTGCGCCATACGGAGAACCGCTGCGGCCGCTGCGATTCGCCGGTTTGTTTCACAGCATGTTCCACGGCATTTCCCGCAGCTGATTCCGCGGCTTGCGACGCCCGCGCCGGCGCGACCTCGCCCCGCGGGCGCTTGCCCAGCCCGACTTCCTTGAAGAACACGATCATCAAGATCGTGGCGAACACCAGCACCGCGGCTTCCGCGTAGAACATCAGCGCATAGGAGATCTTCACCAACTGGTTGGCGATGATCGGGCCGATCGCGAAGCCGAAATTCGCGGCCCACGTCTGCAGCGAATACGCGCGCTTCTGTTTGCGGAACGGCACCACGTCGGACACGTACGCCGCGACCGCGGGCGTCGGCATGGATGAGATGGCGCCGTAGGCCAGTAGCGCGATCGCCATGATCCACGGATTGCCGATGAACGCCAGCAGGACCAGCATCGCGGCGGAGCCGAGATTGCCGATGACGATCATCGCCGGGCGGCCGAAGCGGTCGGACAGCGCGCCGCCATACAGGCAGCCGAAGATGCCGCCGAAACCGTACATGGAGACGATGGTGCCGGCCACGCCCGCGCTGACATGCATGTCAGACACCAGATACATGGAAAGGAATGACGTGACGAAGCGGCCCATCCACAGGATAAGCAGCGTGACCCACAAGCCCCAGAACATGAGGGGCAATCCGAAAATCTCTTTGTTCTTCTCCATTCTTGCCATCATATCGAGCAATATCGAGCGGACGCGACGCCAGTAGCCTTTTCCCGGGGTGCTGGGAGAATGGACAACTATGGCAATGAAAAAAGGACCGACCAAGGGGTCGGGTGGAAAGCATCGTAACGCGCTGAGGGGCAAGGGACCGACCCCCAAGGCCGAAGATCGCGTATATCACAAGGCTTACAAGGAAAAGCAGGCTACCAATCGTCGTAAGATGGCTGATCCGCGACTGGCGGCACGCCGTCGCGCGGCAAAGTTCAGCTCAGAATCCGACGATCTCGTCATCGGTCGCAACGCCGTTCTCGAAGCGTTGCGCTGCGGCGTGCCCGCGAGCACGCTGTATGTGGCCGCACGCATCGAGCACGACGATCGCACGCGCGAAATCATTCGTCTCGCCGGTATTCACGGACTGAACCTCATGGAAGCCGACCGACTGGAAATGGACCGTATCGCACGCTCCTCCAACCATCAGGGCGTGGTGATGAAGGCGCAGCCGTTCCAGTATTCCTCGCTCGCCGAGCTGGTGGAACGCGCGGACAAGAAGTCTCGTGCCATGGAAGCGGCCAACTCCGCAAGCGCACGCATTGCGGCACGTCCGCTGTTCATCGCGCTTGACGGCGTCACCGATCCGCAGAATCTGGGCGCAGTCATCCGTTCCGCAGCCGCATTCGGCGCCAACGGCGTGATCCTGCCGGAACGTCGTTCCGCTTCGGTCACCGCAGCCGCATGGAAGGTGTCCGCAGGCGCAGCCGCACACATGCCGGTCGCCCGCGTGGTGAACCTCACCAAAGCCATTGAAAGCCTGAAGGAACGCGGATACTACAGCGTCGGCCTTGACGGTGGCGGCGACGCCCTCGTTGGCGAAACCGGTTTCGAAACCGATCCGCTGGTTGTGGTGCTCGGTTCCGAAGGCAACGGCCTGAGCCGTCTCGTACGCGAGACATGCGATTCCATCGCCGGCATCCCAATGTCGAACATGGTCGAATCGCTGAACGCTTCCGTCGCAGCGGGCATCACGCTGTATTCCGTCGCACGCGCCCGCCGCGAGGCCGGTGCCGCCGCTGACGCGAAGTAATCAACACGAAGCGACAGGAAGTAAGCACAACAAGGCAGCAAGTCCGAAGTACATATGAGCGGATAGTCCATACGGATTATCCGCTCATTTTGTTGCGCAAATCTGTACTTGGATTGATTTTGCGCTTACCGCAGACCCACTCCCCCGCCAACGATCTCTCGCAACACGTTCTCTCACTTTCAAAAGTCAAAATTTTTTTGAGTTTTGAAAGTGAGGGGTGTGAAGGGATAACAAAAAGCGGAGGATTATTAGTGGTCCTCCGCTTAACGGCTCGGCCCTGCAATTTTTGACTGCGGCTACGCCGCAGGCTCAATACTGCCTTCGGCGCGGCTATCGCCTCGTCTCAGGGCGCATTGATAGAAAAAGCTCCAGTGGGGCTTTTTCTATCAATGTGCCCATACAGCTGCGTCGGGATCGTCGTCGGGGTTGTAGCCGTCGTCGGGATCGTCGTAGGTGTATTCGTCGTCGATCACACCGGAATCGGCTTCGGCGTTCAACGCGTCCACATCCTTCGTGGTGAGCTTGTACTGCGGAAGCACCTTCTCCACATAGCTTTGCACCGCCTCGGCCATCGGCACATCATGACCCGCCTTCTCGGCCAGGAACCAACGGTGGTCAAGCACCTCATGGAAGAACTGTGCCGGTTCGATCTGCGAACGGTATTCGCGCGGAATCATGCGCACGGTCGGTTCGAACACTTCACGCATCCAATCGGTGGCAACAATCTCAAGATCCTCACCCTCACGCCATGTGGAAGCGCGGTAGGCATCCAAATCGTTCAACAGTCGACGAGCCTGGTTCTCCTGCACATCAAGACCAGTCAATCGCAGCAACTTACGATTCGCATAGCCGGCATCGACCACACGCGGACGCACCAGCACACGCTTGCCATCTTCGGCGGTCTTCATCTCCAGCTCATCCACATCAAAACCAAGCTCATTGAGCTTGTTGACGCGCTTCTCGATCTTCCACATTTCGTCCGGACCGAACTTGTCGGTATCAGTCAGCGCACTCCACAGCGAATGGTAACGATCCACCAAACGGTTGCCGATCGCAATTTCGTCAACACCGCTCGGCAGCAGCGAACCGGACGAAAGATCCATCAATTCGCCAATAATGTTCGTACGAGCCAAATCAACGTCGTACTCGCGCTGGCCTTCCGTCAGATTAATCTGCAGATCACCGGTTTCCGCATCAACCAAAAATGCGGAGAACGCGTAGGCGTCGCGCAGGAACAACACGTTCGACAGTGACACATCGCCCCAATAGAAGCCAGCCAAATGCAAACGCACCATCAGCACGGCCAACGCGTCGATCAGTCGTTCCGCGGTATCAGGGCGCAGATTACGCGCGAACAGCGCACGATACGGCAGTGAGAACTTCAAATGCTTGGTGACAAGGATCGCTTCCAGCGGCTCGCCTTCACGGCTATGACGGCCTGTGACCACGGCGATCGGCTGCACGGTCGGCAGTTCCAGCTTCTGCAGGCGACGCAGCAGCTCGTATTCTCGTTCCGCCACATTGCGCGTGATTTCCTTCATGGCGTACACTTCGTCGCCTACGTGCACGAAACGCACCACATGCCTGGAAATACCACGCGGAAGATTGGCCAGCAGGTCTTCCGGCCAAGTAGCCAGCGGCTTTTCCCACGGCAGGGTGAACATCTTTGGATTCGAGCTTGCGGCGGTGATTTTCAGCGCATGCGGCTCCGGAGATGAGGCAGCCGGATCTTCGGCCTTCACGGAAGTTGCTTTCAGCACACGGGGATCCATCTGTGGCAATTCAAGAGATTCCATGAATCAACAATTTACCTGTTGACCTACCCGAAGAAGCAAGTATGGACGAATCCGTTTCACCTGCCGATATGCGATGATCTCAATACTGGAATCTCACTATCCATCTCATATTACGATCGAATATTGCGATCGATGCTACAAACAGACATTACAAGCCGATATCGTGCTTGCGGAAAACAAAAGAAGCCCCGCACCGACGCGGGGCTTCTCCAACGAGACGATAAGAGAGGAAGAGCACGTCTCGTTTAATGGTTGACGGAAGTTCGCGCTTCCGCCAAGTTTTTATTCAGCCACCCGCCAGCCGATTTCCGTAAAGGATATTCCCCTGAAGAAACAGCCAACGGTTGGTTACTCGATATCAGCTCAGTTCAGACGCAGCTCGGTCGACGGAGCGAACAGGTGCATCTTGGACGGGTCGATCTTGATCTTGACGGTATCGCCGACCTTCGGGAGAGCACGCGGGTTCACGCGGATCGTGGTGAGCTTGTTCTGATCGGACATCATGGTGGATGCCTCAGCAGCGGAGCCATCGGTGATGATGTTGCCGTAGATGTAGCCATCGGAGCCCAGATCCTCAACGTTCATGACCTTGAGGGAGAAGGCGTTGGCGTCATCCGGGGCGGCCAGGGAAGCGTCTTCCGGACGGAAGCCGACGACGATCTGGTTGTTGTCTTCAGCGGTGAGCTTGTTGACGGCCTCGGCCGGCAGATCCACGGTGTCTTCGCCGATCTTTGCCTTGCCGTTGACCACCGGGTGGGTGTTGATGTTCATCGACGGGGAGCCGATGAAGCCAGCGACGAAGACGTTGGCCGGGCGATCGTACAGCTCGGTCGGAGCGCCGACCTGCTGCAGGACACCGAGCTTGATGACGGCGATGCGGTCACCCATGGTCAGAGCTTCGGTCTGATCGTGGGTCACGTACAGGGTGGTGACACCCAGCTGGCGCTGCAGAGCAGCGATCTGGGTACGGGTCTGCACGCGGAGCTTGGCATCAAGGTTGGACAGAGGCTCATCCATGAGGAAGACCTTCGGCTCACGGACGATTGCACGGCCCATGGCCACGCGCTGACGCTGGCCACCGGACAGAGCCTTCGGCTTACGATCGAGGTACTCGGTCAGGTCGAGGATCTCAGCGGCCTTCTCGACGCGCTTGCGGATCTCTTCCTTCGGGGTGCCGGCGATCTTCAGAGCGAAGCCCATGTTGTCGGCCACGGTCATGTGCGGGTACAGAGCGTAGTTCTGGAACACCATTGCGATGTCGCGGTCCTTCGGCTGCATCGTGGTGACGTCCTTGCCACCGATGAGGATGCGGCCCTTGTTGACCTCTTCAAGGCCAGCGAGCATACGCAGAGTAGTGGACTTGCCGCAGCCAGACGGGCCAACCAGCACCAGGAACTCGCCGTCCTTGATGTCCATATTCAAATCATCCACCGACGGCTTATCGTTGCCCGGGTAGATACGAGTAACATGGTCGAATACGACTTCTGCCATGATTTGTCATCCTTTCAGAGGCAGGTACGTGCCTCACGATCCGTTGTAAAGGGATTTC
>SKEZ01001277.1_pt1 | contig 14451 bp, 11 predicted proteins | sample 4843881 | NCBI WGS metagenome assembly SKEZ01 (sample SAMN11008796, study PRJNA524170) | human gut metagenome | isolation source: fecal sample from pouch patient p1, p46 | place: Israel: Tel-Aviv | reverse complement strand
GTACCAATAGTTCTTGTAAATCATCACTGACTTCGCCAATTTTTTCACGGAAGTATTCGTATTTAATTCGTTCTTGGGCAGCGTGTTGGTCGATAATAAACAGGCCATCTTTGCTTTGTGCGAATAAATAAGTTCCATGCATTTGACCGAAGTATTCTAGCTCAGGAAAACGTTCTGTCGGTCGTTCTTCTTCCAACTTGTTCAGAGCTTGTTTCAGTTCTCTTTGACTCGCAGCGCTATTGGCATCGAATTCTGGGTGAAGTTTCATTTCTTCTTGGAAAACCTCGTCAGCAGCCTCTGATGAACGCAGAGAAGGTTCTGAATCAGATACTTCAGTTATTTTCGTTTCTTCGGCTATTACCTGTTGCTCATTACTAGCTGTTTCCCAATGATTTTCGGAATCGACAGCTGCCGAAGAGGTTTCGTAAGCTGACGTTTCTTCCGCTACACTCGTTGATTCTGGCACTGGCGGCGCAAATGGATCGTCCATTGGGTCCACTGCTCTTTCTGTCTGGTTGACAGATTCAGGGGCGCTTGAGGCTGGTGTTTCGTCTGTCGCATGTTCCGCATAGAAGCGACCCGTTGCGGGATTATAGCTTAAGCTGCCCGGTCGTTGTTTTACCGCAGGTTGTTCAGTCGATAGAGGAATTTCCATTTGTTCGGCTTTAGGTTCTGGCGGTAGTTTCTTTTTAAACCGCAAATTGTCTGCCGCATTGGGAATCAACTGTTCTTGGCTCAACACTTCTTGAATCGCCTGTTCAATTAATGCCATTAAATCTTTTTCTTTACTCAAACGAACTTCTTGCTTAGTAGGATGGACATTGACATCGACTAACAGCGGATCCATTTCAATTTCTAACACAGCAATTGGAAAACGCCCCACCATTAGTTTCGAACCATAGCCGGCTACAATTGCTTTATTTAACGCGAAATTTTTAATATAGCGACCATTGATAATCGTTGATAAATAGTTGCGGCTGGCCCGTGTGACTTCTGGCAATGAGACATACCCTGTCAAAGTAAAATCAAGGTCTTTTCCTTCAATTTTCAACATTTTCTTTGCGGTGCTAATGCCATAAATCCCGGCAATCGTTTGTTTTAAATCACCATTGCCTGTTGTACTCATCATTTTGTGGCCGTCATGAACTAAGCGAAAAGCGACTTTAGGGTGACTTAACGCCAGACGATTGACAATGTCACCGATATTAGCCAATTCCGTTTGGATCGTTTTGACGTATTTCAAACGAGCGGGCGTATTATAAAATAAATTAGAAACGGTCATTTTTGTGCCTTTACGGAGGGCTGCTGGTCGGTTTTCTTCGACCTTGCCCCCTTTTAGAATCACATAGCTGCCTTCTTCTTCCTCAGCTGTGGCAGTTTCGACAATCATTTCAGAAACTGAGGCAATACTTGGTAAGGCTTCGCCTCGGAACCCCAAGCTGCGAATTCGAAACAAATCATCTCTTGTGTGAATTTTGCTTGTGGCGTGGCGTTTGAAGGCATTCAGTACATCTTCTTTGGCAATTCCTTCACCATTATCAATAATTTGAATGGTTTTCAAGCCAGCTTCTTCAATAAAAATATCAATTTGGGTGCTTCCTGCATCCAGTGCATTTTCCACCAATTCTTTGACGACAGAAGCGGGACGTTCAACAACTTCACCAGCAGCAATCTGGTTGGCTAGTTGTTCGGATAGTTCTTGAATTTTCCCCATTTCACGACCTCCTAACCGGTTCGGTTCCTAATTAGATACGTTTTTGCAATTGATGAAGCATGTTTAACGCATCTAGTGGTGTCATTTCTAATAGATTCATTTTCTTCAATGTGTCAATGACACTTAATTCTTCTGTTGAAACTTCTTTAAATAATGAAAGTTGCTCGGTTTCTTCATGTACTTCTGAAACTTCTTCATGATGAACTGAAATTGGAATCGTTGTTCCTTCCGCTTCTAAAGCGGATAAAATGGTGGCTGCTCGTTCTAAAAGCGGGCTTGGTAAACCAGCGATTTTAGCAACATGTATCCCATAGCTCTTATCAGCAGGTCCTTCCATCATTTTATGAAGAAAGACCACTTCGCCATCTTTTTCGACAGCGCCCACGTGAATATTCTTCAAGCCTTTTAAGGTTTCATCTAGAACAGTTAGTTCATGATAATGTGTAGAGAATAGCGTTTTGGCTTGTACTTCACGATGGATATATTCAATGATGGCTTGCGCTAGCGCCATTCCATCATAGGTTGCCGTGCCGCGTCCTAATTCATCAAATAAAATTAGGCTGTTAGGCGTGGCATGCCGCAGTGCTTGGTTGGCTTCCATCATTTCTACCATAAAGGTACTTTGCCCTGCAATTAGATCATCAGAGGCCCCAATCCGTGTAAAAATTTGATCGAAAATTGGCATTTCAGCACTTTCCGCTGGTACAAAACAGCCAATTTGCGCCATGACCACCGTCAAAGCCAATTGACGCATGTAGGTACTTTTCCCTGACATGTTTGGTCCAGTAATCAAGAGAATATCTGTTTCTGGGTTCATGCGGATACTGTTTGGAATGTATTCTTGATGCCCTAAAACTTTTTCCACGACTGGGTGTCGTCCTTCGACAATCGCCAAATTTTTCGTGTTACTTCTTAACGTTGGTCGAACGTATTGATACCGTTCACTAATTGTTGCAAAAGATTGTAAAACATCAACCGCACTAATGGTTTTAGCCAGTGTTTGCAACCGATCAATGTTCGTTTTCACTTGTTCTCTCACGGCCAAGAACAATTGATATTCTAGTTCAACTGATTTTTCTTCGGCTTCTAAGATTAAACGTTCTAATTCTTTTAGCTCTGGCGTAATAAAGCGCTCCGCATTAGCTAATGTTTGCTTACGCTCGTATTTTCCTTCTTCTAAATTCGCTAAATTTGACTTAGTGATTTCAATGAAATAACCAAAGACCCGATTGTAGCCAATCTTCAAGTTTTTAATCCCTGTTTCTTGGCGTTCTTTCGCTTCTAACTCCGCTAACCATTGCTTACCATTGCGCATGGCATCACGGTATTCATCTAATTGGTCGTTATAGCCGTCCTTAATAACGTTTCCTTCAGTAATTTGTAAAGGAGCTTCTTCATTAATCGCCGTCGCAATCAATGCCACTAAATCTTCAACAGGGTTTAAGTCGACTAACAAATCATCCCATTCCCCTTGATTGATCCCGACAATTAACTGTCGAATCGTTGGTACTTGTTCTAAAGAGGTCCGTAATTGAATTAAATCACGCCCATTCACACTGCCGAATGCCACGCGTCCTGCTAACCGCTCTAAATCATAAACGTTCGTCAATGCTGCTTGCAAATCTAAGCGTTCAAAATAGGCATTTAATAAGGATTGCACCATTTCTTGACGCGCCTTAATTTGACGTTCCTGAATTAGCGGACGATCCAACCATTGTTTTAATAAACGGCCGCCCATAGCTGTTTTCGTTTCATCTAATAGCCACAAAAGAGTCCCTTTTTTCTGCCCTGTTCGAATCGACTGACTCAATTCTAAATTGAATTTAGAATAATGATCCATTTTCAAGAAATGATCTGGCTGATATTCCACAGCTTTCTGAATATGGGACAAGCTCCGCTTTTGGGTAACGGATAAATAAGATAATAATTTGCCTGTAATTTCAATTTCTAATGGATTAATCAGTTCATTGGTTAAAAAACTAAACTCGGCATTTTCTTCCACCGTTTCTTGTGTCGAAAAGATAATATTTAAACGTAAACTTAAGTTCTCTTTTAACGATTCAGGAATCCCTGAACCTAGGACCATTTCTTTTGTTTGCAACGCAGAAGCTTCGTTCAAAACGCCCTCTTCATCAGCCAAGACTGCTGTTTTTAATTCGCCTGTACTCAAATCTACATAGGCAAAACCGAACTGATTACCATCTGTTAGCACAGCGGTTAAGTAATTATTGTCTTTGGCTTCCAAGCCTTTACTATTCATCACCGTTCCTGGCGTTACCAACTGGACCACTTCTCGTTTGACCATGCCCTTGGTAGTCTTTGGATCTTCCACTTGCTCACAAATCGCTACTTTATAGCCTTGCTCAATCAACGTATCAATATAGCCTTGCGCGGCATGATAAGGAACGCCACACATAGGAATCGGATCATCCGCATTGCGGTTACGACTGGTTAACGTCAATTCTAAGATTTGCGCTGCATTGATAGCATCTTCATAAAATAATTCATAAAAATCACCTAAGCGATAAAATAAAAAAGCATCCTTGTATTGGGCCTTAATGGATAAATATTGTTCCATCATGGGTGTATTTTTTGTCTTTTGTGGCATTTAATTCCCTTCCTTCTCTAGCTCTTCGTTCACGCGGTATTGAATGAGCGCCGTGACATGTTGGACTAAGTCATTGGCTTCGATCAGTTGTTCGCGGTAGGCTACAACGAGTGGGTGCTCATCAAATTCTTTTGTTTTCGCATCAGCTCGTTGAATGGCTTCTTTTTCAGCAGTTGGTTTGCCATAGTGAGCAAATTGAACCGCATCTTTTTGCGCAGCTTTAATTTCTTCCACTAATTCTGTCAGCTTTTTGTTTTTCTTTACCTTTTCTTCAATCGCTTGGTAGCGCTGAATGACTTCATCTTGTCCAATTAAATGTAACAATTTTTCTAATTCTTTATTACTTTGTGCATCTAAATTCAACGGCTCCATTTTTTTCACCTTCATCTTTCACCGGCACTTTTTCTATAAGAGCAGAAAAAGTTAACCTCTTAATGATCCGAGATTAACTTTTCTTCTATTATTCTTGAAACGGGCGATCTTCGCTAATCTGAATCGGCTCAATCATCTTCGCTTGGCCCGTTAGGTCATCAATCTCTAAAATACAGGCAGATAAAATTGTCCGCCCTGTTTCGACTACCTCAAAGCGCTTCGGCAATGCTGTCATAAACTTCTCAATAATCGGTTCACGCTTCATTCCTAGAATCCCATCATAAGGTCCGGTCATACCGACATCACTTAAGAAGGCTGTCCCTTTCGGTAAAATCCGAGCATCATTTGTTTGAACATGCGTATGTGTTCCAACAACGGCTGAAACTTGGCCATCTAAAAACCAGCTCATGGCTTGTTTTTCGCTTGTCGTTTCGCCATGAAAATCCACAAAAATGAGCGGTGTCCGTTTGCGAGCGATAGCCACTAGCTCGGCGGCTTTCTTGAAAGGATCTTCCAATGGCACCATAAATGTGCGGGCCTGTAAATTAATCACCGCTAGTTCCAATTGATTGACTTTCACAAAAACCATTCCTTGACCAGGCACATCTTCTGGAAAGTTCGCTGGACGAACCATTTTCTTCGCATCATCAATGAATTCAAAGATATCCTTGTTGTCCCACGTATGGTTACCCATCGTAACAACATCGACACCATCTTGCAAAAATTTCTTATAAATCTTGCCAGTAATTCCCCGACCAGATGCCGCATTTTCACCATTGGCAATGGTCACTTGTGGACGATATTTTTTCTTTAATTTAGGGACATACGTTGCTAAGGCTTCTCTTCCTAAAGAACCGACAACATCTCCTATAAATAATATACGCAAAAAGGTTCCTCTTCTCTTTTTAACATCTCTTGTTTATTATAGTTGTTTTCGCTTTGAAAAGAAAGTTTTGGTTTTAAAAGATTAAAAAAAGTGTCTCAACGAACAATCCTTGCAATTGTTCGTTGAGACACTACACGCGATACTTATTCGCTTTTCATTTTATTTCGCATAGTCAACGGCACGTGTTTCACGGATAACCGTTACTTTGATATGTCCTGGATAATCCAAGTCATCTTCAATTTTCTTCCGAATGTCTCGAACTAAACGAACAGATTCTAAATCAGAAATTTCTTCTGGTTTCACCATGACACGAACTTCACGTCCTGCTTGAACAGCAAAACTTGAATCAACGCCTTCAAAACTATTAGAAATATTCTCTAAGTTTTCTAAGCGGCGAATGTAGTTTTCTAACGATTCACTACGTGCACCTGGACGGGCTGCAGATAACGCATCTGCGGCTGCCACTAAAACAGAAATAACTGAGGTTGCTTCCACATCACCATGATGCGAGGCAATGGCATTAATAACTACTGAATTTTCTTTATATTTCGCAGCTAATTCTGCGCCAATCTCAACGTGAGAACCTTCAATTTCATGATCCAATGCTTTCCCAATATCATGTAGTAAACCTGCACGTTTGGCTAATTGAACATCTTCGCCTAATTCGGCGGCTAAAACGCCAGCCAGTTTTGCTACTTCGATTGAGTGGTTCAAGACATTTTGACCATAACTTGTTCTGAAACGTAAACGGCCTAAAATTTTAATTAAATCAGGATGTAACGTATGAGCACCTACTTCAAAGGCTGCTTGTTCTCCGTATTCACGAATCCGTTCATCCATTTCTTTACGTGATTTTTCTACCATTTCTTCGATACGAGCGGGATGAATCCGACCATCTTGGATTAATTTTTCCAAGGTCATTCGAGCGATTTCTCGTCTGATTGGATCAAATCCGGATAACACAACCGCTTCTGGCGTATCATCAATGATTAAGTCAATCCCTGTTAATGTTTCCAATGTACGAATATTACGTCCTTCACGACCAATAATGCGACCTTTCATCTCATCATTTGGTAAAGTGACCACGGAAACAGTTGTTTCAGAAACAGAATCGGCGGCGCAACGTTGAATTGCTAGGGAAAGCAAGTTCTTCGCTTTGCGATCAGATTCTTCTTTGGCACGTTGTTCTGACTCCTTGACCATCAAGGTTAGTTCATGATTCAACTCTTCTTCTGTTGACTTCATAATAATCGATTTTGCTTCTTCTTTTGAAAGGGAAGCAATTCGTTCTAATTCTTGATGTTGCTGATTAATTAAGTTTTCTACTTCTTTTTCTCGCTCATCAATTAATTGCTGTCTAGCACCAAGTTTCTCTTCTTTTTCTTCCAGTGAGCCTTCACGTTTTTCAAGAGAGTCATCTTTACGATCCAACGTTTGTTCCCGTTGAATTAAACGATTTTCTTGAGATTTAAGTTCTAATCTGCTTTCTTTCAACTCACTTTCAATTTCTGAACGATACTTCTGGTTCTCTTCCTTAGCTTCTAGCAATGCTTCTTTTTTCAGTGTTTCTGATTCTTTCCGAGCGTTCTCGAGAATACTCGACGCTGAAATTTTTGCACCATTTATTGCTTTATCATGACGTGACTTTGCAATAACAAATCCTAAACCAAGACCGACAATCAAACCGACGATAGCGAGGAGAATATTTAAAACCATATTTCCACCTCCATACTATCTTTTTGTTAATTCATATCTTGTAGTTTTTTGATAAACTAAAATCAATTATCAATATGCCTACTTGCATATTTGTGCATACACACAATTTTATTCTAATGTTTGTCGCGAAAGGTGTCAACTTAAAAAAGCCCTTTCTTTTGGAAAGGGCAGCAAATATTAGACAACGTCACATTTTTAGGTTTCCGCCGTCACGAATTGTTTAAATTTTAGAACAAACGCCGCATAGTCTGCTGTTTGACTAAGCTGCTTGATGTGGATGGGTTCGGACATGGACAACAGTCTATTTAACAATTTAGTTCTAAACAAAAAAAGACAACACCTGTCCTGTTCAGTAAGTGTTGTCCTTCTTCTTAACGAGTCGTATTCACTCGTTATTTATTCGTCTAAGGGTAATTCTTCTTGACCTTCTGCTTCTTCTGTAATGGTTGAACCGTCACCGATGCCGTATGCATCACGGACCAATTTAGACACTTCTGCCATCATTTCAGGATGATCCGCCATGTATTGTTTGGCATTTTCACGGCCTTGGCCAATTCGTTCTTCTTTGTAGCCATACCAAGCACCACTTTTACTGATAAGGTCTTTTTCCACAGCCATATCTAGTAATTCGCCTTCTTGGGAAATACCTTGGCCATACATGATATCAACTTCTGCCACTTTAAATGGTGGCGCCACTTTGTTTTTAACGACTTTAATTTTTGTGCGGTTACCGACGATGTCTGTTCCTTGTTTTAACTGTTCTGCACGACGGACTTCTAGACGAACCGTTGCGTAGAATTTCAATGCACGTCCACCAGGAGTTGTTTCAGGATTTCCGAACATCACGCCAACTTTTTCACGAATTTGGTTAATGAAAATAGCAATTGTTTTTGTCTTATTAATTGAGCCTGATAATTTACGTAGTGCTTGAGACATTAGTCGAGCTTGTAAGCCGACATGGCTCGCTCCCATCTCACCATCAATCTCTGCACGAGGAACTAACGCAGCAACCGAGTCGATAACAACGATGTCAATCGCACCACTTGAAACTAAGGCATCGGCAATCTCTAAGCCTTGCTCGCCCGTATCTGGTTGAGATAAAAGTAATTCATCGATGTTAACGCCTAGTTTCTCCGCATATTGAGGATCCAATGCATGCTCAGCATCGATAAAAGCGGCTGTTCCACCATTTCGTTGCACTTCTGCAATTGCGTGTAAAGAAACAGTTGTTTTACCTGAACTCTCAGGACCATATACTTCAATAATTCGGCCACGTGGATACCCACCTACGCCCAATGCAACATCTAACGCTAAAGAACCACTAGGGATAGTTGAAATTTTTTGATCAGCTTTTTCGCCTAATTTCATAATAGAGCCTTTCCCAAAGTTCTTTTCAATTTTTTTCAGTGCGGCATCTAAAGCCACTTTACGATCATCTGCCAATGGATAATCCTCCTTTAATTTATATAAACTTATTTTTCATTTCCTGTTAGTAGGTCTATCATATCTCTTTTGTACCAAAAAAGCAAGAAAAAACCGAACAAACATTCGCATATTTATTTTTTATTAATGATTCGGTGCCGCAAAAGATCTAACCCTCGCATAACCGCACTCTGTCTAATATAATTTCGGTCACGGTTAAAATGGAAACATTCTGCAATGGTTGGTTGGCCTTCTTCCGCCAGCCCAATCCAAACAGTGCCTGTCGGTTGACCTTCGATTGGGTCACCAGCGACCCCAGTAAATGATAAACCATAGTTAGATTTAGCTAACTGACGCGCTTTCTCTGCCATTTCTTTGGCACACGCTTCACTTACCGTGCCATGTTCTTCTAAAAGTTCATGAGAAATTCCTAAAAAGTTCTCTTTTGTTTCTTGCGAATACGTCACGAAGCCTCCCTTAAAAATCTTCGAAGCACCCGCAATTTCCCCCAGTGTACTTTGGAATAGGCCAGCAGTGAGGCTCTCAGCAGCCGTAACGGTTTGTCCGTTTTGTAATAACAAATCCACTGTTACCTTGGCTAAACTATTGTCATCCCCATACCCATAAAAATAGTCTCCCACTTTAGCTAAAACCTTTTCTTCCGTCGCTGTTAATAATTCTTCGCCGGCTACTAAGTCTTTTGTTTTAACTGTTAAACGAAGTGTCACTTCATTAGGCTTAGCATAAGACGCAATGGTTGGATTCGTTTGATGTGCAATCAACGATTGAATCTCGGTCACCAGCTGTGATTCACCAATGCCATAAAAACGCAAGACTCTTGAAATCAATTGTTCTTCTTGTGGAAACGCATTAATCAATAAAGGTCGTGCCGCTTGTTGAAACATCGGAATTAATTCATTGGGCGGCCCTGGTAAGAGCAAATAGCTTGTTGTGCCTTCTGTTACGAAAGAACCAACCGCTAATCCTGTCGGGTTTTGAAGAACTTGTCCACCTTCAATAGCTAACACTTGTCGTAGATTATTTTCCGTCATTGGCCGCTTAGACTGTTGGAAAAACTGGTGCAAGCGGTTCAATCCTTCTTGATCTTCTACTAATGATTTATGGAGATGTTGTGCGACAACTTGCTTGGTTAAATCGTCTTCTGTAGGTCCTAGCCCTCCACAAAGGACAATTAAATCACTTCTTTGTTCTGCTTCTGTTAGTAGCGTTTCTAAGCGGCCGCCGTTATCACCAACAACGGTCTGATAGTAAACATCGATGCCTAGCGCAGCTAACTCTTCTGATAAAAAGGTGGCGTTGGTATTCACTACTTGTCCCAGTAATAACTCTGTTCCGACTGCAATGATTTCTGCTTTCATTGATTTCCCCTTCTCTAATAACATACGTAGTTAAACTCACTTTCCATTTTAGCACAACAAAATTTTTACAAAAGAATTTGAGCTTCAGGAAATAATTTTTTTATCAGGAAATTTATTAATTATTACGAAAAAAATGTTCATTTTCTCACAATACATTGTATAATAACGTTATATCGAAAGGAGAGAAATGAATGAGTGTAGTATTAGGACTTTTGGGTCTATTAGGGTTACTTGTCAGCGGGGGACTGACTATCAAAGCATTAATTAAGAAACAACCGAAAAAACAATATGGCTATGCCGCGTTAGCAAGTGCCGCTCTATTTATTGGTGGGGTTGCCACGACAGATTCTTCCCCAACGCTTTCACTTGATGCAGAGAGTGTTGAAACCGATGCCAATGGCTCAGCCACCATCAAAGGCGAATACGATGGCAACAGCAAACTAACAGCCAATGGCAAGGAAGTAAAAACGAAAGACAAAACGTTTGCTTACAAAGTAAAACTGTCCGATGAAAAAACGCAAAAAATCACCTTTGTAGCTGAGAAGAAAGATACCAAAGTTGAAAAATCAGTCGAAGTCACACCGTCAAAAGAATTTATTGCGAGCATCACAGATTCTGAGCAAGAATTGGCCAAAACAGAAAAAGCCTTAGCTTACGCTGAAAAACAACCTTCTCAGAAAAACTATGATGAAGCCGCAACCTTAGTATCTTCATTAAGTCAAGAATACGAGGAATACAATGATCGCCTTGAAAAAATCAAAGAAGCAGTACCTGTTGATGAAGCAGTTACAACTGCTGAAAAATCTAAAAGTAAAAGCGATTATCAAGCAGCTGAAAAATTAGTAGCTGCTGCCCCAGTTGGCAAAGAAGGATTTCAACAACGATTAACGACTGTTCAAACCGCTATCGCTGAAAAAGAAAAAAATGAACAATTAGTCGCCAGTGCAACTGCCGCTGTTGAAAAAGCTGAACAAGAACCAACCAATGAAGCTTACTATAATGAAGCGATCAAACAAATTGACGCTTTAAACTCCCCAAATCAAGCTTTAACAAAACGGGTAGCCGTTGTTAAAACTCAATTAGATGCCCACAAAGAAAAACAACGAAAAGAAGCAGAAGCTCAAAAACTAGCCGCTGAAAAAGCGCAAAAAGAACAAGCCAAAGCGGCAGCAAAAGCGCAAGCTGAAGCAGAGGCGCAACAAGCCGCACAGGCGCCGGCGGAAGTCGAGACGGCTGCTGCGGAAGCACCAAGCGGTAACGCCTTAATTAAAGGGTCACGTAATGGAATTTATCATGTACCTGGAAGTAGATATTATAATAGAACTACGAATCCAGTAGCTTGGTTCTCTACTGTTGAAGAAGCAGAAGCAGCAGGATACCGAGCACCCAAACAGTAAATACATTAGCAATAATTAATCAAACAAGAAAATGGGGCCTCCGTTGTTTTAACGGAGGCCCCATTTTTCTTGTTTCTTTTATTGATACACACTAATTCGTTGATTTGGGTGTGCATTACTTTCCACTTCATCTAACATGGCAACGGCGTAGTCTGCGTAACTAATGTAGCTGTCACCTTGACTATTGGTTGTTAATTCTTCGCCAGCGACTTCATAATGGCCTGTCGCAGGACCTTCAGCATCAAACATGGCTGCAGGACTAATATAGGTCCAGTGGATGTTTTGAGCTTCTTTCAATAAGTTTAAAGCTTCGCCCATCGCCGAAGCTAATGGCTGAATTTCTGCTGGGAATGATGGTGTATCTTTTAATTGAGTTGTGTGTTCTGGGTCCACATACAAGGTTCCAGCGCCCCCAACGACAAACAAGCGCGTTTTTTGATTGGTTAAAATCTCAATCAAATGCTGGGTAGATTTTGGGAAATCTTGCACATCAGGGAATCCTAAGGCACTAATTAATACATCAAACGCTTGAATATCTTCTGTTGTTAATTGATAAACATCTTTTTCAATGGTCGGTGTGCCATCTGTTATTTTTGAGGCATTACGAACGATGGCTGTCACGTCCATCCCGCGACGTTTAGCTTCTGCTAAAAGTAATTGTCCTTCTTTTCCTGTTGCTCCTAATACTGCTACTTTCATGTAAATCATCCTTTCATTTTTAAATAGAACTAAAATAGTTACATTTAATACTTTAAAAGTAGAGAGATTACTTATCTCTCTTAACTTCTATTTCATGAATCACATCTGCTAAGGTGATGCTTTTCAATTCTTCTTCCATTTTTTGTTGCACTTTAGTAAATTCAGTTTCTAGTACCGATTGGATATTTGCCCCAACGGAACAGTTTGGATTAGGATTTTGATGGATATTGAAAATCTCTCGTTCCAATTCAACCGCTGTATAAATTTCATACAGTGAGATCTCTTCTGGTTTCTTTAATAAGGTATTTTTATTGGCTCCACGCATGGAATGAATCAAGCCGGCTTTTTTTAACTGGCTCATTAGTCGTCGAACAACGACTGGATTCGTATTCACGCTCGAAGCAATGTATTCAGAAGTCACTTGTTCTTGAGGACCTGTTTCAATCAAACTTAAAATATGAATCGCAACACTTAATTTCGTTGACATGGCCATGTCTAATCACTCCAAACTAAATGTAACGTTATTTGTTACATTTACAGAATACGCTGTTTCGTTTTATTTGTCAATGAGAAACCTCTGACTATTCAAAATAAAAATCATTTGTTGAAACAACACGGGCCCCAAACGGCATTAACGCTAATTTCGCCAATTTAAAGGATTGTTGCCCAAACGGAATACCGATGATTGTCAGACAAAGCAACAAGCCACTAATACAATGCCCAATTGCTAATGGTAGTCCACTGATAATCAGCCAAATAATATTTACCACCAAAGATACGCCGCTATCACTATACACGACTCGCTTTTTAAACGGCCAAAAGCTCAATCCCGCTAATTTGAAACATTGTAAACCAATCGGAATACCAATGATTGTAATGCACCAAATCACGCCTGCGAATAGCCAAGATAAGCCACCAAAAAAGCCGCCAAAGATGAACCATAAAATATTGCCCAGTGTTTTCATTCTTGTTCCTCTACTTTCCTCATTAAAAATTATGTATGTGAGTAAGTATACCACGAAAGCTTCTTTTTGTTTCAAACAATATTGTAAGGTTGCTGACTCGTTAAAAGACGAAGACGCTGTTTCATGATACAATGAAGAAACTAACGATAAAGGAGCAGACTTCATGGACTTACATTTAACCGTTGATCTAAAAAAAACAAAGACACTCATTGATTTAGCCGATCAGGCCCACTTAATCATTGAACAAACAACTAAATTACCGAAAAAAGAGGCAGCGATTCTTTTCTTGCTAAGAGATAACCAACTAGTTGCTTTAGGACTTGCTGAAGAAAAAGCTACATATAAAGAAGTTTCTTTTGATCACTCGATTTTGTTGAAACCGACTTGGGACACAGAACTTGCCTATTTAGCGCAAGCTTTCCTAGATGATGCGAAAGAAAGTGGTTTAACATTGGAAGCAACCCCAACGACAGTCAAAATTCCGAAAAGTGCGGTAGCGACAGTGACTAACTATAAAGAAACAGTCACCTTTATCTTGGAACGTTTTGGCTACTCTCTGTTTAAAAAACCGGCGCCGAAAAAAGCCAGACCAGCCAAAGCACGCCACAAATGGACAAAAGAAGTTAGCCAAATTCCTTTTTATATTGATACTCGACAAAGCAAAGCAACTGTTTTTTGGCAAAAGCGCAATGAAATGCTTATTAAAGCTGGCGCGACAATGATGCCAGAAGCCCCTTTAAATAAAGACGGGTCTGTCGGTTTCTCCGCTAGATTTGGTGAAAAACTTCGTGATGAACGCAAGGGCCAATTTAAAAACTTTGTCACAACGGAAGATATCGTCTTAAAAAGCGTTAATGAAGTCGGCTTGTTTCTCTATTTTGCTGGAAAAAACAGCTGGTTAGAGCTAGTTGATGAGAACGGCAAAACCTTAAATGAATGGACTGTGGTGGAATAAACCTTATAAAAAAATGTCACGCCTGATTTTTATGATTCAGGCGCGACATTTTTTTAATTTAAATAACTTTTTGCTATCGCTTGATACTTATCAATCATATCTAAATAATTATCAATTTCGACATATTCGTCGACTTGGTGTGCAGTAGTGGTCACACCTGGTCCAAAGACAACGCAATCAAATGTATTGTCTGATTTAGTAAATTCAGCTAAGTCTGTGGTCCCAGCGCTTGTCACTAATGGTAATGGTTGATCAAATTGGGCTTGAATGGCTTGAATTAACGCAGAATCTTTCTCAGCTTTTACAGGAATTTTATTGTAATCAATCGTTAATTCTAA
>SKEZ01001248.1_pt1 | contig 14683 bp, 7 predicted proteins | sample 4843881 | NCBI WGS metagenome assembly SKEZ01 (sample SAMN11008796, study PRJNA524170) | human gut metagenome | isolation source: fecal sample from pouch patient p1, p46 | place: Israel: Tel-Aviv | reverse complement strand
ATTCAAAATGAATCGGTCCGTTGCAAGAAATCGCTATCAATTTTAGCTAATCGATGAACTTAACACGCCAATCGTACGCTTAATCCTCATGCGTATGCCGCCGACGTCCTAATCCCATTAACCCTAATAATCCCGTTAATCCGAGTACTACCGCGCCTTGTTGTGCTGAGCGGTCGCGCTCGCCCGTCTGTGGCAGTGTGTCAGCAGTCGTGTCAGTTACTCGTGTCACAGGTGTCGCTGCTGCTTTGGCTGCGCTAGTATGCTCATTGTTGGCCGGTAGAGCTGGCTCAGCGGTCGTCTTGACCGTAGTCTGTGCACGAGTAGCCGCGGCCGGTTGTTGCTTTGTCGTAATCCGATCATCAACGCCCCAGTCGACGGTATGACCATCCGAATCGTTAGGTCGCTCACTCGGCTTCGGTGTTTCACTAGGATCAGCGATACCTGCATGATCATTGTTGTCAGGGTTAGTCGTCTCACCATGATCATTGTTGTCAGGGTCGGTCGTGTTAATGTGATCATCTTCCGGCAAGACAACGGTCACCACAGCCGTTTTAGTTAACTGATTACCGGCAACATCAGTATAGTGGTAAGTCAACGTGTACTGGCCAGCGCGTTGCGTGTTGACCGTACCATCGACCGCGATATCGGCTAATGTCAGTGCTTGGCCCTGGGCATCGGTTGCACGTTCAAAATTATCCTGAGCAGTCCAAGCGTTTCCAACGGTCAACTGACTATCACGCACTTGTAGCCGGGCCTGACTAGCCAATACATTGATGCTCGTCGTGACAGTAATCAAATTACCCGCACGGTCCATGTAACTTAGTGTCAGTGGGTAATTGCTGGCCCGCCGTAAGTTCAAGGTACCATCTACAGTCACCCGCTGGCGCTGCGCCGCTGTCAGCAACGTGCCATCCGCTGCCAAACTCGTTGACCAGTCAACACTATCATTCAGTGACCAGGTCGTCTTAGGGCCGGCAATCACGGTAACTGGCCGCGTACTGATTTTAGCCTGCGTGGCAACGGTTGTCACTTGGACCAACGCCGTTTGTTGTTGTCCCAGCGAGTCCGTGTAAACCAGTTGCACAGTTTGTGGCTGCCCAATATGGGCAACCGTTAAGTCTGGCATCGCCACGACTGTAATAGCGGCATTATTGACCGCAATCGGCTGGCCCATACCATCAGTAATCGTTCCAATACCCTGATGATAATCCCACTTGGCAGTCGGACCCGCGATGACCGTTTGTGGCTGAGTCGTTAATGCTGCTTGGTCGACTGTCACCGTCGTAGTCGCAGTTTTTACGTTGCCCACCTCATCAGTATATGTCAGGGTGACTTGTTGTTTCCCAGCCTGTTGAGCATTGATGGTCGTCATCGTAACACTTTGATAATTTTGACTAGTCTGGCCCCAGGCGTCCGTTAAACCAGTGACTAGATCCGCAACCGTTAATTTTCCGACAACTGCAGGCCAGATCACCTGATCAGCACTAGTCGTCATGTGCGCCCGTGAGGCGACTGTTGTGACCTCCGCCGTGGTGGTTTGGGTCAATCCTAATTCATCAGTGTAACTGAACGTAACGACTTGAGGCCGCCCCACCATGGCTGTACTCAAGTCCGGGCCTGTCAAGACTTTAAGATTGGCATCACCGACATTAATCACTTCACCGGCAGCATTCGTCACGGTTTTAAAGTTCGTCTGATAATCCCAATGGGCAGTCGGCCCGGCAACCGGTCGAGCGGTTTGGGTCGTTAAGGCGGCTTGATCAACCGTCACTTGGGCAGTTGTTGTCACCTCGTTGCCGTAATCATCGGTATACGTTAGAGTCACCGTTTGGGCACCAGGCTGGCTGGCATCGACCGCACTCATCTTGACATTGGTCAAAGACGACACTTGAGTGCCATCCGCGCCGGTAATCGTTTGCAAAAAGTTGGCTGGCGTCAGTAGCCCCGCATCTTTGGCCCATACAATCTGTGCCGGACGTGGCACGAGTGCCGCCTGTGATGCCGTTAAGGTCAAAGTAGCTGACACAGTATGTGTCTGTTGTAGATCATCTGTGTACATCAAGGTAACCGTTTGCGGCTTATCGATCATTTTAGCCGTTAGTTGCGGGCCGGTTATGACCGTAATCTTAGCTTGATCAGGATTAAACTGGTGGCCTTGCGAATCCGTAACAGTCGCCAATTGTTGCCGATAATCCCAAGTCATACTTGGTCCCCAGATTTGAGTCCGGTTCTGACTATCAATCTTGGCCTGATCAACCGTTACTTTTACAACGGTACTTACTTCGTTACCAGCCGCATCCGTATAAGTTAATGAGACGGGTTGAACACCTGGCCAGGTCGCGTCTAGCTTAGACATCCGAACGATTTGATAATCAGTCACCTGTTGTCCAGAGGCGTCCGTTAAGCTCGTTACAAGGTCATTAGCCGTTAGCTTCGCCGCGGCATCCGGTTGCACGATAACTGCCGCCTTGGCCGTTAACATAGCTTGTGAGGCCTCAGCTGTCACCATTGCCGTGACCGACTGGGATTTCCCGAGCTCATCCGTATAAATCAGTGTGATCAGCTGTTGTTGCCCGACTGAATCAACATTCAGATCTGGCCTGTTCAACACTTTAATTGTCCCCGGTTGGACGGTAATAAGTTGCCCAGCTGCATTCGTCAACTGACTAATACCGGCTTCGTAACTCCACGTTGCCGTCGGGCCGGCAATTACCGTACTTGGTTTTGTCACTAGCTTTGCCTGGTCGACTGTCACATTGGCATACGCGACGGATTGATTACCCGCAACATCCGTGTAAGTCAACGTCAAACGTTGCTGCCCCGCTAACTTGGAATCCAGCACACTCATTTTGACATTGTCGCGATTTGTAATCAGATGACCTTCAGCATCGTATAAACGATCAACTAAGTCCGTTGCCGTCAGTTGTTTAGCTTGATCAGGCCAAATAATCTGGTCAGCAACAGCCGTGATCTTCGCCTTTGAAAGCGTCGTCGTTACAATCACGTCGGTCGTGTGAATTTTACCCAGACTGTCAGTATAGGTCAACGTAACCGTCTGTGGCTTGCCAGTTTTTGCCGGAGTTAAATCAGGCGTTGTGGCTGTAATGTCAGCAGTATCGACATCAATTGTCTTTCCGTTGGTATCGATGACTTGAGTGACGCTGTCCCGGTAATCCCAAGTCGCCGTTGGGCCGGCAATTGGATGTGTCGCTTGACCAGTGATTGTGGCCAAATCCACGGTGACAGTCGTCTGAGCAGTCGTCTGATTGCCATACGCATCCGTATACGTCAGTGTCACGGTTTGCGGCCCGATAGCTTTAGGATCAAAACCACTCATCGTCACATCATCAAAATTATGAATTTGAACGCCATCCACATCGTACAGTGCCGACACTAGCGACGACGCAGTTACCATGTTCGCGTTTTCCGCTAAAATTACTTGCTTGGAAACGGCAGTAATGGACGCTTTTGAAGCCGTGGCTTCGACATTGGCAGTCTTTGTGTGTACTTGTCCTAAATCATCGGTATATTCAATCACGATTGGATACGTACCAGCCACACTTAAATCTGGATGTTGAACGACCGTAATCTTAGCATTGCTTAATGTTAGCGATTGTCCCTTAGAATCAGTGACGGCTTTGATGTTATCAGCATAGTTCCAAGTCGCCTTAGATCCCGCCACTTGAGTGTGATTTTGAAGCGTTAGCGTTGCGAAATCCACGGTTACAGTCGTCGAAACAGTCGTTTGATTGCCATACGCGTCCGTATACGCTAACGTTACTGTTTGTGGTCCGATAACTTTAGCATTAAAGCCACTCATCGTCACATCATCAAAATTATAAATTTGAACGCCATCCGCATCGTACAGTGTCGACACTAGTGACGACGCAGTTACCATGGTCGCTTTTTCTGCCAAAATCACCTGCTTAGAAACGGCAGTAATGGCCGCTTTTGAAGCCGTCACTTCAACATCGGCAGTCTCTGTGTGCGCTTGCCCTAAATCATCAGTATATTCAAGTACAATTTTATAAGTTCCAGCCACACTTAAATCTGGACGTTGCACGACCGTAATCTTGGCATCGCTTAATGTTAGCGACTGGCCCTTAGAATCAGTGATGGCTTTGATGTTATCAGCATAATTCCAAGTCGCCTTAGGTCCTGCCACTTGAGTGTGATTCTGAAGCGTTAGCGTTGCGGAATCCACGGTTACAGTCGTCGAATCAGTTGTTTGGTTACCATACGCATCCGAATACGTCAGTGTCACGGTTTGTGGCCCGATAGCTTTAGCATCAAAACCACTCATCGTCACATCGTCAAAATTCGTGGTTTTATTTCCCGCCGCATCAATTAACTCACTGACCAGGTCGGTTGCCGTCAGCTTTTTGGCTTCATCAGGTATGATGATCTGGTCGCTGACAGCCGTAATCTTCGCCTTCGAAGCCACCGTGTTGACAACCGCAGTGACTAAGTGTTCTTTGCCCAACTCATCCGTATAACTGAGTGTCACCGTTTGGTCATGGCCGACCATCGCAACACTTAAATCAGGTTCAGTAACGACTTTAATATCAGCGGTTGCGAGATTATCAAGCAACTTTCCATTTGCATCCTTGACCCATTCCAAACCAGCTAGATAGTCCCATTTAGCTTTAGGCCCCGCAATTGGATTCGTTAGCTTGGTCTTCAAATCTGATTGGTCAACCGTTACTTTGGCATAAGCTGTCACTAGATTGCCAGCTTCATCCGTATAAGTAATAGTAACGGTCTGCGCGCCACCCTTGCTCGTGTCAATTGAACTCATTGTGACATCTGTTAGGTTGGTACTAGTATCGACGGGGTTCCCGTTGGCAGCCGTGATTGTCACCAAATCGGCGACTTTTAATTGAGCAACCTCACTGGGCCAAATCGTTAACGGCGCCTTGGTTGTAACTTGTGCCTGAGAAGCAACGACTGTTACTTGAGTTGGGACGCTGATGACATTGCCCAACGCATCCGTATACGTGAGTGTGACAGTTTGCGACCCAATTTGCGTTAAATCAGGTTGCTGATCAACCACAATGTTAAGTCCATCTAAACTAACCGGGTTCCCATCAAAATCAGTGACACTCGTGACATACTGGCGGTAGTCCCAACTTGAGTTTTTGGGTCCTTTAATGATAGTACTATTACGCATTGTTAAGTCGGCCTTAGTTGCGACCATCGTCACCGTGGTGGTTGTCGTGTGAACCATGCCAGTAGCATCATCCGTATACGCCAGTGTAACCGTTTGTGTGCCAGCTTTACTCGTATCCAAGCCTGTAACCGTAGCCGTCGCGAGTTCGTCGGCACTTAGCTTATCGCCGGCCGCATTGCGGGAGTTATCCGTGTCGATTAAATCATTAATCGTATACGTTGGCTTAGCACCCATTTTGATCGTCAACGGTTTACCAACTAGTTTGCCTTGATTTACCGCTACCGCAACCGTACTAGTTTGCTGCCATACTTTGCCATACGCATCCGTATACTGCAAGTCAACTTGATAGGTACCGGTAGTTTGAGTGTCGACCGTCGTTACAGCAGTATCGCCGTTCACGCTAATCACTTTGACGACTGTGTCAGCGGTCGCATAAATATCAGTCCCATTCACATCTTTTAATGTTGCAACACTATCGGCAACTCGCCACGTCGTCTTCGGCCCGGCAATTAATCCGGTTACATTCTTGGACGTGAAATCAGCATAGGATGGGCTAGTTTCCCAGACCCAAGTGATTGTATCGGCTGGATTATCGACGCCATTATACAAAGCCATTAACTCACTCGACGTATACGTCTGGGTGGCATCAGCTTGATTGACCCATTTACCGGTATAGCCAGTTCCAGTTGGAATGTCTGGCAATGAACTACCGACTAAATATGTTTTTGACCCAACCGTTAATGCGTTTAGGTTCATGGGCAACGGATTCCCGCTACTATCTTGATTCAAAAACATATCATGATCTGCAGGTTCCTTATTCATATCAGCTTCAGTGACTGCTGCAAAGTTAGACATGTCCAAACTCGCAATGTTGATTGCCTTTAATCCAGGGGTTCCCTCAAACATAAACTTAGTACTAGTTAACGTACTGCCCGTCTGCCAGCCCGTTATATCAAGATCAGTGAGATTGGTATCATTTAAAAACATCGATGACAACGCTGTAACATTCAACAAGTTCCAGCCATGTAAATCCGCCGTTGTTAAACTCTTATCTCCATTGAATAACCCATCTATATCCGTGACCATCCGCACATTCCAAGTACTTAGAACAATACTGATCAAGGCCGTGTTAAATGAAAACATTCTTTTTAAGCTCACTGGTTGAACCGTATTCAACTGCCACTGACTTAAATCATAAGATTGAACTCGCGAGTCACTGGCGAACATAGAGTCAAAGGACGTACCAGAACTGACATTCCAATGCGCTAATCCTGAAAAGTCAGCAATCTTAGTTCCCATAAACATCATTGAAAAGTCAGTGACTTTCGAAGTATCCAGATTTTCAAGGCCATCAATACTGGCCAAATTTGGATTATACCGGAACATATAACTAGTATCAGTCCCCGCATTAATTGGACCATCAATCACTACTTTCGTTAACTCACTGCCAAAATCCCCCGGTACGTCGCTGACATCACCCACTCCGGTCCAATCACCAGCATGAATCGTCAACACACCATCATCTGTGTACTGCCAGGCACTTGTTCCCAGAGTCCCAGTTGAGACAACAGTTGCGGGTGTGGCGGCTCGCGCTAATAGTGCCCGATTTAACTGGACTTTATCGTTAGTCGTCGTAATTGTATTAGTTGTGGCAGTTACAGCTATCGGACTAGTTTCTGAATCCACAACTTTTTCAGTTTCATTAGAATCTTTCGAGTCTGAGTCACTAATACTGGCCATTGTGCTAGTACTTGGCGATGCGACACTTGAACGATTAGTTTGTAGTGATTCATCAGCCACCACCGTGTCCGTCACATTAGATTGAATGCCACTCTCAGAGCCCGTTCCTTGATCATTTTGATAATCAGAATTTTGTGTTGTGACTTTCTGTGAACTCGATGCGACACTTACTGAGCTGTTTGACGTTTGGTCCAAACTGTCGCCAGAACCAGTTTTAGCCTGACTGCTTGCTGATGCCGAATCAGAGGTACTGAGATTACTGGTTGCGTTTTCATTTTCTCCTACTGCCGTAACCGGTTGTTCAGTCTTTGAGTCAGTAGTGGTGCCACTAACCGCCTGTTTTTTTTGAGCACTAGTATTTGTTGTTGCCGCATTAATCGCCGTCGCACTAGACTGAGTCGTTGCCCCTGTTGTACTAGTCGTAGTAGTCCTTAAAACCTGTGAGTTGGATGATGAGGATGCCCCAGCAGTGGTCGTAGCTGCGGTGGCTGCGGTCGTCGTTTCCGTATCTGCTCGACTTATCAGTGGATTCAGAGTAAAGGTAGCCACGGTAATACCAGCAAATACCCAGAAACGTCCCTTTTTATACATTTTATAATGCTGCTTGCTCGTTATAAATCTATTCATACATGTCCCCCCAAGAATCCATGCAATAAATCATATCAAAATTAACTTATTATCAATTTGAGTTATACTAAATCTGATTAATATCAGAATAATAACATTCTCCAAAGTTTAGCATCAATTATATTTATTGAATCAATTAATAAATAACGCGTTTAACTATCAATACAATTATATGCTAACATAATTACCGACTAAGTCGCAAGTGCTTGTACCCGACCTTTCGCAAAATATTTATAGCCTGATAACTATTTTGCTAGTATCTAGAACATTTATAACAGTGAGCACTACATCAGTACATATAAAATATATGCTTGCCGTCGTCCGTCCACGGCACAGAACCACCAACAACACATACTAAAAAAGGTCTTCCAAGAATCGAATTAATTCTTGGAAGACCTTTTTATGACGCTGCCATACTCGTTGTATGGTGCAGCGATGCAACGCTAACGTAATCGATGCCTAGTAATGTTTCATAACCCGGTCGATTTGACGCTGTTGTTCGCGTTTCTTGATATCTTGCCGTTTGTCGTATTCCCGTTTCCCGTGAGCGACTCCAATTAAGACTTTCGCAAATCCATGCTTGAGATACATCTTAAGTGGAATAATCGTCACACCCTTAGTCATCGTTGCTGCACCTAGCTTACTGATTTCTTTCTTGTGCAACAAAAGTTTCCGGGACCGCAACGGGTCAACGTTATAACGGTTACCCTCTTTAAACGGACTAATGTGAACGTTTTGCATCCAGGCTTCACCGTTGCGAACTTGAACGAAACCATCCTTTAAGTTGACCCGCCGATCGCGAACGGATTTGATTTCCGTCCCCGTCAGCGCAATGCCAGCTTCATAGGTTTCCTCAACAGCGTAGTCATGGCGTGCTTTCCGATTTTGAGCGAGGGCGGTATCTGGGTGCTTACCGTGTTGTTTGGCCATTGCCGCACATCCCCTTACTTAAAAATTAACGCCGACGATCAGTTGATGACCGCCGATTGTTGTTAGTACTATGATTATTATTGTTGCTATTATGATTATTATTGTTCCGGCGACCATTGCTATTGCCATTACGATGGTTATTGTTGTTGCCACCACGATGGTCGTTATTCCGGTTATTATTGTTCCCATTTCGCCGGTAGTTACCGTTATTGCCACCACGCCGGTTATTACCACGATAGTTATCATGATGTTCCCGCTTTGGCAATAAATCAGTCTTTGGCGCTTCTTCAGGATTCAATAACTTAAAGTCGACTTCTCGTTGATCCTTATCGACCCGCATTAGTTGAACTTTGACGGGCTGGCCGATTCTAAATGTCCGTTTCGTCTTACGGCCAACCAACGCTAATTGTTTTTCAACGTATTCGTAGTAGTCGTCGTCCATCGTACTGATATGAACTAAGCCTTCAACGGTATTTTCTAGTTCAACAAACAGACCGAATTTCATAACGGAATCAACAACGGCTTCAAACGTCTCACCAACGTGATCAGCCATATATTCAGCCTTCTTCATCGAATCAACGTCGCGTTCAGTATCAATCCCCCGCCGTTCATGATCAGAAGTCGTTTCCGCAATATTTGGTAGGTTATCCCGATAACGTGCCCGGGCTTCTTCACCAGTGCCGTTTTCAGCATAATGGCGAATCAAACGATGAACCATCATATCTGGATACCGCCGAATTGGTGACGTAAAGTGAGTATAATACGGTGCCGCCAACCCAAAGTGACCAAGCGACTGGTCAGCGTATCGGGCCTGCTTCATGCTCCGCAGCATCATGACTGAGACCATGGCTTCTTCGGGCTTACCAGCAACCTTCTTCAAAACGTCTTGAAGCATCTTCGGCTTAACATCCTTAGAACTCCCCTTGACACTGACACCAAAGTTAGTGACGAATTCAAAGAAACTAAGCATCCGGTCACTATCAGGCGTTTCATGTACCCGGTAGATAAACGGTACCTTAAGTTGACTATAGTTTTTTGCAACCGTTTCGTTGGCTGCCAACATGAAACTTTCGATCATTCGTTCAGCTAAGCCACGTACCCGTAATTGAATGTCAATTGGATGACCGGCTTCGTCAACGATAATTTTAGCTTCGTTATCATCAAAATCGATCGCACCACGATGCCGCCGATGCTTGTACAAGATACGGTGTAAGTCGCCCATCGTATCAAACATGTCGACCAAGTCCGCGTACTTTTCACGAGTCTTGGGGTCATGGGCTTCGAGAATCTGATTAACAGCGTCATAAGTCATCCGGGCGTGTGACCGAATCACACTTTGGAAAATCTTATGGTTAACGATTTCCCCCGTTTGATCAATCTCCATCTCACAACTCATGGCTAATCGTTCAACATCAGGATTTAAGGAACAAATCCCGTTTGATAGCCGCCGTGGCAACATTGGAATCACACGGTCAGTTAAGTAAACTGACGTCCCACGTTTGAATGCTTCCCGGTCTAACTCAGAGTTCTCGGTGACATAATGGCTAACATCCGCAATGTGAACGCCTAGATGGAAGTTCCCATTTGGCAAGCGCCAAGCAACAACCGCGTCATCCAAGTCTTTAGATTCGGCGCCATCAATCGTTACTAATGGCTGGTCCGTAATGTCGACCCGACCAACTTTTTCTTCATCAGTCACGTAATCCGGAATCCGGTTGGCTTCATCCGTCACTTCTTCTGGAAACACTGATGGGACGTCGTGTTGGTAGACCACTTGTAAGACGTCCATCCCAGGATCATCAACACTCCCAATGACCTGCTTGGCAATCCCAATCATCCGCGTTGGATGCTGAGCGTCAGGATAAGCAGCCACTTCAGCAATGATGACTTCCCCCTCAGTGGGGTGTAAGCCCTGATCAGTGATTAATAACTGATATTTGGATAATTTCTTATCCTTAATTTCCACAGAACCAATAATCCCGTCTTCATCCGTACTTGGTGTATACGCACCGACAATCTGGGTATAGTTCCGTTTAACGATGCTGACAATTTTACCTTCAGGGCCGCGGTCGGAACCGGGACGGGCTGGTCGAATGATTTCAACCGCAACATCGTCACCGGTAATGGCAAACTGCGTGTTGTCCGGATTAATGTAAATATCAGGCAAATCGGGATCGTAACGAACGAAACCAAAGCCCTTGTCATTACCATGAAATGAACCTTCAACAGTCTTCGTTTCCTGGACCAGCTTGAAATGATCATGATCATCGGTACTAACTAATTTTTTACGTTCCATATTCGCAAGTTCCTTTACTAGAAAAGTAAACGCCGTTGCGCCTGTAAAATGCAATTCATCCGTTAGTTGTTCAACACTATACGTGCGATCGGGATGAGCTTGCAAAAAAGTCAGGATTTGTTCTTGTAAGTTTGCTTCTGACATTATTTACCTCATTTATAAATAGTTTTTAAATATGTTAAAACATCTTGTTCCAATTGGTGATGCGCACTGTTGACGGTAATCACGTGTCCAGCATCAGCATACCAATGAAAATCAACTGGTACTTGTGGTAATTGATCACGTAATTGTCGCGCCACCGTCGCATCAATTAATTCATCTTGCCCACCCTGACCAATGAAGAAAGGTTGGGTCACAGCGCTGAGGTGACTCGTAACCTCTGTCGTAGTAAAGGTATTGACTGCCTGCAATTGCCGCTGAACCAGTTCCGGCAACGTCATTAAGATCTGTTCACGCTCGGCAATTGAAAATTGACTGTGCGCCAGTTGATGGTGACTCAGCGTGATAAACATTTCAGCAACGTCACTACGATTACCAGCAAATAGTGGTGAACTAAACGTGCCACCACCTAGCAACTGAGGATCACGCTCCAAGGCCGCCGTCGCAAAAATACCACCTAATGATAAGCCAAAGATACTAATTTTAGTATAGCCTTTTTGCCGCATAAATGATATTGCTTGTTGCGTATCTTGCCACCATTGCGCCGGCGTCTGTGCGAGAATATCTCGTGGATCATCAGTCGCGTGTCCACTGAATTGGGGGCCATAAACTGTATAATCTTCCCGTTCTAATGCTCGTGCTAACATCCGCACATCATTGGCACTTCCCGCATAGGCGTGCAATAAAATGACGGCATGTTGGCCATGTTCAAAGAAAAACGGTTCCGGTTGTTTCAGCATCATTACACCACCTTAAAAAAAAGCCTCCTGAAATCACAGGAGGACGGTCAATTACTTCGATGAGTACCATGCTAGAGCTAACGCCAGGATAAAGAATGCGATTCCTAATACCACGGTTACCTTCTGCATGAACGCTTCAAAACCGCGGGGCTTCTGCTTGGCAAACAAGTCATCAGCACCACCGGTTAATGAAGACATGGCATCATTAGTTTTGGATGGTTGCATCATCACCGCAATGATAATCAAAACGGAAACAACCAGTATTAACGTTAACAATAAATTATACAAGAAATGTGCCTCCTAAAGCCTCCGCTATGTCTATAACAATTTAACATATTTTGCCTTATTTTTCCAGTATCCTGAACAATTCGTTGCTTTGTTTAGTGCTCAGGGCGTCGCGACCGTTAAATGTGCGATTTGATGACGCACCCACGCACGGTTATCCCGGTCAGTCAAGATAATTAAGGTATCACCAGCCCGCATCAAGGTGTCGCCATGCGGGATCACTTGACGCTCCCCGCGGCGAATAGCAATCAATAATGACTCTGCTGGCCATTTAAAATCACGAACTTGATGGCCCTCTAACTTAGAGCCTTCAAAGATCGGCAATTCTAACCGATCCTGGATACCGCTATGTTCCGGTAACCGCGGCTGAATTAACTTCTCTAGCAAAGCCTCATAAATCGGAGCGCCGCCTAAGAGATCCACGACTAAGTAGGCCGTCATCGAAACGACTGCTAATGGCATCAAGTGGTGTAGTGTCCCGACCATTTCAGTAATCAATAAAATTGCGGTAAACGGTGCTTTACCAATGCCGGCAAAGTATCCAGCCATTGCAAAAATAATAAAGTTCGGAATCAAGTTCGTCGGCATCCAACCAACGGCAACCATGAACTGGGCATAGATTGCACCTAAGATGGCGCCCAGTGACAAGATTGGCAAGAAGATGCCCCCCGGCAAACCAGATCCATATGAAATGGTAGAAAAGGTAAACCGTAACACGAAAATTCCTAACAAGGCGAGTAACGCTGGCGTTACTGCGGCCAAATTCAAAATAACAGCATTGCCGCCTCCTAATAGCTGCGGCCAAATTAATCCAATCGGAATCACCAGTAAAAATGGCACCAAGCCATCCAACCAACTGGGCAACCGCAACTTGGCATACCAATTTGGCATCGTCAGCGTCACGTTTTGATATAGATAACCGAAAATACCGAGAAAAATCCCGAGCCCAATCAGATTGCCATATTGACTCAACGGAAGGTTATGGCCGTACGGAATGTGTAATACTGGTACAAGGCCAAAAAAATTGAGCGAAATAAAATTACTGGCCATCGCACTAACTAATGCGGTGGTCCAAATGATTGGTGAAAAATTATGATAAACCTCTTCCAGAACAAATAACGTACTGGCAATCGGTGCGTTGAAGGCCGCTGAAAGGCCAGCTGCTGCACCACCGGCAATCAAGGAGCGTCGATCTGATCCCGTCTGTTTGAGTTTCGACGCGACACCCTGACCAATCGTAGCTCCCAATTGAATCGAGGGGCCTTCGCGGCCGAGAAACAGTCCAGAACCAATGCCCAGAATACCACCGACAAACTTGCGCCAGAGCACTGACCACCAACTATAATCAAGCTCGCCAGCTAATTGACCCTCAACTTGTGGAATGCCAGACCCTTTAATATTCGGTTCATTCTTAACTAACCAACCCACAAAGAACGCCACAGCCACAGACAAGCCTATCCATGGAAAGAGCAGTAGCCAATTTGTATGAATTTGTGCGTACACCCATTGAACGAACCTCAGTCCCTGCTCGATGCTGAAACGAAAAATACTAACCACGATCCCAGCAATCACACCGACAATTAATGCCCGGCCAATCGAGCTGAACCGTGTAAAGTCAAAATGTTGTTTTGCAATGTGCGGCCGCTGTGCCACCATGAGTTCCCCCTCTTAATCATGATAATCGTTGTGCAATCACTTGCTGGACGGCCGCTAACGTCACGGGCGCTCCAGGATGTAATGCCTGAATCTGCTGTGGTCCATCTACGCGTAATAACAAACCTAATAACAGATCCTTTTCTAAGTCGTCAGTTTGATAAGTTTCCTTAAATCCAGCCAATAAGTCAGTATCATCATTAAATGCTTGCAAAATTAGCGGGACTAATTCCGTTTGTTTTGCAGCTTGATGGGCGGCACTGAATCGCTGTAAACCTAATTCACCACTAGTCACAATTAAATTCCCACCCACTAGATTGCCATGAACAAATTGATTAGGCGTTACGGTGTGTACTTGTAGCCAGGCCGTACGCTCGGCAACAAAGTCAGGGCCCAGTGTATCCCACTCGGTTGATTGGGCAGCGGTTGGCCCAAATGCAGGAACTTCAGTATTAAGTCGCGTCAACATCGTTCCAATCTGGCGCCCCAGTGTTGACTTAGCAAGGGGCTTAGCCGTTGCGCAAAATTCAGTTAGCGTCAGACCTTGTAGTGGCTGATAAATCACGTAGTAGAACTGGTACTTATCAAAAATGAAGCCCGCATGCAATAGACGCGGAGCACCCAAGCTCAATCGAGCCATCCGGGTCAGTCCAAAACGTTCCGCCTGATAATAGGCCCGAGTTTGGGGGATAACCTCACTGGGTGGAAAAATCGCGATTTGGGTGGGTCCGACCGTAAAGCGGGCGGCCAACTTATCCGCAACGGGTTCTGGCGTTTTATAAGGCTCATTTTCACTGGCATAAATTTTTTGAATCACCGGTTCAAAAGCACCGGCATTCAGTTGCAGTCCTTGCCAATCAGACCACTCATTAATTTGTTGCTGAAAGTCATCCATTCTGCTCGCTCCTTACTCAAAATACGCATGTTTCTATTCTACCACGACTCGTCCGTCCCTAGACCCTAAACTCAAACAGATGTTCCTTAAATTATGTATAATAAAAACGCCGTCCCATCGGAACGACGTTTTCATTAGAACTTCAAATTACTTGCTAGTAATGGTGTTCCGTGCAGCTTCGTCTAAGT
>SKEZ01001247.1_pt1 | contig 14690 bp, 9 predicted proteins | sample 4843881 | NCBI WGS metagenome assembly SKEZ01 (sample SAMN11008796, study PRJNA524170) | human gut metagenome | isolation source: fecal sample from pouch patient p1, p46 | place: Israel: Tel-Aviv | reverse complement strand
ACCTTAAGGGACTCAAGGTCGGCCTGATCAAGGAACTCGGCGGCGACGGCTACCAGCCCGGCGTCGAGGCCCGCTTCAACGAGGCCGTCAAGAAGCTCGAAGAGATGGGCGCCGAGGTCGTCGAGGTCTCCTGCCCGCACTTCGAGTACTCGCTGGGCGCGTACTACATCATCATGCCGTCCGAGGTCAGCTCCAACCTGGCCCGCTACGACGGCATGCGCTACGGCCTGCGCGTGATGCCGCCGACCGGTGTACCGCAGACCGCCGCCAACATGATGGCCTACACCCGTGAGACCGGCTTCGGCGACGAGGTCAAGCGCCGCATCATCCTCGGCACCTACGCGCTGTCCGCCGGCTACTACGACGCCTGGTACGGTTCCGCGCAGAAGGTGCGCACGCTCATCATCCAGGACTTCCACAACGCCTTCGAGAAGGCCGACGTGCTGGTCTCCCCGACCAGCCCGTCCACCGCGTTCAAGTTCGGCGAGAAGATGAACGACCCGCTGGCCATGTACATGAACGACATCGCCACGATTCCGGCGAACCTCGCCGGTGTCCCGGCCATGTCGATTCCGGCCGGCCTGTCCGATGACGGCCTGCCTGTCGGATTCCAGTTCATCGCTCCGCAGCAGCGCGACGAGGTCATGTACAAGCCCGCCGCCGCGCTCGAAGCCGCACTTGAGGAAAGCTGGGGCGGCCCGATCTGGCAGTCCCTGAAGACCCCGTGGTTCGACGGCCTGAACAAGTGACGCATCGGAAGGAAAACAAACATCATGGCTGAAAAACTGATGAAGTACGCCGATGCCACCAAGAAATACGACGTGGTCTTCGGTCTGGAAACGCACGTGGAGCTGTCCACGAACACCAAGCTGTTCTGCCCGGCCCACATCGAGTTCGGCGGCGAGCCGAACACGCAGCTGACCCCGGTCTCCCTCGGTCTGCCCGGCTCCCTGCCGGTCATCAACAAGACCGCGGTCGACTACGCGATCAAGCTGGGTCTGGCCCTGCACTGCGAGATCGCAGAGTGGAGCCAGTTCGCCCGCAAGAACTACTTCTACCCGGACATGCCGCGCGACTACCAGATCTCGCAGTACGACAAGCCCACCAACGGCAACGGCTACCTGGATGTCGAGCTTGAGGACGGCACCGTGTTCCGCGTGCCGATCGAGCGCGCCCACATCGAGGACGACGCCGGCAAGAACACCCACGTGGGCGGTGCCGACGGCCGCATCGAAGGCGCCGACCATTCGCTGGTCGACTACAACCGTGCCGGCGTGCCGCTGATCGAGATCGTCACCAAGCCGATCGAGGGTGCGGGCGACCGCGCTCCGGAGATCGCCGGCGCTTACATGCGCGCTATCCGCGACATCGTGCGTGCGCTGAACATCAGCCACGCCCGCATGGAGCAGGGCAACATGCGCGCCGACGTGAACGTCTCGCTGCGCCCCTCCGCCGACGCCCCGTACGGCACCCGTTCGGAGACCAAGAACGTGAACTCGTTCCGTGGCATCGAGAAAACCATCCAGTACGAGATCCGCCGCCAGGCGGCGCGTCTGGACGAGGGCAAGGAGATCCTGCAGGAGACCCGCCACTGGGACGAGGCCTCGCAGACCACCGCCGGCGGCCGCCTGAAGTCCGACGCCGACGACTACCGCTACTTCCCCGATCCCGACCTGGTGATGCTGCACATCACCAAGGAGCACATCGAGGAGATGAAGGCCCAGATGCCGGAGATGCCGCGCGAGCGCCGCAACCGCCTCAAGTCCGAGTGGGGCCTGAGCGACCTGCAGATGCGCGACATCCTCAACGCCGACGCGCTCGACTTGATCGAGGAGACCGTCAAGGCCGGCGCCAAGGCCGCCGGTGCCCGTAAGTGGTGGCTGGGCGAGCTGTCCCGCGAAGCCAACGCCAAGGGCGTCTCCCTGGAAGAGCTGCCGATCACCCCGGCCGACGTGGCCGAGGTCGAGAAGCTCATCGCCGACGGCAAGCTCAACGACAAGCTCGCCAAGCAGACCGTCGAGGGAGTGCTCAAGGGCGAAGGCACTCCGGATGAGGTCGTCAAGAAGCACGGCTACAAGATCGTCGAGGACTCCGGCGCGATCGAATCCGCCGTGGACGCGGCGTTCGAGGCCAACCCGGATGTGGTCGAGAAGCTCAAGGGCGGCAACATGAAGCCGATGGGCGTGATCATCGGCGCCGTGATGAAGGCCACGCGCGGCCAGGCCGACGCGAAGGCCGTCACCAAGGTCGTCATGGCCAAGCTCAAGGGCTGATCCCCGGCGCGGCAGCGCACCGAACCAATGCTCCCCCATGCGTGGGGGAGCATTTTTTGTCGTTAAACGCCCCGGCGTTTCGGCGGGAATGGTGGATACCGGCCCGGTACGTTCCCAGCGAACGGTCAGTCGGGTAGGATATCTTCTGTACCGACTCTTATCAGTGTCTTTTAAGGGAACGAACGAATGTCTGAAAACGCCGAACCGCCGCTTGATCAGGATGTCTCGCGTGAACTGCCTTCGCGGATCACCATTCCCCCCATCAAGGGAGAGATGGTGCACCTGCGCCCGGCGACCATCGAGGACCTTCCCCGGCTGGACGAGTTGGATGCGTATTACAACGCATCGGGCATCACGGGCAAGGACAGGCAGGCCGAGCGGGCCGTCGTCCATGCATGGGTGCGTCGTTCCGTCGCATGGTCCCATGGCCAGGCCGCGTCCGAATCCGGGGTCGGGGACCCCGAATCCCGGCGCACGATCGCATGGGCCATGCTTACGGACGCCGACCATGATGCCGACGGCGCCACCGACGCCCCGGCCACGGACAACGTCATCGGCATGGTGTTCCTGATCGACGTTGACGGTTGGGCGCGATCCGCCCGCATCCAGGTGCTGCTCGGCAAGGACTACCGCGGCCGCGGCTATTCGCGCGACGCGATGCCCCGCGTGATGACCTACGGGTTCGCCCCCGAGCCCGCCGGGCTCGGCATGCACCGCATCTGGGTCGCCGTGCCCGAGAAGAACACGCGCTCGCTGTCCGTCTACCAGTCGCTCGGGTTCATGCCGTCCGGCACCTCGCGCGACGCCCTGTGGGATGCGGAGAACGGCAAGTACCAGGATCTCATCGTCATGGACACGCTGGTCGACGAGTACGATCCGATCCGTTCGCTCGATGCCTTCGGCATGCATGTGATCGAGGACAATCCGGGCGTGCAGGAGGCGCTGAGCGCGCGCGAGCATTCGGTGGCCATCCGGCAGAAGCGCCGCGCCGAGGATGCCGATGCGTCCTCGGATGGGTCCCGGGCCGTGCAGTCCGGGCCGTCGTCCGAGGAGGCGCGCCGCGATGCGTTCGCGCGTATCGGAGTCGATCCGGGAGCCGCGAGGGCGGAGTCGGACGATGCCATGGCCCGGACGGACCGGGCCGCGAAGGGCGGAGCCAAGGCCGCGAAGGGGGTGCAGTCCGATGCGGACGACGGCCCGGCCAACTGGCCGTATGGGCAGAACGAACGAAAGCCGTCCAAGGATGCGTGGTGGCGCAATCTTGGGCGTGGACGCAAGCGTGACACGGAAAGCGAATAATGAGCGCTGAAGATCTCGACGATTATGAAACCGACGCGGAACTCGCCCTGTATAAGGAGTACCGCGACGTCATCAAGCTGTTCACCTACGTGGTGGAGACCGAGCGACGGTTCTATCTGGCGAACAAGGTGGATTTCAATGTGCGATCAGCCGGGCAGGATGTGTATTTCGACGTGCAGCTGACCGATGCGTGGGTGTGGGACGTGTACCGGCCCAGCCGTTTCGTCAAGAACGTGCGCATCGTGACGTTCAAGGACGTGAACGTCGAGGAAGTGCAGAAGAGCGACATCGACATCCCCGACGACATCCACTAATATCCCGCGCCGTAAGTTCGTGTACTATGTCTGGCTCCCCTCTTTGAGGCTGAGCCGTGAAGCAAACAGCGGAGCTGTTTGCAGGCGAAGGCGAGGCGACAGCCGAGCAGACAAGGCTGCGGCCGTAAGGCCGTCCTTGATTGCAGGACGAGCTGGCCGCGAAGCGGGCTGAGGGGAGCATTACCAAGAACGCCTGAATCAAGCTGATTCGCGTGCTCTCCCCTCAGTCGGCTACGCCGACAGCTCCCCTCGGAGAGGGGAGCCAGAATTACTCAACGAATTAACGGCGCGGCCTATGCAATATTCGTGAGGAAATGCACAAGTCAGGCGTGCGGCTCCTTGGCTTAGGGTAAGCTGTCGCTGATTTGTTTTAAGGAGACAGAAGTGACGCAGAAACAATCCGTGGTGATTATCGGTGGAGGCCCCGCTGGCCTGACCGCCGCATGGGAGCTCGTCAAGAACGGCGGCTCCGAGGCATACGACGTGACCGTGCTGGAGGCCAGCCGCGAATTCGGCGGCATTTCGCGCACCGTCCGGCACAACGGCAACCGCATGGATATCGGCGGTCACCGTTTCTTCTCCAAGGACGAGCGCATCATGGACTGGTGGAAGGCCGTTCTGCCGCTGCAGGGCGCACCGAGCTACGACGACAAGAAGCTCGGCCGCCATCACGACCTCGAACCGGGCGGCCCGGACCCCGAGCAGACCGACGAGGTGATGCTCAAGCGGCACCGCGTCTCCCGCATCTTCTACGGCGGCCGCTTCTTCGACTATCCGATCTCCCTCAAGCCCGCGACCTTCAAGGCGATGGGCTTCGTGATGACCATGCAGGCCGGCTTCAGCTACCTCAAGTCGATGTTCCACAAGCTGCCGGAAGACAATCTGGAGAACTTCTACATCAATCGCTTCGGCCGCAAGCTGTACTCGATGTTCTTCGAGGGCTACACCGAAAAGCTGTGGGGGCGCCATCCCTCGCAGATCTCCGCCGACTGGGGCGCGCAGCGCGTCAAGGGGCTGAGCGTGCTCGGCGTGCTGGCGAACGCGTTCTCCAAGCTGCTGCCGAAGAAGCGCAGCTCCAAGGAGGTGGAGACCTCGCTGATCGAGGAGTTCTGGTACCCGAAGTACGGTCCCGGCCAGCTGTGGGAGACCGTGGAAAAGCGGTGCGAGGCGAACGGCGCGACGGTGATCACCGACGCGAACGTGGTCGAGGTCCGCCAGGCCAACGGCGCCATCTCCTCGGTCGTCTACGAGGATTCCGAAGGCAACCGCACCGAGGTCGCCGCCGATCAGTTCATCTCCACGATGCCGATCAAGGATCTGGTCAATGCGGTCGACGCCGCCGGCGCCGATCCGCAGGCCGCTGATTCCAAGCCCGCGCCGAAGGACATGACCGTCATCGCCAACGGACTGCCGTACCGCGATTTCGTCACGGTCGGCCTGCTGGTCAAGCGCCTGCGTCTCAAGAACACGACCACCATCCCGACGCTCGGCAACCCGCCAATCGTGCCCGACTGCTGGATCTACGTGCAGGACCCGGGCTACACCGTCGGCCGCATTCAGGTGTTCAACAACTGGAGCCCGTACCTGGTCAAGGACGTCGACAACACCGTGTGGATCGGTTTGGAGTACTTCTGCAGCGAGGGCGACGCGTTCTGGAACATGAGCGAGGAGGAGTGCGTCAAGTTCGCCATCAACGAGATGGTGCGCATGAAGATCATCTCCAGTCCGGCCGACGTGCTCGACACCCACCGCGAGAAGGTCAAGAAGGCCTATCCCGCCTACTTCGACACCTACGCGCACATGGACGAGCTCGTCGAATACCTCGACTCCTTCGGCAACCTCTACTGCGTCGGCCGCAACGGCCAGCACCACTACAACAACATGGACCACTCCATGGCCACCGCCATCGAGGCCGTCGGCAACATCAAAACCGGCAAGACCTCCAAGAAGAACGTGTGGTCTGTCAATACCGAAAAGTCCTACCACGAAGAAAAGTAAATAACGGAGTGTCAGCCGCGTTGCCCCTCAGTCGCGGTACCTTTGTACCGCTTCCTTCGGTGCGCCTTGCTGACACACGCGTTATTTACTTTTCTTATGAAAAGTAAAGCTCATACTCCAACGCCCGCCACGCGAGTGGCGGGCGTTTTGCATTCGTCTCGCCGCGGTTGTAAGGTATTCAACAGTTCGGCTTGCTTGCGATAGCGCCGAACATTCATTACGCGGTTCAATCCGCCATCTTTTTCGACAAGCTCTGCGCCATGGAGTGTGTACGAGCCAAGGAAAGGCAAAACGAGTGGCAACCAGCCAGAATCTTGAGGATATGAAGCTACCCGAGCTCAAGGAGCTCGCCAAGCAGATGGGACTTCGCGGCACCTCGACGATGCGCAAGCCCGATCTGCTCGCCACGCTACAGGCCGCCCGTTCCGGTGGCGAGGCGCCGGCCGGCGTCAGCGTGCGCGCGCCCCGTACGGACGCCAAGGCGGCTTCCGCGCAGGAAGCGGCCCCGGCCAACACCGAATCTCCGGCCGCGGAAGCGGCTCCCTCCGCCCCGGCTCCGGCAAAGGCCGCCGAGCCCGCCGCGGAATCGCCGGCGAGCGAACCGGCCCAGGAACCGTCCGCGAAGCGCAAGCCGTCCCGCAAGGCGGAACGCCCGGCAGGCCAGCCGGCGGCGCGTCATTCCGCCGCCGAACGGTCCGACGCCCCGGCGAAGGCCGCCGCCGAGCAGCCTTCCATCGATCTGCCCGAGGTCAAGGAATCCCGCCCCGCCAACACGCGCAAGCGCCGCCACGAAAGCGATGCCGGTGCCGCGCTGCTCGACGATCTGGGCTTGGACGCCGATAACGGCCGCCGCCGCAAGGTCGACAAGGAGGAATCCGTGCCGCGCCGCCGCCGCGATACGGCCGCGGACGAGGATCAGCCGCGTCGCCGCCGCCGTATGGCAGAGCCGGATGCCCCGGCCGAGGACGCCGTGCGCGATCTGGACGATATTCTCGCGACCCTGCCGTCGCAGCACGACGCCAATCGCGCCGATCGCGACGATGACGCCCAGCCGGAGCGCGAGTTCACCCGCCGCAGCCGCAACCGTTCCGATCGCGGCAACGACCGTAACGACCGTGGCGACCGCAATGATCGCAATGACCGCCGTCAGCGCCGCCTGCGCGGGCGCGACCGCGATTACGAGGATCGCGACGAGCGCGAGACCCGCGACGTGCGCGACAACCGCCGCGAGGAGCCGCAGGAGGACCTTGTCCCGGTCGCCGGCATCGTCGACGTGCTCGACTCCTATGCGTTCGTGCGCACCTCCGGCTACCTGCCCGGTCCGAACGACGTGTACGTGTCCATGGGCCAGGTCAAGAAGTACGGTCTGCGCAAGGGCGACGCCGTGCACGGTTCGATCCGCGCGCCGCGCGAGGGCGACCGCCGCAACCAGCGCCAGAAGTTCGTGCCGCTGCAGTCCATCGACTCGATCAACGGCATGAGCGTCGAGGACGCGGCCAACCGCCCGCAGTTCGCCAAGCTCACCCCGCTGTATCCGCAGGAGCGCCTGAAGCAGGAGACCACGCCGAACAAGCTCACCGGCCGCATCATGGACATCGTGTCGCCGATCGGCAAGGGCCAGCGCGGTCTGATCGTCTCTCCGCCGAAGGCCGGCAAGACGATCACGTTGCAGAACATCGCCAACGCGATCGCGACCAACAACCCCGAGGTGCATCTGATGGTCGTGCTGGTGGACGAGCGTCCCGAAGAGGTCACCGATATGGAGCGCACCGTGCAGGGCGAGGTCATCTCCTCGACCTTCGACCGCCCGGCCTCCGACCACACCACCGTCGCGGAGCTGGCCATCGAGCGCGCGAAGCGCCTTGTGGAGCTCGGCCAGGACGTGGTGGTGCTGCTCGACTCGATGACCCGTCTGGCCCGCGCGTACAACATCGCCGCTCCGGCCTCCGGCCGTATCCTGTCCGGCGGCGTCGACGCGCAGGCGCTGTACCCGCCGAAGAAGTTCTTCGGTGCGGCCCGCAACATCGAGAACGGCGGCTCGCTGACGATTATTTCGTCCGCGCTGGTGGAAACCGGCTCGAAGATGGACGAGGTGATCTTCGAGGAGTTCAAGGGCACCGGCAACATGGAGCTGCGCCTGAGCCGCGAGCTGGCGGACAAGCGCCTGTTCCCGGCCATCGACATCAACGCCTCCGGCACCCGCCGCGAGGAGCTCATCACCGCGCCGGCCGAGCTTCCGGTCGTCTACCGCCTGCGCCGTCTGCTCGGCGGTCTGGAGCCCGAGCAGGCGTACCAGACGCTGGTGCCGCGCCTCAAGAAGGCGCCGACCAACCGCGACTTCCTCGCCGCCATCAGCCAGCAGGCCAACAGCAACGCCGTCAACGGCAACTGATCCGGCCGATTCGTCTGAATAGATAAAACCGGGGCTTCCTTCAGTGAGGGAAGCCCCGGTTTGCGTTGTATCGCTGTATGTTCCGGCTCCCCTCTCTGAGGCTGAGCCGTTAAGCAAACGCCGGAGGCGTTTGTAGGCGAAGGCGAACGACAGTGAGCAGATAAGGCTGCGGCCGTAAGGCCGTCCTTGATTGCGGACGAGCTGTCGGCACAGCCGACTGAGGGGAGCAGGACACGATGGCTTGATATCAGGCGTAGCGGTAACGCTCCCCCTCAGGCCACTTCGTGGCCAGCGCCCCTCACGGAGGGGAGCTGGCGTAGCGGGTTGTGTACTTTGCGACTCAACCTCAGGGGAGCTGAGAACGCTCCGTTACGCCATGATTTCGAGGTGGTGGTAGGCCGGGGTGTGGCGGCCCAGCAACGGGTCGCCGTGGCGCTCGGCGAACGCGCGCAGGCGGCGGACGCCCTCGCGCAGCTCATCGGCGTCACCGGCGTAGGACAGCCTGACGAACCCTTCGCCTTCGCGCCCGAAGGCCTCGCCGGGAACCACGGCGGTCTTCTCCTCCTCGAGCAGCCGGCGGCTGAACGTATCGGAATCCATGCGCGTGGCGCGGATATCGACGAACGCATAGAACGCGCCCTGCGGCTCGATCAGGCGCAGGGCCGTGCAGTCGGCCAGCCCGTCGAGCACGATCTGCCGCTTGGCGCGGTATTCCTCGCGCATGGCCTGGATGGGCGTGCGCGGCCCGCTCAGCGCCGCGACTCCGGCGTACTGCGCGGTCGAATTCACGGAGGAATGCATGAGCTCGGCGATCTTGCTGGTCTGCTCGATCAGGGCGGCCGGGGCCAGCAGGTATCCGATGCGCCACCCCGTCATGGCGAAGGTTTTCGACAGGCTCTCCACCACGACGGTGCGCTCGTGCATGCCCTCGACGGCCGCGATGGACGGCGCCACGTCGATGCCCTCCGCGAACACGAACGGGTGATACACCTCGTCGGAGATGGCCCACAGGTCATGCCGCTTGCACACCTCGGCGATGCGGGCGAGTTCGCTGGCGGGGGTCACCGCGCCGGTCGGATTGCCGGGGGAGTTGAGCAGCACGGCCTTGGTGCGCGGGGTGATCGCCGCTTCGATGTCGTCGGCGTTGAGCTGCATCTGGTGCTCCGGTTTCAGGGCCACGGTGACGGGAACGCCGCCGCACATCATCACTTCGGCGTCGTACGAGGTGAAGAACGGCGAGGGGATGATCACCTCATCGCCGGGGTCGAGCATGGCTTTGAGCGCAAGGAACAGGCCGATGGTCGCGCCGTCGATGGCCTGGATCTCGCATTCGGGGTCGTAGACGATCCCCTTCACGTCGCGGGAGTAGTCGGCGGCGGCTTGGCGGAACGCCTCGATGCCCAGCACGTTGGTGTACTTGGTCCGCCCGTTGCGGATGGACCGGCACGCCGCCTCGACGATATGCGGCGCCGCGGTGGAGCTGGGCTCGCCCACGCACAGCGAAATCGCGTCGGGCACACGTTCGACGCGATCGAAAACGTCGCGGATGCCGGAACGGGGGATGGCGTGTGCGTGCTGCGAGATCGTTGGCATGATTGGTACGGCCTTTCTGCATGGGTGGTATATGCATGAGCATACACGGTGGGGTGTAAAAAGTTCAATAATTAGCATACTATTCAGTAAATATTACGAGAATAAGTCAAAATGGAATAAAAACATCTGAGTTGCATGTCTGTGTACAACAGTCCCGCATTCCGGCTCCCCTCCAAAAGGAGAGCCGGATAGTAAATGGCCTTGCGGCCGCGGGCCGCTAGAATAAGAGGGAGAAGCCGGGCCGATTCCGCCCGGCGCAGGGCCCAGCCGTTGGAGGAGACGCAATGACCGATCCGAAGTCGCAGGATGATATGGATGTCAGGCAGGATCCCCGAGCGGACGCCGCCGGCATCGACGCGAAGGACGCGACGATTCTGGACATGCTGGAGGAGGACGGCCGCGCCACCCTGTCACAGCTGTCGAAGGCGACGGGCCTGTCGGTCTCGGCGGCCCAATCCCGCGTGCAGAAGCTGGAGAAGCGTGGCATCATCAAAGGGTATGGCGCGGTCATCGACCATGAGCAGCGGGGGCTGCCCATCAGCGCGTTCGTGTCCGTCACGCCGCTGGATTACGACAAGGAATCGGATATTCCGCGCAAGCTGAAGGACGTCGACGGCGTGGTGTCCTGCTATTCCGTGGCCGGCGCGCCGAGTTTCGTGCTGTTGGTGCGCGTCGCCTCGCCGAGCAAGCTCGAGGAGCTGCTGAACCTGATCCACCGCACGGTGCCGGTGAGCACCGAGAGCACGGTCATCCTCAAAACCTATTTCTGACGGGTCGTGTGTCTGATAGGTCGTGCGCCGGTCCGTCCGGGCGGCCTCGGGCCGCTACGGCGTATGGGTCCGATGTGGTGATAGGCTTGCAGACATGAGCGAAACGCACACCGAGACGCAGGCCGAAGGCGACTGGCTTCGGCCTGTCGACGAATCACAGCATGATGCCCATCAGGGTGCCGAATCCGAAACGGTGATCGATGCGGCCGCGGCGGCCGAGCATCCGGAAGTCGCCGAAACCGTGGCGAAGATCAAGGCGCTGCGCCAGTCCATCGACAATGTGGACACGGCCATCGTCTCCCTGCTGGCCGAGCGGTTCAAGTACACGTCGCAGGTCGGCGTGCTCAAGGCGCGTGCCGGCTTCGCTCCGGCCGACTACAAACGCGAGGACTACCAGATCGAACGTCTGCACCGCATCGCGGTGGATGCGGGGCTCGACCCGGACATCGCGGAAATGTACCGCGAGTTCGTGGTGACCGAAGCCAAGAAGCGCCATCAGCGCATCGCCGACGCCGGGGGAGACCCGGGCGTGCTCGACGTGTTCGCCTGAGCGATCCGACCGTCCGATTGCGCGGGCGGGGCCGAACGCCGGCCCGGTTCGCATGGAGGGAATGCAATCCCCCGTAGCGTCTCGCATGCTTTCGTATACCTTGCGTCGACTTGTCTAAAAAGATGGCGGTTCCGCCGCGGGTGTGGTTATATGACAGGAGCGTCCGCGCCGGCATGCCGGTGGGGCGCGTCGTCATATCGGGACCGCATGATATTTCGGGGGCGCCATGAGCCGTTGGGCCAGCTTAGCCATGCGTGGCTGCGCGTCCATCGCGGTTCTGGCGCTGGCCGTGGCATCGGAGGCGTCCGGCGCCGTCGCCGCGCCGGGCGCCATGATGCTGGGCGGTGGCAGCGCGCAGTACGTGAAGACGCAGGATGTGCTGACGGTGTCCGATGCCGGCGGCACGGTCGCGGCCGGGGAACCCGGGCGGCTGTATGTCGCCGACCATTTTGCAGTCGGCAAAGCCGGCACGGTCGTCGATCACGAGGCCAGCGGCCGAGCCGTGACCGTGCGTGATGACGGTGCCGGAGACTCCGGCGACATCCCTGCCGATAGCACGGTGGACAGGCGGCAGCGCATCGGATCGGGCCAAACCGCCCTGCCGTGGTCGGTGCATGTGGTCTACAGCCTTGACGGGCCGGAAACGACCGGTCAGGCCATCGCCGCCGCCGGATTCTCGTCGGATATGACCGCGTTGGCGGGCGAGGCGCGGTCCCTGGTCAACACGATCGTCACCACGAACTCGGCCGCGGACCGGGACCTCATCGACAAGCTCACCGCCATGCGGAATCAGGAGCAGGCCGCCGCGGAGCGGGAGATCGCCGATAAGAGCGCCGCCCACCAGCGTGCGTTCGATGCGTATATGGCCGCGTATGTCGGCTCCTACACTACGCACCTGTCGGGGTCGATCGGCAGCAAGACGCAGATGCAGGCGCTGATCGGCACCGCAGGCGAACTGTCCGGCGATACGCCGCTCGCACAGGCCGTGGTCGATCTGGCGAACGCGGTGAACGCGGTCAGCGCCGCGCACCAGCACACCGGAACCGTCGACGCGATCGACGATCTGATCCGGCGCATCCGCCAGCGGGGCACCGAGGGGCTGATCAATGAGATCGGCACGCGGATCGGCGAGGAAAGCGTCGTGGGATCCAAGGGGTGCGCCGCCGGGCAGACGCAGCTGTCCAATGCGATGATCCCCTATTCGATGGCCTACACGGATGCGTACACCGCCAAACTGAGCGCGCTGACCGGCGGCACGTCGGTCGGCGCGTCCGGATACCAGCAGCAGGCCATCGCGGAGACGAACCGTGACTTCGGCGCGAATCCCGCCCATGCGGACGATACGCGGAAGGTGGATGCCGCGATGAGTGCGCTGGCGGCCGCATCGGAGCATACCGGTCGGGCGAACGCGCTGCGGCAGATCAGCGTCCAGTTCGCCGACGAGCTGGGCTCGGGCGATGGCGACGCCGGGAACGGCGGCGGGAACGGCGGCGGCGCGGAATCCGGTGGTTCCGGCGGCACCGCGGTGAAGACGACGGATCTGCTGAATGGGCTGCGGGACGGACTGAGCGGCACGATCGCCGGCCAAGCGGAGACCAAGGCGCTCGCCGCCGTGGCCAAGGCGGAGCGTGAGGACGCGGATTCGGGCAATGCGGACGAGCCCAGCTACGACGTCGTATCCGCGCTCAACCGCAACACCAGGCACGTCCGGCTGCTCATGGTCGTCCCGGAAATATAAATGGCTCCCCTCAGAGAGGGGAGCCAGAAAACCGACTTGGCCTTCTTCGCCGGCTGAACCGTTACACGGGGAGTCCTGTGGGCTCCCCGTAGGTTCGGTGAGCGGCTGCGCTGTGGGCAGCCGCGAGGGCCGCCTAGAAGAAGGCTACTTGGCCTTCTTCGCCGGCGGCTCGCCGAGTTCGCTGTCCTCGACGATCACGTCGATGGCGGCTTCGGCCTCGGACTTGGCCGCGGCGGCCGCATCGGCGGCGGCGACGGCGGTCTGGTGGACGGCCTTGACCGCGGCTGCGGCGCTCACGAAGGAGATGCGGCCGACCACGCGGCCGGCCTCGGCGATATCGTTCATCGCGCTTTCCAGCGACGCGCGCACGTCGTCGGCCACGCCCAGACGCACCGACAGGATCGGCGTCTTCATCGAGACCTTGGCCTTCGACTTGATGCCGCGCAGCGCGGCCAGCGCCTCGCCGGCGTGGGCCAGCAGCTCAGGCGGCACCTTGAACGCGGCCTGCTCGTACACGTCGGCGGTCGGCCATGCGGCGCGGTGCACGGAGCCCTCGCCCTCATGCATCCAGCTCCACACCTCTTCGGCGGCGTACGGCAGGTACGGCGCCAGCAGGCGGGCGAACGCGTCGAGGCCAAGCCCCAGCGTGGTGCGCGCGGACTTCACGGCCGCTTCGCTCGGCACATGGCCGGTGGCGTCCGCCGTGCCGTACGCGCGGTTCTTCACCAGCTCGATGTAGTCGTCGCAGAATTGCCAGAAGTAGCCCTCGATGACCTCCAGCGCCTTGGAGTGCTCGTACGCCTCCAGCGCCTCGGTGGCCTGGCGCACAACCAGCGCCATCTTGGCCATGGCGGCGCGGTCGAGCGGCTCGGTCACGTCGGCCGGATCCCACGAGGCGGCCGCGGGGGCGCCGACGTGGTGGTTCTCGTCCTCGCGGCCGATCGCCAGTGCGAACTTGGTGGCGTTGAGCAGCTTGATCGCGAGACGGCGGCCGATCTTCATCTGGCCGATGTCGTACGTGGCGTCGAGGCCGAGGCGCGCGGCGGCGGCCCAGTAGCGCACGGCGTCCGCGCCGAACTTCTCGATCGGCTCGTTCGGCACCACGACGTTGCCCTTGGACTTCGACATCTTCTTGTGGTCGGGGTCCAGGATCCAGCCGGACAGGGTGGCGTGGGCCCACGGCAGGCACTTGTTCTCCAAATGCGCGCGGTCCACGGTGCTGAACAGCCAGGTGCGGATGATGTCCTGGCCCTGCGGGCGCAGATCCATCGGGAAGGTGGAGGCGAACAGGGCCTTGGAGGCCTCGTCCGGCTCGGCCCAGTGGGTCACGATCTGCGGGGTCAGCGAGGAGGTGGCCCAGGTGTCCATGATGTCCTTTTCGGCGGTGAAGCCGCCGGGCACGTCACGCTGGGACTCGTCGTAGCCTTCCGGCACGTCGATGGTCGGATCGATCGGCAGACGATCCTCGCTCGGGGTGAGCGGGTGATCGTAATCCGGTTCGCCGTCAGTCTTCACCGGGTACCACAGCGGGAACGGCACGCCGAAGAAGCGCTGGCGGGAGATCAGCCAGTCGCCGTTGAGGCCGTGCACCCAGTTCTCGTAGCGCACGCGCATGAAGTCGGGGTGGAACTCGAGCTCCTTGCCGCGCTCGATGAGTTCGGCATTCAGCTTGGCGTCGGTGCCGCCGTTCTTGAGGTACCACTGGCGGGAGGTGACGATCTCGAGCGGCTTGTCGCCCTTCTCGTAGAAGTTCGTCATACGCT
>SKEZ01001235.1_pt1 | contig 14782 bp, 10 predicted proteins | sample 4843881 | NCBI WGS metagenome assembly SKEZ01 (sample SAMN11008796, study PRJNA524170) | human gut metagenome | isolation source: fecal sample from pouch patient p1, p46 | place: Israel: Tel-Aviv | reverse complement strand
AAGTATCCAGTTCTTCGGGCTTACCAATATGGGCCAGAATTGCTGACCAGTTATCGTGAGAGTAATTCATCGGCACGTTAAATCATATCAGGCGTAATACCACAACCCTTAAGTTAGCGCTTATGGGGGAGTCCCCCGGGATATAATGAGGTACAGAGATGCTGGATATAATCCTGGCGACGAGAGATATTTATTTTGAAAAAGCCCTGCGAGAGATATTTGGAACCGTAAGCAGTCGAATCAGATATATAGAAGATGCCATATCAGACAGAAGAAGGGTGCAGTCAGGCAGGTCATTCAGATATTATTTTGTATTCTGTGATGATGAGTATACAGATATTGTTCGTATTCTTTTTACCGGAGAGGCCTGCTGTATTCTGAATAAGTCGATGCTGAATCTGAGAGCGGCCGGAGGTGTGTTGACGCTGGAAGAGCGCAGAGCGTTACTGAACCGGTATTACAGAGGTTTAAGTATTGCGGAGATTACAGAAGAGACGGGGCAGAATGACAAGACGGTATACGGTCATCTTCGTCGTGCACTGCAGCGGTCTGGATTCCGGAAGGGGCGTTTTATAAAGGGGAGAGAAGCGGCGGGGGATTCAGGTGTTGAATAATGTATCTTATATTGTGATATCGGTGCTGCTGCTGTTATTTTTTGTTGTATTTGTGACGAATGGTTAAGAATAAAACATGAGCTGGTGATTATCAGGACAGGTTGCTTGTATATGAAGATAACAAAGGCGGCATTTATTTTTGCGCTGTCAGTGTGGAGTGTTGCTGTGATATGTCTTTTATTATTTGTACTGGTTGTTCTGGGATAGCCATAGTGAAATAAAAAGCTGTCTGAATTAAATTATTTTGAACACATATTTTAATTCTGCACTAAATTCAGAATGACCCTGTAAATAATTCTGTGTAACTGCCGCCGTATTAAAGGTGCTCGCTAAGGCGGTCACCGAACTCGATAATAAAGCGGCTTATTGCCATACCCCAGTCCTTCAACGGCATCGTCCATTTCTGGGACGCAGACTGGATTGCCAGCCACACCATGAACCGCCCCGGGAATCCTGGAGACTAAACTCCCTGATAAAGAGGTAAACAGAATGACTAAAAATACTCGTTTTTCCCCCGAAGTCCGTCAGAGGGCGATTCGTATGGTTCTGGAAAGTCAGGGCGAATATGACTCACAGTGGGCGGCAATTTGTTCCATTGCCCCAAAGATTGGCTGTACACCGGAGACTCTGCGTGTCTGGGTACGCCAGCATGAGCGGGATACCGGAGGCGGTGATGGCGGGCTCACCACCGCTGAACGTCAGCGTCTGAAAGAGCTGGAACGTGAAAATCGTGAACTGCGCCGCATCGTCTATGGAAACGACATTCGTGCTGGATGCTCTGGAGCAGGCGTTATGGGCCCGTCGACCGTCCGGCACAGTCCATCACAGTGATAAAGGTTCTCAGTATGTATCGCTGGCCTACACACAGCGGCTTAAGGAAGCCGGATTACTGGCATCAACAGGAAGTACTGGTGACTCGTATGACAACGCGATGGCGGAGAGCATCAATGGCCTTTACAAAGCGGAGGTAATACACCGTAAGAGCTGGAAAAACCGGACAGAAGTGGAGCTGGCCACACTCACGTGGGTGGACTGGTATAACAATCGACGATTGCTGGAAAGGCTGGGCCATATCCCACCGGCAGAAGCAGAAAAAGCTTATTATGCTTCCATCGGAAACGATGATCTGGCAGCCTGAGTTCACAGATAAAACACTCTCCAGGAAACCCGGGGCGGTTCACTCGGCAAGTTTTCGTTTATACTCTTCATGTTCAAGTTCGAAGGCCATTGAATTTTCGGCAGCGATAGTTACAAATCTCTCTGCGCTGAATATTAAATACCACATGGTCTTATAAAGATTCTGCTTTTGAGGGAGCGGTCTTTCTGTATTCATTTTTTACTCATTGTTTATGCTAAACCATCCCGAAACAGCAACGCAATGTCTCGGAATGGTTTTTAATTACAACTCCGGTGGGCTGCTACTATGCTGATAAACTATTTGTCATCATAAAATCAGCCATTAACCCTGAAACTGTGCGACTTAATTCAATTTCATTATGTGGGATAAGCGCATATCTCCATACTTTTCCGCCATTCTTTGCTGCATTCTGATTGGCAAATTCACACCAGCGCAGGGCTGCCCGTGTTTTGGCCTGAACTTCAGGAGTATCGATTTCATTGGCTTTTTTCGGTTCAATAAGACAGTACCCATTGTTCATTTCAACCACAAAATCCGGCTCATAGTTTCTACCATTAGTATATTCAATACGGAATTGTCCAGGGCGAGGCTTCATCCAGCGCACCACTGAAGCATCGTTCTCCAGTATTTGCGCCAGACGAAGTTCCCCATCGACGGAGTCAAATTTCTGATAAGGGTAGCAGCATTTATTGAAACCAGTGAAAATCATCTGGCGAACTTTATTTTTTTCACCACCGGGAATGGCGACACGAAAATCTCTCGGTTTTTCATTTCCGGCAAAATTGAATGTGGCTGGATGTATAACATCGAATCCCTGAGTTATGCGTCCGGTATAACCCGTTGGCGTTGTCCACATATTTTGTTTGATTTGTGCCCACATAAATTCTGCCAGTTGACGGCCTGCATTTTTCAGAACGGATTCTGCATCTTCCTGCGGCTGATAACTGCACAAATGGCTCACCATTTGTCCGGCAAGTTTATAAAGCATATCGGCATGTTCATCGTAGTCAATTTCATCATGGTCGAGCAGATAACGAATGAGATAGTTTTCTAACCGTTCTTCCGTTTCACCGCCTTCCTGCCAACTGATTGTCCGCTGTTCGTTATTCTCCAGATGCGTCAGAAGAAGCTCTTTACTGCCTGGTTTGAGCGCAATGCGATCCAGTCCGGAGAGGTTGAAATCATTAAACCCGTAATTGACTTCACGTTCTGGCAAAACCACGATTCGAGGAATATCAATAGTATATTCCATCAGTTTTTCGGTGATCGTTCCGACCAGTTGCTGAACCTCTGCGTCTTCCATTGAGGGGAAACTCGGTTGTTCAGGTTGCTCTTCAATCATTTCAGCCAGATCGATTTGTGTAGAAGAGGGAGAGGTTTGGTGTTGAGTCACTTCCCATTCGCGCAAGGCTTGTTGCACCCGCCGTGTTACGTTCGCTTTGACTTCTGGCATACTGAGTTGCTGGCTGCTGGTTAACCGTTTTGCTTCTTCGGAGACGACTTTAAACGTGAGCTCGGCGACTTTACGTTCCGTTTCTGTACCGAGTATCGGTTTTGGTGTTGAGTTTGTTCGGTATATCGCTTTATCTTCACAAAGCTGCAACCCACTATTATCGATAATTTGATTACCCAGCAGATATTCAGCCATTGAGGGAACGATAATTTGCTGAGGTTTTACTTCTGGAATACCATTCTCATCATCATCCAGCCCGATATAGAGAACTTTTTTGATTATCGAGTCATCATTATTGGCGCGATCGATAATCTCCTGAAAACGGTCATGAGCAATGATGGTCAGGCGATCAACGGCCTCGACGCCAGTTCTTTTTCCGTAGGGCAGGCGAAGTCCCCGGCCTATGGTCTGTTCAGTCAGAATTTCGGAGGCTGATGCACGTAACGGAACTATTGTGTAGAGATTGGTAACGTCCCAGCCCTCTTTCAACTTGTTGACGTGAATGACGATTTCAGTGTCTTTGTCATGCTCGACAGTCAACAGTCGCTGCATGGTTTCTTCTGATTCTTCGCCCGTCAGGTTAGAGTGGACGGTGATCACCTTGCCTCTGTACGCGCCGTTAAAAAATTCGTCATGCTCAATACGGGCTTTCAGCCTGTCCGCATGATCGGTATCCTGCGCTACGACCAACATAAACGGTTTAACCAGTTTGTTGCCGGTATTATTGGCGAAGCTGGTCAGTTCCGTTTTTACGTATTCATGATGGTGAATACCGTCTTCCAGCTTAATTTTTTCCAGTTGTTCTTCGGAATAATTTGCAGCCCGGAAGTCTTTGCGCGTGGCAACGGCAGGAATTTTGACATATCCATCTTTCAGCGCTCGCGAAAGAGGATAGTGATAAATTATGTTTCTGAAATCACGGGGATTTGCGCCCACCGTTTTCGGCGTGGCGGTTAATTCAATACCCAATACTGGATTCAGATCGTTAAGCGCCTGCGCGCCCGCGCTGGCGTAGTAACGGTGGGATTCATCCATTAAAACGACTAAATCCGGCAAGTTTGCCAGATAGCTGAAATAAGACTCTCCCACGTATTCCTGAATCCGCCGGATTTTAGCGACTTTGGATTTAGCGGCCCCTTTGGCATTATCCAGCGCGTTGATTTTAGAAATATTGAAGATGTTAATATGTGGCGCGGTTTCGCCACCAAACAGTTCGCCCGTTTTGCTTTCGGCAATCGCATAGTCCAGACGGACACCTCGCCCTTCCTGATAGTCATCGCCAGTGATTAATACTGGCGGCGTTTGCGCCAGTTCAGGGATACCCTGAAAAACGTATTTTGGCGAACCGGGTAAAAAATCCATCTTGAGTTTTTCATAGATGGTCAGGTTAGGAGCCAGCACGAAAAAATGACGACTGCGCCCGGTTAGGTATAACCAGGCAATCATCGCCCCCATTAAGCGCGTTTTGCCCACGCCGGTCGCCAGTGCAAAGCAGAGTGAAGGAAAGGCGCGTTCAAATCCTTTTACCGTTGGGTATTGCTGATGCAGCACCGCCAGCCAGCGATTAAGATCGGGATCTTTACTGAGATCGAGTTGTTCCAGCACGTCACATAAGATGCACAATGATTCATCCTGCGGATCGCGCAGAGACAGTCGTGCGCTAACTCGATTGACAATTTTAACGGCGTTATTCTGGCTCATAATTATTCTTCGTCTTCGGTGTCTTCGTCGTAGTCAATATCGTCAGGCTGTTCTGAATCAGAGAGAACGTTTAGCGTAAAGCTATAGTCGTCCTGATCCCATTCGCATTTGCTCAAAATGGCACGCGGAATTTTTACCAGCGTCAGGTTAGGGAAGTCCGCGCCTTCAGTCATAAAGGCTTTGCAGCAAATCAGTAATGTACGTTCAGTTCCTACCTCTTCACTCAGAACTTTCAGTTGTTCATAAGCCAAAGAACCGGTAGTGACGTAGATGTGGTCAGTTTCGGTGCTGTAACCGTGATTCCAGTATTGAGTCTGGCTTGGTGCATAGGTGAAGTTCATATGTTTGCACATGGCTTCAGCAAGCATTTCAGGATTGTAATATTTATTTATTACCCAATTACCCCAAGTATCTTTTTTAAGCAATGAAGGTGCTAGACTCAAATAACGAAAACCTCCACCACCTTGCCAGCTTACAGATTTTGTAATACCGCCTAAATCTTTCCCATCAATCACTTTTTTCATACGCGGAACAATATGAGTCCGACAGTGGTCGCCTAATTCAACCATAATCCACTGACGCCCCATCTTTTGTGCTACGGCCCCTGTTGTGCCTGAACCAGCAAAGGAGTCTAGAACAAGATCACCATTGTCAGTTGCAATCTCCAGTATTTTTTTTATAAGAGCTTCCGGCTTAGGTGTATCAAATGCACTTATAGTAGGAATCACCTTCTTAATTTCGGCTTTTGATGTCCTGTTACTTCCAACTTCAGAATGAAACCATATCGTTTCTGGCGGTCTACCTGACGAACTATCAGCATATACACGAAAATATGGAGTCCAACCATTTCGTCCTTTCGACCAATCAATTCTCCATTTCTCCTGATCTATTTTTTGTACGCCCCAACGCCAACGTCCATCAGTTCCATCTTGGCGCTTTGGAAAAATTTCTGTGCCATCGGGGGCAACAAGAGGGAAATACATTGTTGGGCGATCTTCTCTTTTATCTGCTTGTCCCATTGCCCTTAGCGGTTTTAGGTAGTAAGGATTGCCGCTTGGATCTACTTTATCGTAATGGCTAGGTAGATCATTGAGGGACAGTGGTTGTCTTTTTACTTTGAATTTTGACTGATCTTTCGCGTACACTAATATGTGATCATGACGAGAAGAGAAAAATGCAGCATCCATTCTTGGGCTATCGGATTTTTCCCAAATAACATTTGAAATAAAGTTATTCCTTCCGAATATTTCATCACAAAGACATTTTAAATAATGAACTTCGTGGTCATCAATTGTTATCCATATAGAGCCATCTTCAGATAATAAAGTGCGTAATAATTCTAACCGATCTCTGATCAAGCAAAGCCATAGAGAGTGTTCAAGTCCATCATCGTAATGTGTAAAAGCACTTCCAGTATTATAAGGAGGGTCGATAAATATACACTTCACCTTCCCCGCATACTTCTGCTCCAGTGCCTTCAACGCCAGTAGATTATCCCCATGAATCAGCAGATTCTCACTATCCGCATCACCATAAGATAACTCCTTATCTTCGAGCAGAATACGCGGCTCCAGACGAGGACGCTTATGCTTACCAATCCAGTTAAGTTCTAATTTTTGCTTCGTTGACATAATCTATTTTTATCCAATACGTGCTCGTGCGCGTTCCTGTTCACGGATCTGCGCCTGAATTTGTGTATAAAGCTGCGCCTGTTCATTATCGCGATCGGTCGCGGTCACGACCAGTGCGTAAGGCTCCTGCTCGCTGCTGAATGCTTCGCCCCAGTCTCTGTCCTGACGGGTAACAACAATAAACCATTTTTCATCCGGGTTACGCTGGCGAAAAGTCCAAATCGACGACTGTACCGTCCCGCGTTCCCGCTGTTGGGCTGATACAACACGGTTAGTCTGGGCATCATCGGAGCGGGTTTCCGTCTCACTCTGCGTCTGGTGATTAAAACTGGCCTGCACTTCATCCAGCGAGCGGCCCTTAACCAGCCGGAAACCGATCCGTGTGGCAGTATAATCCAGCCGGGTGGTACGCACGGCGGGTGAATATGCCAGCGTAACGCGGACTTCACGGGTTGCACGCTGCGATCGTAAAAAAGAAGCCGGGAAGGGCAGTTCAAAAAATTGGTGCGCGTTATTTTCTATCTGCTCTTCACATCGCATGACCACCACATTTTCAGAAGAACGATATAACGCATCTTCATCAATGATGCCGTAGCCTGTCACGTCGCGCTCAATCTCCCGGTTTCTCGTTGCAGGCGCATTTCTATAGCTTTCTCTCATGGCCTGCGGAAAAGCCTGCGTCATCTCCTGAGAAACAGAAGCATGATTGACCAGCATTGCCCGCAGCATATTGGCAGACATTTCCGGGTATTCATTTAGCAGTCGACCCGCCAGATGTGTGATATACGGCGCGGCAAAGCTGGTGCCGCTGAGTTCTTTAAACAGCGTATTACCCTGAAACTGGTGATGGCAGCTTAATACGCCCAGACCGCGCATATGTGCCTGCCATTGCCCTTGCCGAACGTTGGAAGCGACATTGCCACCGTGCGCTACAACGTCAGGTTTAAACGCGCCTTTTACCGACGGGCCGTGTCGGGTAAAAGGCGACGGTTGGTTTTCCGTTGCCGGGCTGAGATGCTGAATATCGCCAGGCCTACGCTGCGCATCCAACGTTGCGTTATGTCTGGCGACGCTGCCCACTGTCAGTACGTTCAGCGCCGGAGCCGGATCGATGATTACGCTGTCCTCATGCAACAGGTAGTCAGGATATTCATCCCGCCAGCTATTTTGCGGCACCGGAGGATCGTCGCTGCCTGCGAAATTCCCCGCAGAGACGACAAACAGTACATTATATTGCCGCGCCAGCGTATCTAACAGATACGCCATACCGCGAATATGTTTGCCGTCATAGGGCGCATTAGCATTCCCCAGCGACAGATTGAAAATGCGGCAACCGAGATCGGTAAAATACGCGACGGCGGCTGTTAGTGTGCTTTCAATCGTTTCGGCATTGAATTCAGCCCGCTCGTTCAGTACTTTCCCGTTATACAGCCATAGCTGCGGCTGCCAGAAATTGCTCTGGTTACAGGCTTCAACGTCGCCATACAGAGCAATACTCGCTACGGCGGTGCCATGCCCCTCTTGATCAAACGCATCCTGATTGGGAATAAAGCTGGCGCTTTCAGCAATGGCGGCACTTAACAGAGGGTGATTGGTGTTGATGCCGCTATCCAGAATACAGACTCTGGCCGCATTTACCGCAGGCGAAATCAGATGCTCTGGAAGTGTATTGATGTCCCGGTTAATTTGTTGATAGCTAATGCCGCTGGACGGTGGCAAATCAACCAACCTGACGTCCCGATGCGCTAACAGGTATTCTGCTTGCGCGAGCGAAACCTCTATCCGGTACATCAACAGGCTGTCCAGATTGACTTTATCCCGCCAGAGAATCCCCTGCTCTCTGAGCCAATTTTCAAAACGGGTATACAGGTCGATACGTCTGGGGTGATGCGCCACATCGACTGGCCAGAGCTCCACATCCAGATTAAAGCGTTCCGCTACAGGAAAACCATAGCGCCGGAGTGCCCAGCTTTTACGATCTTCCGCCGACCAGCCGTCAATGCCGTCAAGCGCTTCGAGAATATTCCTGTAGGTTAGGTCCGTACGGGGAAGCCCCAGTTGCGCCAGATGGGTTTCGAAGGTTGTCAGACCCTGCTCATTAGTGAAAACGATACAGACCTGTTTACCTTCCTGACTGATGAACTCCACGCCGTGATGTATCAATGCTGAAAAATTCATTGTGCCGCTGTAGTTCAGCTTGAGGATATAGCGCCCGTCATCGGCGCTGCCGGGTACTTGTGCCAGCGTTGGGCGCAAGGTATGGAGTTGCGTCAACAGCATTTGCCCGTGCTGGCGTAAATCGCCCCTGCGAATACGGGGCATATTGACTCTGCGGGTCCGTCGGTCGTTTTGAAGTGGTGCTTTGGTAATCGTTAGATGCTGATAATTCGCCGTCATGGTAGTCCCTTATCGGTGGGTTCTGGCGTTTTCTCGCTGAGTTGCGTTTTTTAAATCTTTTAGCGTCAGGAATTCCTGATGACGCAGGATCATATGCTTGGTTGCCCGACGGACAATGCGCTCAATATCTGCACCGCTTTTCCCGAGCAGCAGGGATAATAGCTCGCTATCGTCCAGCTCAAACTGACGGCGGGTGCCGCGTAATTTTAACGCCAACAGCTCACGTAACTGCGCCTGATCCGGCAACGGAAATTCAATCACTTCATCAAATCGACGCCAGATGGCGCTGTCCAGAATGTGTTCATGGTTAGTGGCCGCCAGAATCAGGCTTTTACCCTGATAAGCATCCATCATTTGTAAAACGGCATTGACGACCCGGCGTAATTCACCGTGTTCGCCGCTGTCGCCACGCTCTTTTCCTATGGCATCAAACTCATCGAACAACACCACCATTGGGTGCTCTGCAATAAAATCGAAAATTTTACGCAGATTGGCGGCGGTTTCTCCCAAAAACGAAGACACCAGTACGTCGAGGCGGACAATTGCCAGCGGCATGTCCAGTTCAAAAGCGATAACCTCTGCTGTCAGCGTTTTACCGCAGCCCGGCGGTCCGAAAAACATGATCTTACTGGCTGCTTTCATCCCGTAGCTATGCAATACATCGCTACGCCGGTGCTCTTCAAGGAGTTCATCAATCACTGTAGCGCTGGTCGCCGGGAGGATCATTTCATCAAGGCTGCGCTGTGGCTGCCGGAGATCCAGCAACGGCAGGCCCCTTTCTTTATCTATCGGTGCTTGAGGAAGCGCAGGCGAGCGCGAAGCCTGAACAAGACGATCGCCGTAAAGAATATGCTCCAGATCGTTAGCCAGAAGGTGGTGCTGTTTCTGACGTTCCTCATCAATAATGGCTTCCGAAACACGACGGAAAGTAGCGGTATCACCCGTTGCGCCCGCTTTTATTAGTTGCCTTAATATCTTACCGTTAGCCATTATTGACTCCTGAAACCACAGCACTTCATGCGGAAGGTGAACTCAACGTCCAGCTCACCGCGAATAATTGACGGGACGTTATTTCCGTCGCCAGCTTTTGCTCGACCTCTTCCAGCAGACGGTCCTCTTCCTGCTCGATTTTTTTCTTTTCATCATGATACTGCAACATGATGCTATCCCGCTCGCGTTCCAGCACCTTTAATGCGCGCTTGGCTTCCATTTTCTCTTTTAGAGAAGGAAGCTGACGGGCGGCTTTACGCGCCTCTTTAATTTCTGCATCTAACTGTTTGATACGTAAGTCCAGCGCGATACGTCGATCTTCTGACCAGCGTTCAAGTTTTTCTACTTCTTCATTGTAATAAAGTTCGTTATCGCGTTCGACCTGTTGGATAAAAGAATGCCGTAAAACCTCACATTGTGTTGTTAACGCAGGCAGCAAAGGCTGTTCTTCGACAGATGTTATCTCTGATAATGGCAGGCGAAGCAGACGGGATACGGTTTCCTCTGCCAGCACTTCGCCATTTTCTGTAACAGCGACGGTCAATAGTTTCTCTCGCTGTTGCTCCTGATTTCCGATGCTGACTTTTGCCAGCAACAGCTGTCCCGATTTCCCGCAGAACAGTTTAACATCGGCCAGTTGTCCGCTTCTGGATTGGTAGATGAAATGGAGCTTCTGGCAAACTGGGGATGTGGAAAGGCTTGCCCCTTCATGCAGGGCAGCATCAATCAGTTGCTTCCCATATCCCTGGCTGGGCCGGAAGAATTCGGCATCTTTTTCATCCGCAATGGGCCAGTTGACGTCAAAATACTTTCCTCTGGAACGAAAACCCGTCTCAGAACGTTGAAAATCGCTCTCGTCGCTCAGAAACATTTCCGCCAGCAGCAACAGATTTTCCTGGTAATCGTTTAACTGCGCGAGGGTGGTTGTACGTCGGGTTTTCAGATTGCGGACCACATCAACGTCAAAATGCTCGAATAATGAACGCCGGGTTTCATTCTCCCGATTTTCCAGTTGATCTTTGAGTTCATCCTGCAGCTGATTAAATTCCTGTTCAATTTGTTCATCGGAGCGGCAGTGCTGGTATATCTCATGAATACGTCGTTCAATATCAACACCTGATTCGATCGACCCCAGAATGTCATCGGATGCGCCAAACACCCCTTCAAAAAGCTGGAACTTCTGGCTCAATAATTCAAACACGCGCTGATCGGCACGGTTGCCTTTATTAATAAAATTAACCACCACGACATCGTGTTTTTGTCCATAGCGGTGAACACGCCCGATACGTTGCTCCACGCGCTGCGGATTCCACGGTAAATCATAATTGATTAACAGCGAACAAAACTGGAGGTTGATACCTTCTGCGCCCGCTTCAGTACAAATCATCAGGGTGCCTTCGTCCCTGAATTTTTCAACCAGCGCTGCCTTCATATCCGCCGTACTCGAACCGGAAACCCGGCCAGAGTTCTGATGTTTCTCCAGCCAGTCGCTGTAAATCTTCTTCGACACCGCATCGCTATTGCTGCCATTGAGCAGAACCACTTCTCCCTCGTAGCCACTTTCTGACAACAGTTGCGCCAGCCAGGTCTGGGTGCGTACGGACTCGGTAAAAATGACCGCCTTACGTAATCCGCCCAGTTCAGCCGTAAAGGTAAAGGCCCGATCGAGAACGCGTAACAGTGCTTCGGCCTTGGCGTTTTTGGTAATCGATGCCGCTAAAGTCTTATAATTTTTTAACTGGTCAATTTCGGCCTGTAGCGCCTGAGGATCGATGGTATCTTCGTCATCAATGCCTTCTTCATCGCTGTAATCGTCGTAATTTTCATAATCCGTCAGCGCATCCAGCACCGGCATTTTACTTTCAAGACGGTGGATCATCGTTTCCAGCGTTCCCTGGATCGCTGTAGACGATGAGGCCAGAATTTTACGAATGACTAACGTTACTAGGTGACGCGCGCCGCTTTTGATCGCCAGTAGATCGTCCCGCTGCAAATAAGAGGAAACCTGTTTATAGAGCACTTCTTCGTCTTCCGTCGGACGAAAGTCTTCGATTATTGAATGGCGTCGGGTAAAACTGATCCCGCCTTCCTGCTGAACCTGTCGACGAAGCGTTCGATTACAGATTTTATTCAGACGAACCCTTAATAATGCCAGTTCTGCATCGTCAATATTCTGTCGGGAATAACGGGCCTTGAACGAAGCAAGGTCGCCGAAAAAATGAGGATCAATCACGGAAATCAGGCCGTAAAGCTCAAGAATACTGTTTTGTAGCGGCGTGGCGGAAAGCAGTATTTTTTTTCTGCCGGACAGTGCGCCACTGAGTTTTTTGGCTGTTTTAGCGCCATCGTTCTTGTAGATATTACGCAGTTTATGCGCCTCATCCATGACGACCAGATCCCACGGGATTCGTGCCAGCTCGTGCTCTTTACGGGCAGCGAATTCGTATGAACAAATGCAGATCGCCGCTTTCCCGGTTGCATTTTCAATATCAAAGGGATTATCGCTCCCCTCTTTAACCATTTGATTGAAGATCTTCGCTTCAATAATTTGTGAAGGCAGCGAAAATTTCTCTTCCAGCTCCTGGCTCCACTGCTTGCGTAGCGTTGCGGGTGCAATCAGCAACAGTTTTCGGCGGCGTTCAGCCCATTTTTGCGCCAAAATCAGGCTGGCCTCAATAGTTTTCCCCAGTCCCACTTCATCGGCCAGGATCACGCCATTCGACAGGGGAGATGCCAGCGCAAACATCGCAGCCTCTACCTGATGAGGATTCATATCAACCCGTGCGCTGGCAATAGTTTGCGTCAGCGAGTCCTCGGCTTTGCCGCTTAACGTCAACCAGTGGGCCAGATAACTACGTTGGTGATCTGAATACATTTTCATACCTTTGTGCAAAGAGGGGGAGGGGAGCGCGACCGTATTTTACTGATATATGAACCGGGTTGCTAATCTGGAAGATGGCTCGCATTACATCCCCTTGTCGTTCACCGGGCTTCGCGGTCTCTTTTCCTCGCGTCTGCAAAATCAGGCGCCGGGCTTGACCTCCTGAACACTCCTTAGTGACGACACAATGGCGCGCTCGCGCCTTTTTTGTGCCGGTGCTCGGCTACACCTCAATGGCGGACCGGGCGGGGGCGTCGCAAGGCGCGCTGGATGGACTGTTCTGAGGAGGCAGGAATGAGACGATTACCGCTGATGGTGGGCGTGATAGTGGGCGTAATGCTGGCTGTCGGCTGCCATGACCGTAGGGCTGGTGTGAGGACGCTGCTGGGCGATGGCGTGGAGCAATGGGGGCAGAAGTTGCCTTACGACCACTGGGAATTCAATTTTTTTACCCGAAAAATCTGCCGGCACTGGTGACAATGGTGTATCTGGAGGACGGGGATATCCGGGAGAGCTTTTTCCGGCGACTGGATCCGACTGAACCCAGTCAGAGCAGTGTGGGAAAATGGAGCCAGCACGTAGGCGGTTTTTTAGCCAGTTTTAATATTGGCAAGGCGCTGCCTGTCAGGATGACGGTATGCTGGGACTCAGTTATCGATAAAAAGGCGTATGAGACGGAGATCTGGTTCAGCCGGGATACGTGGCAGCAGATGCTGACTGCCTATCCTGATACTTATCGTCCGGGAAAAATATATTACCGAAACAAAATGATTATTGGCCTGCCCCCCGGTGGTAAAGTCAGGGTATGGTTAAAAGACAATCGTAATCCTGTTGTACTCCAGAATCCTGCCCGACAGTTCACCCTGACGGGAGATGATATGCTGATATGCAAAAATGTTCCCAACAAGATTGATTTCAGTTACATCAAGGCTAACGGTTACGATCCATTTATCCGCGATTTTATCAAGGAAAAGCCCTATCCGTATGGTCACTGGTAGGGCGCAACGATCAGCAAAATTAAAATGATCTTCTTGAGATCCTTTTAAGCTGCGCGTAATCTTCGGCTTGTAAACGGAAAAAGCCGCCTTGCGGCGGCTTTTTCCGTCCGATTAGAAGTCTTCGACCTCTTCTGATCGACTGTGGTAACTGGCTTGATGGAGCACAGATACCAAATGCTGTCCTTCCAGTGTAGCCGCTATAAGGCTTCAACTTCAAGAGTTCTGCGTATCTAAATCCACTATCCAGTTACCAATGGCTGCTGCCAGTGGCGTTAAGTCGTGTCTTACCGGGTTGGACTCAAGACGATAGTTACCGGATAAGGCGCAGCGGTCGGGCTGAACGGGGGGCGTGCACACAGCCCAGCCTAGAGGACTCGACTTATTTAATTGTGTAAACAGGGCCTCTCCGCGAAAGACCCTTATGCATCACCTGACGTTAAAAGTCACTACACCCAAGATGACGTTCAATGGCACCATGTGATTTCAATGTAAGCCCGGGCCGTCTGTTCCAGTACACCAGGCTCAGCGTTGTATGTGTTAGCTGCATCAAATACCAACGTCAGCACTTCAGGATACACAACCAGATGTGTAATGGAGTTATCTTCATCCAATACTTTTCCCCACGCCTGCTCAATCAGATTTCTGAGAACCACCACCTCACGACTCTTACACCAGACATCGTTATTAAGTAGCAGCACCATAAGATAAGGAGTGGTATCGTTAGCCACAGCCTCCCTGCTCCAGAGATAATATAAAGGGGGGGCTCAACAGATTGATCTTTACGTCGCTTACACTGCAAATATTCAGAAATGAGTCTATGCATTTCACCAGTAAAATCAGCCATCAGAGAGGGGGTAATGACTCCAACTTATTGATAGTGTTTTATGTTCAGATAATGCCCGATGACTTTGTCATGCAGCTCCACCGATTTTGAGAACGACAGCGACTTCCGTCCCAGCCGTGCCAGGTGCTGCCTCAG
>SKEZ01001229.1_pt1 | contig 14818 bp, 28 predicted proteins | sample 4843881 | NCBI WGS metagenome assembly SKEZ01 (sample SAMN11008796, study PRJNA524170) | human gut metagenome | isolation source: fecal sample from pouch patient p1, p46 | place: Israel: Tel-Aviv | reverse complement strand
ATTGTGAAGGACCTGATATGATCTATCTTCCCGAGACAGTTTTCGATATGGATAAGTTCAATGCCAAGGTAGAAAAGCTCCTTTCGGAAAAAGATATAGTTGTTCATTATTATGATTCAAAAAATTATTTGTTGCTTCAGTTAGCAGACTTTATTTCGAATACTTTTTATAGATATAAGCAAAAAAATAATGCGGAATCCAGAGATAATGTAGGAATATTGTTAAAACAAACAAGCACAAACAAAATATTTAAATTTCCGTATTATCAATGCAGATTACGCATATAATTTAACTGACAGTTGTTAAGTAAGTCCATATTTTGACACAAGTGTGCTTGGGAGATATCCTCGAATATGGCATAGCAACTGTTTTTTTGTTGTTGACAATCGCAAAAAAACATGATAATATTCAATTAACAAAATAAGTCCTTATAAACCGCAAGAGATTGTAAGCAGTATGTACTACTGTCGGAGTAAGGCATTGCCAAAGAAACACTTCAGCTATGGGGTGTTTTTTGTTATATATATGATTGATAGGGAGCTTGGAAACAAGCTCTCTTTTGTTTTGCCAAAGAGGCAGGAAAGGAGTTTGATATGGCACATTTATTTGTAATCGCAGGACATGGAGCAGGAGATCCGGGAGCATGTGCAAACGGATTTTCGGAAGCAGAGAGAGTAAGAGCATTGGCAACAAGAATTAAAGCGCTTGGCGGTGAGCGGGTCACTCTCGGGGATTTTAACAGAGATTATTATGCAGATAACGGCATCAGCAGCCTTGACATCCCGGCTGACTGGCAAATCACAGAGTTACACATGGACAGTGCAGTGGAAGAAGCCAAAGGCGGTCATGTCATTATTAAGGCAGGATTCGATCCAGATCACCACGACAATGCCCTTGCAAGTTTTATCGGCGGTATTTTACCGGGGCGCGCTAATTTAATCGTTGGCAGAGATAATCTCGCTAATCCGGACAGAGCAGCTGCAAGAGGATATAGCTATCGTCTCGTAGAGGTTGGATTTATTACGAATGAGGGCGATCTTGCGATTTTTAATAATCAGATGGATGATATTGCGCGAGGAATCTTAGCGGCATTTGAAATTAAAACAGATAAGCCAGTAGAAAAGCCGGATAAAGTAAATGCATCTCTCCAAGCAAATAACGGCGCAGATTGCACGAGATTGTCTATCAAAGCTGTTAAAGATGACATCTGTAAGGTCATTGATAAGGAACACGGCTTTATGCTTACGGCGGCAGCTGGACAAGCTAATGCAAATGCAGATTTCCGGGGATTTGACTGCGGAGATTACCAGTTGTGGAAATTGGTTAAGAAGCGGTACAAAAATGCAGATTACACAATGCTAGAGAGTGTTGCGACTCCGGGACTGTATTTATCTGCGGAAAATAACGGCAGTGGAGGAAAGAACAACCTGAAACTATATACTGACCTGCATAATATGAAACAGAAATTTTATATCCGGGAAGAAACGGATGGAAGATCGCTGATTATCCACAGTTTTAGTGGGAAGTGTGTTGCAGCCAAATAAAAATATCCTCCCTTCATGCCGAGGGGAGGATGAAAAAGAATATATTGTATCATCTTAATTTAAACGCGTTAGTAACACGTTAGTAACAAAAATGCTTGAAAACCCACTAAAATCGTTATATACTTTTAATAAAATATTAAAATAGAAGTATTTAAAATGAATGGCTTAAAATCAATGAAAGCGGTGGAAAACGTTGATTTTAAGCCGTTTTTCGACTATTTAGTTAGTTAAAATAAAGCAAATAAAAATAGAGATAATACGATCCCGTTAGTAACAAATTAGTAACAAACTTTTATTTTCTCAATCTCACTTCTCAAGTCCTCAACGGTACGGTGTCCATAAAGAGAATTGGTGATGTCGCTGCCAAAGCTGTGGCCAATCAATCGCTTACGGTCATTTTCGTTTACACCGTATTTTTCGCATAACATGGAAAAGGTATGTCGACAATCATGTGGTGTATGTTTCTCAATTCCTAATTCAGAAAGCTTTTTATACATGTTATTCCTAAAAATTTGAAGGGTTCCAGAAAGCAAAACACCATGACTGGAGAGCCTGTTTTCTACTAATTTTAAGATGGCAGAGTGGATTGGAACAATGCGGTCTTTCCCGGCCTTTGTTTTCACGCCACCCTTAAAATATTTCTCTCTCATATTTATTTCCAGTGTCTTATATGCTTTAATACGGAATCCGGAATAACACATAATCAAAATAAACTCTACAATCTCATCGTCTTTGTGGTCCCATAATATTTTAAGATCGCTGTCGGTAAACGGAACGCCACTTTCATCATCATCCTCTTTGTTAATTTTTACATGAGCAGAGTAGTCCTTATCACATAACTCATAGATGTCCGCATAAGCATACATTTGCCGGAATAGATGTACGATCAACTCCAAAGAAGAGTGCTTTAGAGGGCAGTTATCTACCACAGATTGCAGATCATCATGTCTCAGATCTCTAAAAGGGCGATCGTGGAGATCTGAGACATTTTTAAAGGCTGCCTGGATTGATCGTTTACTTGATTCGGATAATTTCTTTCCTTTTTCATTTTCAAATTTATACTTCCAAAACTCCTTATACACTTCTGCAAAAGTCTTTTCCGGCTCCTTTTCCTCTTCGACAATCCCTTGCGCTTTGTTATAGTCTGCGAGTAAGCGCTGCGTGATGATTTCAAGGCTTTTCTGGTCACTAGGCAGGTCTATATCCCTTTCGTCCCCTTTCGTGTATGTGCCGGCTTTATATGATGTTAAGATGATAAATCCTTTCATCCAGTCGTCCACATAGCATAAGGCTTTTGGAGTAATTGGCACTCCCTCATCCGTGTATTCCGTGACTGGCGGATGCACGGCATAAGGATTCCGACGGTTCTTTCCGAGGTACTTAATTGAGCCATATCCGTTTGGCAATTTGGGGTGTTTCTTTCTCTTTGGCATAGATTCATCTCCTTTATGGTATAAAAATAACAGCTAACAAAAAGAATGCATGTTCTGATTGTTAAACTGCTTCGAAGATGATACAATATATTTGCAAACATGTCGTACATCTTCGGGTGTATATTAAGCCGTTCAGTGCTGGTAACACTGGGCGGTTTTTCATTTTATTGAACTGCTAATTTCTGAGTATCTTTTTCATTATCAAAAGAAATCATATCAGATGCTTCAATTGTAATTTCGGTATCGCTTTTTAATTTGTAAACTTGGCATACTTCAACGGTCCCTCCGGGCTGCACTTCATTCATAGCGTAATTATTCATAGAATCATTCTGCTCTGCCATGATTCCCATTTCGCATTCGCCGCCGTCCTGAAAGCACTGAACATTCGCAGTAATGCCAGCTGTTGCGTTTACATCGGAGTTGTTTGTAAATGTGTAATAATAGAGTAGACACTTATTCCCCTCAAAATCGTTTGCAAATTCATGTTTGACATATTTTACATTAAATTTTTCAGCAGTGAAATCAATGATACCATCATCAACTGGCTCTTCTTTGACTTCAGTCTCTGGTTTAGCAGCTTCAGTCTTTGGAGCTTCTGCTTTCTTTGCTTCTTCCTTTTCTCCTCCGCATGCCACAACAGATAATGACATAGTTGCTGCCAATAACAATACTACAAGTTTCTTTTTCATTTTTGTTTTTCCTCTCTCTTTCCCCTGCAATTTTTCTTTTTTGTACGCCACATCTATATAAACGCCGAAGCATCTATATCTTTTCCATTTTTTACCAGTATACCTGTAATGTTTTGTATTTTATAATTGCAATATGAAGATATTGCTCGATAAGATCATGCTAAACAAAAACCTATCTACTCGGCAAGTTTCGATTATGACTGGCATATCCAAGTCTACGATCAGCCGCATTGCAAATGGTACAGTATCACCATCGGCGGATACACTGGAAATTCTTGCCAAAGGCTTAAAGGTGCGAATTTTCGACCTTATCGATTCTCCATACAAATAAGTGTCCCAGATCTGGGACGATTTCCATGTTTCGCATAAGTTTTCCCACGTTGCTTTATTTACTTATATAGATAGGAAAAATTTTCCTATAAATAACAGAACAAATGTTCGAAAAATCTATTGAAATATTTTTTGAAGTGTAGTAATATTTCAATAAGGAATTTCGAAAGTTTGTTCGAAAAGCGCGGAGGGATACATAATGGATACAACAGAAATCAGAAAACACTTACACGAATTAATTGACAAATTAGAAGACACTCAGATTCTTAAAATCTACCACTTAATCCGTGGAGTGCTCGGGAAGGCTATTTAGCCTTCTTTTTTAATTTCATTATATTGTTCCATAATCATGTCCCACTGATCGTCAGGGACACTGTAAAGCAGTTCTAATAATATAGAAAGAGCTGCTTTTTTTGATGGAGAAGAGTTCTCCATTATGTAACCGAAACGGTTATAAGCTTTCTCATGAGGCGTTATATGTATGTACGGTTCGCCTACGCCATTCCTTAGCCATTCTTCGTTGACGGAAAATTCTCTGCATATAGAAAGAATCATCTGTTCTGTTAATGAATTAATACCGTTTTCAATTCTACTTATTGTTTGCTTTGTGACACCAACTTTTTCGCCGAATTTTTCTAATGTCAATTCTTTTTCTTTTCGAATTTGTTTCACTCTTTCTCCGGCTGTCATGTTCTCACCGCCTTTCTATGCTTCCATTATATATTGTAAGAAACATAAAGTCAAGAAAAAGTTCCGTAAAGTGACAAAAATGTATTGACAAAGTAACTTTGAGTGACTATAATGTCAATATAAGGAACAAGCGAAAGCGAGGAAATGAAAATGAAGAAAAGCGAAATGATAGAAAATATAATCATAATTTTAAACTGGGGACAGGAAAACAAAGAATACAAAAACAAAATCATCGATGCTTTGGACGGTGTGAACTGGTATTTATCGAATGAACTTATGTCAAGAGTTTTAATGAGACTTAGCAAAGTAAGATTAACAAAGATTCAACACGATGTAATAGAAGCTATTTATTAAATTAAAATTGCAAGCTGTCCTATCGGCTACGGGGAGAAAGAGGAAAATATGAAAAATGTAAATTGTTTAAAATGCAAAGATTGCAAGTATTTTAAGAGAGAACAAATAAGAGCATCGAGAAGTGGATATTGCACACATGAGAAATGGAAAGGTAGTCCGTGGGGGAACACAAGCCCTTTGATGGGGTGTGGTACTCATGCTTGCGAACTTTTTGAAAAACATTAAGCCGGACACGTTCCGGCACTGTAATGCAGGCAGGCGGCAGGAATCAAAAAGATGACCGCCTAGACCGTTCCAACCCGGTAATGATGCAGAGGACAGTGATAAAAGGAAAGGAGTAGTGAAGAGATGCATGAAATTTTTTGCACACACAAAACATTTTTAGGAGGAGAATCCATCGCAGCAATATCTTTTGAGCTTCCCGAAAAAGAGTGGGAAGAATTGAAAGAATCACAAGGATGGCAATTCGTAGAAAGATTTTTAAATCGAAAGAGAAAAAGGGTTGTAAATAATTTCGAACTTTTAAAAGCGATTAGTGCTGAACGAGAATTCAGCGAGATGATCATTGCGTTGGCGGAAGAATTTAAAACGCCTGAAAAGCTGGAAGACGCTTTAAAAAAGGAAATTTCAGAGGAAGAGCTGCGACATACATTAGAAGCAGCTCAAGAAAGTGATTATCCTCTATTGTTTTCAGGCATGCAGTAAGCACAACCGTTTCTGTTTACAGCAAGCATGGAAGCAAAAATCACAGCTTCTGTATAAGTGTCGCAGTTAAAAACATGTTCTGGTTTTATTTCATCGATTTGACATTGCGGTGTTTCGCGGTCTAGATCGTGAATTTCTCCAGTGTTTTTGTTTAAAACAAATTGCTTTCCGTTAAAAGGTGAATTACAACGTCTCATAAGATTACTCCTTTCGTGATACTCAGACATGGCAGTGTCCTGTATCTATAGTATAGGAGATATGTAAACAAATGGCAATAAAACAAAAGAAAGAGAGGTGATAGCATGAGTGAAGCAGTAGAAAAAATCACGAAAGAGCAGGAAGAGAAAAGACTCGAAGATTTTAAAGTAATCGCGGAAAATTGGGACAAGTTCCCAGAACGAGTGCAGGGGAAAATCGATGGAATCATTTCGATGGCTGCATCTGCATTTTTAAAAGAAACAAGAAAAGCAGGATAAATAGGAGGCATGTATGAACGAATTACAGATTTTTAATAACGAAGAGTTCGGAAAGATTCGGACAGTAACTATTGACAACGAACCGTGGTTTGTAGGTAAGGATGTGGCAGAAGCGCTTGGTTACGCAGAACCGAGAAGTGCAGTATCTAAAAAGGTTGAAGAGTGCGACAGAGGTGTTGCTGAAATGGAAACACCTAGTGGAAAACAGAAAATGACAACAATCAATGAATCAGGCTTATACGCCCTCATCTTCGGTAGCAAGTTAGAATCCGCAAAAAGATTCAAGCACTGGGTGACAAGTGAAGTTCTTCCATCTATTAGAAAGACTGGTGGTTACGACATGAAACAGCCGCAAGGCAAAGAACTCCTTGCTCTGGCAGTATTAGAAGCCCAGAAGACCATCGAAGAGCAGACAGCGCAGATTGAGGAGATGAAACCGCACGCAATCTTAGGGCAAGCTATCACAACAGCGAATACATCTATCCTTGTCGGAGATTTAGCCAAAATCTTACGTCAGAATGGGGTAGACATCGGAGCGCAGAGGTTATTTGGATGGATGCGTGAGAATGGCTACCTGATTAAAAGAAAGGGCAGTGATTGGAACTTACCAACGCAGAAGAGTATGGACATGGGGCTGTTTGAGATTAAAGAGTCAGTACATATTGATGGGAATGGCTGTAATAAGATTTCACGCACTCCGAAAGTGACTGGAAAAGGGCAGCAGTACTTTATTAATAAGTTTCTAAGTAAGGCAGCGTAAAGAGGAAGGAGAAAATAAATGGAAACGCAAGAAAGAATAGTTAATATGAGCGAGCTTGAGGAATTAGAGAAAATAGTGAAGGAGGCACAAGCAAGGATTGCGGAGTTAAAGGCTCCAACGCAGCTTGTCACTGCATGCACGGTAAAACCACTTGGTTTGCCTTTGTTTGTCAATCATGACTCGAGAGAAAATGCGTGCCTTGATAAAAGGTATTACGACAGAGAAGCATGGTCACATTTCTTGGAATTAGGGAAAATGATACATAATCAACCCGGACAATTCGTGGCGCGTGGTTTTAATTACAGAAACCCATTTTACACAGATATATGTAGTGCCAGCAGAAGAAAGGTGAGAAAAATCAGTGATCTGACAGGAACAGAAGCAAGAATATCTGCCGAAATGCTAGATGAAATGATAGCTGTGTACAACAAATACATGGTAATGCTGCATAAAACTGTCGAATTAAAGGATGTATCCGTGTACCGTATTTGCAAGAAAGGAGGAGCAACATGGCAAAAAGGTTAAGCCCGGAAGAAGCAGGGAAACAGATCGGATGTTCCGCGCACTGCGTAAGGATTAAGATGCAACGGGGAATCTGGGATTTAGGTGAAGCATATCCGCCAAAAAAAGGAGTAAGAAGTACCTGGGAGTATTTTATCTGGCAACATAAGCTTGATAAGCTTTTAGGAATCGAGAAAGGAGGTGGACAAGCATGATCTTTGGGAAATTATTAAACAAAGAGGGAAAGGTAGAGCAGTATGAGAAAAGAGAAGCACTTGCAAATGTCATTCCGTTTAGACCAAAGAGAGGTTTAGAAGATTTGCAACTGATCAACATCTCTCACCCAGTAAAAAAGAGCGCACGGTCTGCAAACCGGTAACGCGCCCTTAAACAATAAATCAATTAAATAGTAAGCGATAATAGGAGGAAAATCAAGATGAAAAAATGGGAATTTAATGATGATATACCGGCAGAGGAGGCGGTGGCACTGATTCGAGCGGTGGCGAGATTCTATGAAACTATTAATGATGAGTATATATCGTCGACTGATAGAACAGTTTTGGCAATATTAGGAATCGAAAGGGTTGGTGAGCTGCATGATTGAGCCTATCCCTAATTACGACGACAGAAAGACTACACCGCCGGATGAACCGGAAGCAAAAGGGTATTGCACCATCTGTGGTCAGCCCTTTTGGGAGGGCGATGCTATTTACGCCGTAGATGGGTGTGTCTGCGAAACGTGTTTGAAAGAAAATTATAGATCATTTGCATAGGAGAGATGAAGTTATGACATTTGAAGCATTGCAGATCGCAAATAAAGAAATTAGCACGATTGACGTAAAAGGCAAGCAGTATGCAGAAGTGAACCAAAGAATCAAGGTTTTCCGCATGTTGTTTCCGAACGGATCTATTACTACTAAGATAGAGTCTTTGCAAGAAGGCATGTGTGTGATGTCGGCAGAAGTAAGGGACGAATTCGGCTCTATTCTAGGCGTTGGACATGCCTATGAAAAAGAGGATTCAAGCTTTATAAACAAGACATCTTACATAGAAAACTGCGAGACTTCGGCGGTCGGGAGGGCGCTTGGAATGTGTGGAATTGGAATTGATACAAGTGTTGCGAGCGCAGAGGAAGTATTGAACGCCATAAAGCAACAAAGCGAATCGGCTCAGATCACAGCAGCGCAAGTAAAGACATTAGAATCCTGCATTCCGAAACACGGTCAGACTGTGGAAAACGTGTGTCGTTACTATAAAGTTTCCGTTTTGCAAGATTTGACCGTAAGACAATTCATGGCGCTTATGCGTAAGATGGGTGAGGAATAATGAAACTCACCGGAATATTAAAAAAGCCGATTATTGATTACGATACACTGCGCCCAATGCTTGTATTCGCCTCAAACGAGGACTTTTCGCAAGCCTATGAGGAATTGAAAGGCTATGACAAATTAAGCCTTGAAATCAAGCCATATCGCAAGAAGAGGAGCCTTGATGCAAACGGATATTATTGGACTTTAGTAGCCAAGCTGGCAAGAATCATGAAGATGTCTAATCCGGAACTACATAACAAGTTGTTATGTGAATACGGCTATCCTGTCATCATAGATGGACAAGCAGTCAGGACACCGCTTCCGGATACGGACGAAACCGATCGTAAGGTGAGGGATGCAATGGAATACCATCTAAAACCCACCACAGAAGTAAGGGAAGGAAAAGACGGCGTTATGTATCGGACATATCTTTTAATGCGCGGGTCCAGTACATACAACACCGAAGAGATGGCACGTTTAATTGATGGACTGATTGACCGTTGTAAAGAAGCAGGCATGCCGGATTGTGAAATTGTATCACCGGATGAAAAGCGAATTTTAAAAGAAAGGTATGGTGTCAATATTGACTAAAAGATTGCAGAGTATTTTTACAGATGACATGGATCAATGTATGTTTACCGGGAGTTGTGATGTGGAGCGACACCATATCTTCCACCATACACATAATGAGAGGATGCTGAGCGAGGAATATCGCTTTATCGCACCGCTTCGCCGGGATCTGCATCAAAACGGAAGGTTCAGTGTGCATCAGAATCCAAACGGAAAACTTGATATTTATTTAAAACAGCAGTGCCAACGCTACTATGAGGAGCATTACGGCACAAGAGAGGAGTTCCGGCAGGAATTTCGCAAGAATTACTTATAGCCTTATGTCTCTTAGGAGTAAGGAATATATCACATGTAACTTGAAAATTTGTTTCATCTCCTGTCGATTACGTCTGTCCGGCAGGAGAGAAAGGAGAAAGCATGGTAATTACAATCCCGGGTAAACCGGTTGGAAAAGCAAGACCGAGATTTCGCAGAGTCGGAAATAAGGTTTTTACATATACGGCGCAAGAAACGAAGGACTATGAAAAGAGAGTTGCTGCTATTTACAAGAAAGAGGGAGGGGAAATTTATTATGACACCCCCGTCAGAGTGCGTATCTTAGCCAAATACCCTATTCCGAGTAGTTGGTCTAAGAAGAATAAGGATAAAGCATTAAAAGGCGAAATTAAGCCAAATACAAAGCCGGATGCAGATAATATCGCCAAGATCATTCTTGATGCTTTAAATGGTGCAGCATATACCGATGACAAGCAGGTCGCAAGCCTTGAGATTGAGAAAGCATATTCCGAAAAGCCTTGTGTGATGGTTTATATTGCGGAGGATGAGTGATGGCAGATAACAAAAAATACTACTACCTAAAGCTTAAAGAAAACTTTTTTGATTCTGATAGCATGGTTTTACTGGAAAGTATGCAGGATGGGGTCTTGTATAGCAACATTCTCATGAAGATGTATCTTAAGAGTCTAAAAAATAATGGGAAGTTGCTTCTGAATGACACAATTCCGTACAACACGCAAATGATAGCAACTATAACAAGGCATCAGGTTGGAACTGTAGAAAAAGCAATCGAAGTATTTAATCAGCTCGGTCTTATAGATATATTGGACGGCGGCATGATTTATATGTCTGATATTGAGCTGTTTGTAGGACAATCTTCAACAGAGGGAGATCGGAAAAGGGCGGAAAGGTTGCGATTGAAACAGTCAGATAATCTGCAAATTGGACAAATGTCCGACATTCATCCACCAGAGATAGAGAAAGAGATAGAGATAGAGTTAGATAAAGAGAATAGAGATAGAGTGAATTATCAGCAAATAGCTGATATGTATAATGCCACTTGCGTGTCATTCCCTCGACTGACGGTACTTTCTGAGAAAAGAAAAAAAGCAATTAAAGCACGGTTGAGGAAATACTCCGTTGATGACATCCAAAGAGCGTTTGAGATGGCTCAAGAAAGTGATTTTTTGAAGGGGACAAATGGACGTAATTGGTCGGCTACATTTGATTGGATCATGTGCGACTCGAATATGGCTAAAATACTGGACGGCAACTACGCAAATAAAGACAATCGCAGAACGGAGGGAAGAAATGACACTGGAGGACAAGCTGGAAGAGATGAAAGTCTCACGGAGATGGCAATCAGAGCAGGGATCGGGGACAGCTTCGAAGGATTCTGATGTGTGCCCTAAGTGCGGAGGAAGCGGATGGATTCCTTACGAGCAAGACGGAATGCTATTTGCAAAAGAGTGCGATTGCCGTGAGAGCGATTTAATGAGCCGTAGATTAAGTTTTGCTAACATCCCCGATACATTTAAGGACAAGGAGTTAAAAACGCTTAAAACAAGCGTATACGCAACCGCAGATGGCAAGCAAAAGTTTCTTACCGCTTGCAACATCGTAAAGCGATACATAGATAACTTTGACGATATGTTAGAGGCTGGCATGGGATTGTATATTGTCTCTCGGACAAAAGGCAGCGGAAAAACAAGGATGGCTGCAAGCATTGCAAATGAGCTTGTGAAAAAACCTAAAAAGCAAGTGAAATTTGCAGTGTCTACACGGATTCTGGACGAGATCAGAAGCACTTGGAAGAAAGACAGCGAGTATGCAGAGAGCCGATTGATAGATCAGTTATGCTTGGCAGATGTGCTGATCATCGATGATTTTGGAGTTGAGCGAATATCTCCATGGGTGCAGGAAAAGTTTTACAACATCATAAATGAGCGGTACATACACAAGAAAGTAACGATCTATACAAGTAATGTGCCAATCGAGGAATTAAATTACGAGGACAGAATCACGAGCAGGATTAAAGAAGTGAGTTATCTTATGGAATTCCCGGAAGAAAGTGTCAGGGATTTGATCGCAAAGCAGCATAACAAAGAAATGCTTGAAAAATTGGCGGAAGAGGCAAAGGGTAGAAGCACTGGAAAGTCAATTTCGACATAAAAGAAGGGGCAGACTAGATGAGGAAAAATGGAAGCATGGCAGCATTTATCTATAAAGGAACGAAGAAGAAAAGAAAGAAGAAGGTGAGAGGCAAATGATATTTATGACAACAAACCGCACTGTTGTCCTTAGAGATGAGGACGGCAGTCGCCAACGGTGTAGATGTGGCTGTGAGAGATTTAAGAGAGTCACCAACGCAGGCAGAAGGTATAAGTGTGCGAGGTGCGGGAGGGTGCATTTTGTTAGGGAGAAGAAATAGAAACTTGCCAGAGGATCATACATGGCCAGAAGAGCCGTGCAGCTCCTTTCGGGACGAGGTAGATAAGAGAATGAATAGAATTAAGAAAGTAACGAAGAAAAGCTATAAAGGTTGCGAAGCTTGTAGATGGCATAACTTAAATGGTGGCACTTGCAAAGGCGGGAAGGCAAGATGCGGGCAGTTTGTTAAAGAAAGGGCATAAGAAGATGGAGAGATTAACAATTCCGGACGAGAAAATCGATGGGGGAATGAAAAGAACGTGTGTTGATGGCAGAGAAGTAAAAAAATATGCCATGACATTATACTGGGCGCTGAAAAAAATATGAAGATACCGGACTTACACCAGAGCATGTGCAGGAAGTGAAAGAGCGGAATACGGCGAAGAAACCTAGAGAAAATAAAATTCGTGGTGGTTGGCTTGGGAAACAAAAACATTACACTTGCCCGACTTGTGGCAATTGTCTATTGGAAGAAATGATGAATGAAAGGCAGAACACAAGCTATTGTTGGGATTGCGGGCAAAGGCTTGATTGGTCGGAATAGGAGGGCGGCAGAATGAAAGAGCAAACATTTGAAGGTATCCTATACATGATTAAAAGATCGTGTGACAAAAATTTTTACAAAGGCACTGATTACGATGGAATCAAACCGGAAATTGTAAGGTGCGCAACAGATATTTACATCGAGCAGATGCGACAGCAAGGAGGCAAGAGAAATGAATAGAGAAATCCTTTTTAAAGCAAAGAGAAAAGATAATGGAGAATGGGTGGAAGGTCAGTATGTATATATTACCAATCCGCTAACAGAAGATGGTAAACCGATAAAACATCTGATTTGTAATGGAACTAATATATTTAATGACTTGATTGATCCAGATACTCTCTGCCAATACACAGGACTTACAGACAAGAACGATAAGAAGATTTGGGAGAATGATATTCTAAAGTTTAATGATGAAATATGGTATTCTTGCTACACAAGTTGCGGTACAGAATACGATTCATGGGAAGCAGAGAATTATGGAGTGGTTGGATATTGCGATTATTCTGCAAGATATGATTTCACAAAGTATAAATACAATGAGAATCAAGTAGAAGCTGATTTACACAAAAATCACGACATTGAATTTTCTGAATTTGTCAAAGAGCATGAGGTTATCGGAAATATTTTTGACAATCCAGAGTTGTTGGAGGTAGAGTATGAGCGATAATACATTTTATAAGCCATTAACACCAAAATTTAGAGATGAAATCATTTCGACTATAGATAAAAATATAACTGAACTAAATACCTGCCAGAACAATGCTTTTGTAAATATGCAAATAACAGGGCAGGTTGCTTTGAAAAATTTGCTTAGAAATCTTCCGGACGGATATCCAATTCCGATGAAGGGGAAGGCGAGGTAGAACATGGAACGATTAACAGAACGGAGCGCCGGAGTTGCTGTGATAAAAGACAAGATCCGTCAGAAAGATGTAATGGAGGCGCTGGCGCGATATGAGGAGACCGGACTGACACCGGAAGAGATTATGGATGGTAAGATGCTGACCGGATGGATTCCGGTAGAGGACAGACTGCCGGAAGAATCGCTTAATAGCGTAATCGGCTGGGACGAATATAGAAAAAGATGTTGTTTTGTACAGTATTATTGCGGTAGATGGATTCTTGGAAATGATGTGGATTCAGTAAAGATTACAGCATGGCAGCCACTTCCAGAACCATATATCAAGAATCCAAAATAGACACACCTTTAGCGTTATAGGCAGCTTGCAGGAATGTATGTATCATATCAGTGGTCATCACCATTCCTTCGGGAATTTGAAAAGAAAAGGGATTGTCTGGAATGGAAAGAAATTCCTGGTATAAAAGAAAAGTTTCGTAAGATTCGTATTTTTGATAATTCATAGAAATGCCTCCTTAGATAAAAAAGAATTGATAAGCCAATTATAACATTTAAGGAGCACATGGTAAAGGAGTAAGAAAAACCAAAACAGCATATTATAAAGTATCATGGGAAAGAATGGAGAGAATAAAATGATAGAAGTAATATTTGCAGTAATGCATCTTATTGGAGTAGGGATGATTCTTTTGGTGACGTTGTTCTTTGGCATCCTTGCCTGGTCTGCCGGGGACGAAAGGAAGTGAAAAGATGGACCATAGAAGAAACCGAAGACAGATGAAGTTAGATCAAGAGCAGCACTATGATGAAATGGAAAGTCATAAAGCACCGGACAATGCCGTGAAAGCATTTAAACGTCCGGCATATCAAGAGTATAGTGTGAAACAATGTCTGAGAAAATGGGGAGTTGATTTGAGTGGGAAAATTGATGGACAAGCAAATACTAAAAAAGCATAAGGGCAATAAAGAGCGGTTAAAACGACTGGAAGAGAAGATACAAGATCTATGTAGCACGGAAGCAGAAGAAGTGCTGGGGAAAGTCCGAGGATCAAGCAAATACTTTCCCTACACAGAAATCAGGACGTCAGTATTAATGCCTGATCCTTATGAGCAGGAGAAGATTGATAAGCAGATCAGGAAGACAGAAGCGGAAAGAATGCTGCTGAAAGCGGAAGTTGATGAGGTGGATGAGTACATAGAGGCAATAGGAGATCCGGAAATTAAGGAGATATTTGAGCTGGCATTTGTGGAAGGTAAGAAGCAGAGAGAAATTGGAGAGAAGCTGAATATTGACAGAAGTTATGTTTCTAAAAAAATCGATGAATATTTGAAACTTTCACACTTTTCACA
>SKEZ01001224.1_pt1 | contig 14876 bp, 10 predicted proteins | sample 4843881 | NCBI WGS metagenome assembly SKEZ01 (sample SAMN11008796, study PRJNA524170) | human gut metagenome | isolation source: fecal sample from pouch patient p1, p46 | place: Israel: Tel-Aviv | reverse complement strand
GTGAGTTGCTTCGCTTTAGGCTTAAATGAACGAGTAGGTTTTGCCGTTCGTTTGGTTGTAAATGAGCGAGATGGGAAAGATTTCGACATATTATTTATTTAGTAAAAAGAGAAAAAAGGGCGGATTTTACTCCGCCCTTTTATATTACCATTGATAGCGATAAACCGCTTGAATTGCATAAGGTTTATCGAAGTTTTTACCGTCAGCACGGCTTACTTCTAAACCAAAACGATGATTTGCAAATCCAGCATTTAAACCGACCGCACTTTCAAAACGTCCACGGCTGCTTGCGACATCAAGCGCGCTGTTTGTGTAATGAATTTTGCTGCTACGGTTTTTGCTGGTAATCGCATTGATTTCTGCATAAGGTTGTAAATTCCAACCATTACTTAATGCAAAGCCTTTGGCTACACGTAAACCAATTCGAGAATAAACAGAAGATAAGCTATCTTCATTCTCTTGTGATGAAATATGTGTCCACGCTAATTGTGCTTGCGGTGTGATTGTCCAATCGTTCGCAAGGCTAAAGCGTTTGCCTAATTCACTCGAAATAGTATAAGCGTTGTAATGGCGTTTTTCAGTGTGATCTGAGTTAGCGTGTAAACGGCTGTATTTCACGATGTTATCTACATAAATACCGTTATCTGCAAGGTAAGCTGCATATAAGCCCATGCTATTGCTTCTTACTTTGCCATCACCGTAATGACCATTAAAATCAACGTTAGCTTGGCTGCGGCCAACAAATCCACCAACACGGAGGTTATCAGTTACAGCAGCATCAGCGCCCACTTGTAAGCTATGTACGTTTTGTTTAAAGCCAGAAGTTTCACTCTCACCAGTAGAAAGTGCGGCTAATTTTTGGCGAGAATTCACATTACGAACCCACACATTGCCTTTTTCACCGTTTTTCACTTCACCTAGACGTTGATGGATGCCACTTAAATCATCTTCCACTAAAAGCAATTGTGCTTGGCGAAGAGAAACTTGAGCATTCGCTAAGTCTGAAAGTAACGGTGCGCTTGGTAGAACTGCAGGTGGTACTACTGGATTACTTGGGGTTACTACTGGGGTGCTAGGCGTTACCGCAGGTTTGCTTGGAGTCACCACTTGTTTGCCTGGTGTAACTGGTGCAACAGGTGGAGTTGGGGTGACTTCATTTTTAGAGTTCGCTAATACCCAATTATTTCCTTCTTTTGTTAGGAAATATTGGTAAGCCCCTAAATCTACACGATTATTCGGGTTCGTTAAGCTAAATGCAGCATTACCGCCATTGGTTTCGACAAGAGTTACTTTACCGTCAGCAACATTCGCGCCTTGATTAGTTACACCAATTTTATGATTACCTTCAGCAGTGCCTTTAACAACGATTTTATCGCTTTTGTTTTCAGCGATATTCGTGTTTAGATTGAATGTGCCTGAGCCAGTGAGATTACCACGAACAATGATACCTTGGTAGTTATCATTGGCTAGATTTACTACGCCATTATTAAGAGCCAAATTAGTTAAGCTTGTTGTTTGAACCACGCCATCTTCATCAGTGAAAGCTTTAGTTGTCCAATTGCTATTATTTAAGTTTAAGTTGAGCACGCTATTGCGGTCGGTAGTAGTAATTCCAGAAACAGTAGAATTATTAAAGGTTAGTTGGATATTTTCTGTAATGCTCTCTTTATCATTAAATTTAACATTTTCACCACTAGCAAGCATACCTCCATTTATTGTTGAGTTATTAAAGGTTGCAGAGAAGTGGCTATTAATATTTTCTGTTGATCTGGATACTACACCTAGGATTGAGCCCTGAGGAATTGATACATTGGAATTATTAACGATCAATTCTGGCCGAGCTTGATTCTCCGCTTCATATACAAAAATAGAACTATCATTGTTTGATGTTACATTCACATTGTTTAATGTTAATTTACTCTTCTGATTCAGAGCAAATGCCTCTAATATGGAGTCTTGGTTGTTATCACCCATCAAGACTTTTGAGTTATGCATGGTTACCGTTGAATTATTTAACTCAAATAAATAACCATTAGCATCTGCATTGTTAGGATTAGTAATACTATAGGTTCCACCATTGATTTCAGTTGTGGAATTAGTGATATTCATTACCGCAAAAGAATGATGTCTATTTGCTGGAATAGATAGTGAAGCATTAACATTATTTAATTGTCCGCTTGAGTTTGTCATTGTTACTGCGGATAGAAAACCCCATTCAGGATCATTTGTTGGACTGGTTGGATTAATCGAACATTGATTCAACACACCCCCACTTTGTCCAGTAATTGTCACGCCACTACTATTACAAGCCACATCGGCTGCTAGCGCTGAATTTACCAATCCAAGAGCTGCAGCCATTAAACTCACTTTAAAAGTGCGGTTAAAAATTTTATTGTTTTTCATATTAATTCCTTTGGATTATAAAAAAAGCCAACTTATTGAATAAGCTGGCTTAAATTTTAACGATTTAATGATTAACCTGCAACAGCGATACGTTTCATATCTGTCATGTAGCCACGTAACTCTTGACCGATTAATTCAACCGGGTGGTTACGGATTGCATCGTTTACATCGCGTAAAGTGATGTTGTCGATAGCAACTGCTGGTGTTGGTTCACCTAAATCACCTTTTTGTAAGGTTGGGATGATTTCTTTAGCAAGAATAGGGGTCGCTACATTAGAGAATAAGTAGTTACCGTATTCTGCAGTATCAGAAATGACCACGTTCATTTCGTATAAACGCTTACGCGCGATAGTGTTAGCGATTAACGGTAATTCGTGAAGTGATTCATAGTAAGCTGATTCTTCATAGATACCGCTTGCCACCATTGCATCAAAGGCTAATTCAACACCTGCTTTCACCATCGCTACCATTAATACACCGTTATCAAAGTATTCTTGTTCAGAGATTTTGATACCGTCTGCTTTTGGTGCATTTTCAAAGGCAGTTTTGCCAGTTGCTTCACGCCATGCGAATAAGTCTTTATCACCGTTCGCCCAGTCAGCCATCATAGTTGCTGAGAAGTGACCGCTGATGATGTCATCCATGTGTTTGTAATATAAGAAACCAAGGCTTTCTTTGATTTGTTCCGCAAGTTCAAATGCACGTAATTTTGCGCTGTTTGATAAGCGATCCATCATTAATGTGATACCGCCCTGTTTTAAGGCTTCGGTAATGGTTTCCCAACCGTATTGGATCAATTTACCTGCGTATGCTGGATCTTTACCATCAGCAACAAGTTTGTCGTAACATACGATTGAACCTGCTTGTAACATACCGCAAAGAATGGTTTGTTCACCCATTAAGTCAGATTTTACTTCTGCGACGAATGAAGATTCTAATACACCTGCACGGTCACCACCAGTTGCTGCCGCCCATGCTTTTGCAATTGCCATACCTTCACCACGAGGGTCATTTGCTGGGTGAACCGCGATTAATGTTGGCACACCGAAACCACGTTTGTATTCTTCACGTACTTCAGTACCTGGACATTTTGGTGCAGTCATTACCACAGTGATGTCTTCACGGATTTGCTCACCCACTTCAACAATGTTGAAACCGTGTGAGTAACCGAATGCAGAATCTTTTTTCATTAATGGCATCACATCAGCCACCACTTTAGAGTGTTGTTTGTCTGGTGTTAAGTTGATCACTAAGTCTGCTGTTGGAATTAATTCTTGATAAGTGCCAACTTTAAAGCCGTTTTCTGTTGCACGTTGGAATGATGCACGTTTTTCTGCAATGGCTTCTGGACGTAATGCATAAGCGATGTCTAAGCCAGAATCACGCATATTTAAACCTTGGTTTAAACCTTGTGCGCCACAACCTACGATAACGATTTTTTTGCCTTTTAAGTAGTTGCAACCGTCAGCAAATTCGCTGCGATCCATAAAACGACAACGACCTAATTGGTCTAATTTTTCGCGTAAATTTAATGTGTTGAAATAGTTAGCCATTTTTCATCCTTAATATGATGTTGATTAATGTGTGTATGAGGTTGTGTTTGAATATAGTTTTTTGTTGTGTCATGGATTATAAGATTTTTAATTATTGCGTAAAGTGATATTATTGACATTTAGTGTTGCAATTTTTGCAATGATATTTACTTTTAATGACACATATGAACTTTCAAGATCTTCAAATATTTCTTCATCTTGCAGACACACAAAATTTTGCAAAAACCGCTACGCAAAATCATATGTCGCCTTCTACGCTTTCACGTCAGATTCAACGAATGGAAGAAGAATTGGAACAACCTTTATTTATTCGTGATAATCGACAAGTACGTTTAACCGAACAAGGCGAGAAATTTCTGCAATTTGCGAAAACAGAATGGCAAAACTGGCAACAGTTTAAGCGCCAACTTCGGGATAATTCAGCGGAATTAAGTGGAGAGTTACGTTTATTTTGTTCGGTAACGGCTTCATATAGCCACTTGCCACAGGTGTTAGCCAAATTTCGTACGCGTTATCCAAAGGTTGAAATTCAACTGACCACAGGTGACCCCGCTTCTGCAGTACAATTCATTCAATCGGAGCAAGTGGATCTTGCTTTGGCGGGGAAACCGAATAATCTGCCGACGGGATTAGAGTTTTATAAGATCGATGATATTTCCCTTTCATTAATTGCGCCTCGCGTGGCTTGTTTGGCGACACAATTATTACAGGAAGAACCTATCAATTGGCAGCAAATGCCTTTTATTTTGCCATTGGATGGAATGGCGCGGCAGCGTATTGAACAATGGCTACGTAGCAAACACATTAAACATCCAAAAATTTATGCCACAGTGGCTGGACATGAAGGGATCGTGCCGATGGTAGCGCTCGGTTTTGGATTGGCTATGCTACCCGATGCAGTAATTGATAATAGTCCAATGGCAAAAGAAGTTTCCCGTTTAAATTTGGATAATCCGGTAGAAGCATTTGATTTGGGCGTTTGTGTGCAAAAAAGAAATTTGGCAAACCCCTTAATTCGTGCATTTTGGGAGATGTTAGACTAGAATAATAAGTAGAATTAACCTAAGGATTATTATGTTAAGAGGCGTACTCATTTCACTTTTAGCCTCATTTTTATTTGGCTATATGTATTATTTTTCCACGCTGCTGAAACCACTTAGCGGCACGGATATTTTCGGCTATCGAATGATTTTTACATTCCCTTTCGTCGCCCTTTCCGTCATCATGTTTAAGCAGAAACAGGCATTAGTGGAACATATAAAACGCATCAAAAAACAACCGCTCTTTGCCCTTTCCTATATCACTTGTGGCGCATTAATGGGTTATCAAATGTGGCTCTTTTTGTGGGCACCCAATAATGGCAGCTCCCTAAGTGTTTCTTTCGGTTATTTATTGTTGCCAATTGTGATGGTGGCCGCAGGGCGGATCATTTTTAAAGAACGAATTTCAACATTGAAATTCATTGCTGTGTTAATTGCAGCAGTGGGGGTGATTTCTAACATCATCTTAAAAGGCGAATTATCTTGGGAAGCCATTGTTATCTGTGTAGGTTACACCGCCTATTTCTCCATACGAAAAGCCTTAAAAAATACCGATCTTGGTGCCTTTTGCTTAGAAATGATCTCATTATTGCCAGTTAGCATTTACTTTGCCCTTCAAACTGATTTTGCCACCGTGCAGGAATCGAATCCTAATATTTGGGGATTATTGGTATTACTCGGGCTTATTAGTGGTGCTGCATTAATTGCTTACGTGATTGCCAGCAATATGCTGCCGATGAATTTGCTTGGCCTTTTAGGTTATGTGGAAACCATTTTGATGGTGATTATTTCATTTTTAATTGGAGAGGAAATGGATGCGGACAGCTATCCGTTATTCATTTGTTTAGTATTGGCGATGAGCCTGATTATTTTTGATGGCGTGTATAAACAGCGCGCAAAGGGAACAAACCATGTCGTTTAAAGAAATTAGTCCAGAACAAGCTTGGGAAATGGTGCAAAATGGCGCCATGCTTGCTGATATTCGGGATCCACAACGTTTCACCTATTCCCATGCGAAAGGGGCGTTTCATTTAACTAACCAAAGCTTTTTACAATTTGAAGAATTGGTGGATTTCGACTCCCCGATTATCGTGAGTTGTTATCATGGCGTGAGCAGCCGAAATGTGGCGACTTTCCTCGTTGAGCAAGGCTATGAAAATGTGTTTAGCGTCATTGGTGGATTTGATGGTTGGGTAAAAGCTGGTTTACCGATAGAAACGGCTTATTAATATTTTTTTGATTTAAAGTGCGGTGAAATTTACCGCACTTTTTATTTTTGTCTCGCTATTGCTTATCCACAATCGCTTTCAACATCGTGTAAGATTGGGCTTGTTTTTGTTCATCAAAAATATAGCTCACCGCCATAATTTCATCAAAATGTACCCGTTCACGTAGTTGCTTGAGTTGAAATTCCACGCTTTCAGGACTACCGATAAGCGAACAAGCGGTCATTTGTTCCACTACCGCACGCTCTTGGTTGTAAATCGGGATTTCCTCGAAATCGACTGGACCAAAGTGCGGTTTCTTTTGGGCATGCATTTGAGCTTTCCAAACATCTTCCTCTGATGCCAAAGGCGGTTGTAAATTTTGTTGTGCGTTAGTCACCACGTTTAAGAAAAATAGTGTTTGTGTCGTCGCCAGTTGTCTCGCTTCTTTATCGGTTTCGGCAACAATCGCGTTCACACCTAAGATGACATAAGGCTCAGCAAGATAGGTCGATGGTTTGAAGTTTTTGCGATAAATCTCCACCGCCATTTCCATCATGCGTGGCGCAAAGTGTGAAGCAAAGGCATAAGGCAAGCCAAGCTCTGCCGCAAGATAGGCACTTTCGGTGCTGGATCCTAAAATATAAAACGGTATATTCAAGCCTGCGGAAGGATAAGCTGAAACAGGGTTGCTATCTTTAAAATAACCACGAAGTTCCGCAATTTCCGCAGGGAAATCCAGACTATTTCGTCCACGACGAAGTGCTGCAGCCGTTTGCATATCCGTTCCTGGCGCACGCCCTAAACCGAGTTCAACACGGTTTGGATAAAGCGTCTCCAGTGTGCCATATTGCTCCGCCACCACATAAGGTGAATGATTCGGTAACATCACACCACCTGACCCCACGCGCAAAGTTTTCGTATTGGCTAGCGTATGCTGAATTAAAAGTGCGGTCGCTGAACTCACCAAATTTTTCATATTATGATGCTCAGCAATCCAATATCGTTCAATGCCGATATTTTCAGCATGTTTTGCAAGATTTACCATAGACTCAACCGCTTGCAAATAAGTTTGTCCTTCTCGGACAGGGGCGAGATTAAGAATAGAGAGCTTCATTTTATTTCCTCATGATTGATTTGTTGAGCGTCATTATACGTGTTTTTTCTGGCAGAAATATCGATAAAATTGGAATAGACTGTTCCGAGAAAAGGAAAAATATTGCAAAATAGGCACAAATTCAGATGTATTCGAAAAAATGATTGTATTTAATAATATTTCCCTAAAGCGCGGGCAAACCGAATTGCTCGAGAATGCCACGGCGACCATCAATCCGAAACAAAAAGTCGGCTTGGTGGGGAAGAATGGTTGTGGTAAGTCTTCTCTTTTTGCCCTATTAAAAAAAGAATTAACGCCAGAGGGCGGCGAGGTCACTTATCCATCCAACTGGCGGGTATCTTGGGTGAATCAAGAAACGCCTGCATTGGATATCCCCGCCATTGATTATGTGATTCAAGGGGATCGCGAATATTGCCGTTTGCAGCAGGAACTTAACGAAGCGAATGAGCGTAATGATGGTCATGCAATTGCGCGCATTCACGGGCAATTAGAAACCTTAGATGCTTGGACGATCCAAGCTCGCGCGGCTTCCTTATTACATGGTTTAGGCTTTAATCAAGAAGAAATCGCTCAACCAGTGAAATCCTTCTCCGGTGGTTGGCGGATGCGTTTAAATTTGGCGCAAGCATTACTTTGTCCATCGGATTTATTATTGCTAGATGAGCCAACCAACCATTTGGATTTGGATGCAGTTATTTGGTTAGAACGTTGGTTAGTGCAATATCAAGGTACTTTGGTATTAATTTCCCACGACCGTGATTTTCTCGATCCGATTGTGACAAAAATCCTTCATATCGAAAATCAGAAGCTTAACGAATACACGGGGGATTATTCTTCCTTTGAAGTGCAACGAGCAACCAAGCTAGCACAACAAACGGCGATGTATCGTCAGCAACAACAAAAAATTTCCCATTTACAAAAATATATCGACCGTTTTAAAGCCAAAGCGACCAAAGCTAAACAAGCACAAAGCCGTATGAAAGCCTTAGAGCGTATGGAACTGATTGCACCGGCTTATGTGGATAATCCTTTTACCTTTGAATTCCGTCCACCGCTATCCTTGCCGAATCCTTTAGTGATGATTGAACAGGCTAGCGCAGGTTATGGCAGCGGTGAAAGTGCGGTTGAAATTTTAAGTAAAATTAAGCTGAATTTAGCGCCAGGTTCGCGTATCGGTTTGCTCGGGAAAAATGGCGCTGGGAAATCAACCTTAATTAAATTATTAGCGGGAGAGCTCACCGCACTTTTTGGTACAGTACAATTAGCTAAAGGCGTGCAACTTGGCTATTTTGCTCAGCATCAGCTAGATACCCTACGCGCAGACGAATCCGCTCTCTGGCACATGCAGAAACTTGCACCGGAGCAAACGGAGCAACAGGTACGGGATTACCTCGGGAGTTTTGCATTCCATGGTGACAAAGTTAATCAAGCGGTGAAAGCCTTTTCCGGTGGGGAAAAAGCCCGTTTGGTACTTGCGCTAATTGTTTGGCAACGTCCAAACCTATTACTGCTCGACGAACCCACTAACCATTTGGATTTGGATATGCGTCAGGCATTAACTGAAGCGCTAGTGGATTACGAAGGCTCTTTGGTGGTGGTTTCCCATGATCGTCACTTACTACGTAATACCGTGGAAGAATTCTATTTGGTGCACGATAAAAAAGTGGAAGAATTCAAAGGCGATTTAGAGGATTATCAAAAGTGGCTGAATGAACAAAATAGTGCACCAGAAAATAAATCCTCGGAGAAAAATGACGACAATGAAAATTCCATGCAAAACCGCAAGGAACAAAAACGTCGTGAGGCCGAACTTCGCCAACAAACTGCGCCTCTTCGTAAACAAATCACTCAATTGGAGGAAAAAATGAATAAACATGCCTCCAAACTTGCGGAGATTGAAAATCAATTGGCTGATTCCGAACTCTACAGCGCGGAAAATAAAGAAAAATTGACCGCATTTTTGGCACAGCAAGTAGAGATGAAAAAAGCCTTGGAAGAAGTCGAAATGGATTGGTTAGCGGCCCAGGAAGAATTGGAAGCAATGCTACAAGCATAGGGACAGCGTATGAGTCAAAGTCTTTTCCAACACACAAAACACGAAGAATACTGCCCACAATGTGGCGCGCCTCTGCAAATGAAACAGGGTAAAAAGGGACTGTTTTTAGGTTGTTCGGCATATCCTGCCTGTGATTATTTGCGCCCCTTGCATAAGGTGGAACATAAGGTGTTGAAAGAGCTTGATGAAACCTGCCCGCAATGTGGCAATCCACTCCAACTCAAACAAGGTGCCTTTGGCATGTTCATCGGTTGTAGTCATTATCCCGATTGTGATTTTGTGGTGCATGAGCAACAAGATGAAGAACAATCCATTGACTGTCCGGAATGCCATAAAGGGCATTTGGTTGCCCGTCGCGGACGACAAGGGAAAATCTTTTATGGTTGCGATAACTTTCCCCATTGTAAATTTTCCTTGCCAGCAAAACCCTATGCCATGCCTTGTCCACAATGCCATTTTCCACTAGCACTATTAAAAAGTGAAAATGCCGAACAGCAAGTGTGGCAATGTGCAAATAAAGGCTGTCGACATATTTTTGAGAACGAAAAATGAATGTACAACAAATTGCCGCCCGTTTAATGCAAGACGAAGTGGTTGCCTATCCTACTGAGGCGGTATTCGGTTTAGGTTGTAATCCGCTGAGTGAAAGTGCGGTCAGAAAATTGCTCGATTTAAAACAACGTCCAATTGAAAAAGGTCTTATTTTAATCGCGCCTAACTTGCATTTTTTACAGCCCTTTGTTGATTTTTCCCATTTATCAGACGAACAACTTGCGCGCTTACAGGAACAATATGAGCATCCGATCACCTGGGTGGTGCCGGCAAAGGTAGAAGTCCCACATTTTCTAACAGGGCAATTCAATAGCATTGCGGTGCGTTTATGTACTCACCCCGCCGTCAAAGCCTTGTGCGAAAAAACAGGCTTTTCCCTCACCTCGACCAGCGCGAACTTAACCGGTCAATCGCCTTGCCGCAGCGCAGATGCCGTGCGTTCCCAATTTGGGGCAGATTTCCCCGTGCTTGATGAAGTGGTTGGTCAAGCACAAAATCCATCGGAAATTCGTGATTTGCTCACAAACCAACTTTTCAGACAAGGATAAGATATGCAGCACTATGCCGTTTGGGGCAATCCGATTGCTCAAAGTAAATCGCCGTTGATTCATCGATTATTTGCCAAGCAAACCCAGCAAACGATGGAATATGTTGCCAAATTAGGTGATCTTGAGGATTTTGAGCAGCAATTACAGGCTTTTTTTGCTGAAGGAGCGCAAGGTTGCAATATCACTGCACCATTTAAAGAACGCGCCTATGCGCTTGCTGAAGAACATAGCGAACGGGCGAAACTGGCAGAAGCCTGTAATACATTAAAAAAATTGGCTAACGGCAAACTTTATGCAGACAACACCGATGGCATTGGTTTAGTGACGGATTTACAACGCTTAGGTTGGATTCAGCCACAACAACGCATTTTAATTTTAGGTGCCGGTGGAGCAACCAAAGGGATATTACTGCCTTTATTAGAAGCACAACAGCAGATTGTCTTGGCTAACCGCACGTTAGAAAAAGCGCAACAACTGGCAGACAAGTTCAAGCCTTACGGCACAATTGAAGCTGTCGCGATGGATGCAATTCCCGCGCAAACCTATGATTTAGTGATCAATGCAACTTCGGCCGGATTAAGCGGGCATACCGCTGCCGTTGATGGCTCTATCTTATCATTGGCCCGCGCTTGTTATGACATGCAATATGCCAAAGGCAGCGACACGCCTTTTATTGCCTACTGTAAATCCTTAGGTCTGAATAATGTCAGCGATGGCTTTGGTATGTTGGTGGCGCAAGCTGCCCATTCATTCCATTTGTGGCGCGGGGTAATGCCTGATTTTGTTGCTATCTATGAACAGCTTAAAAAGGATATGGTATGAGTACAAATACGAGATGCCCTTGGGTGAGCAAACTTCCGATTTACATAGATTATCACGATAAGGAATGGGGTAAGCCACAATTTGACAGTCAAAAACTGTTTGAGAAAATCTGTTTAGAAGGACAACAGGCAGGGCTTTCCTGGATTACCGTATTGAAAAAACGTGAAGCCTATCGGGCTGCATTCCATCAATTTGATCCTATTAAAGTTGCGCAAATGACCGAACAAGATATTGATCGTTGTATGGAAAATACCGGACTTATCCGTCATCGAGCAAAACTGGAAGCCATTGTGAAAAATGCCAAAGCCTATTTAGCCATGGAAAAGTGCGGTGAAAATTTCAGTGATTTTGTGTGGTCGTTCGTGAATCATCAACCAATTATCAATGATGTACCGGATATTTCTGTGGTACCCGCCAGAACTGAAACCTCAAAAGCAATGTCAAAAGCGTTGAAAAAGCGTGGTTTTGTTTTTGTTGGGGAAACGACATGCTATGCCTTTATGCAATCGGTGGGATTAGTCAACGACCATACAAATAACTGTTGTTGTAAATGATGTTCCAGTATAATCCCCCTAATTTCATCTGAATAAGAACTGAATTATGAATAAAAAATATACCTTAATTTCAATCTCAATTCTGACCGCACTTTATAGTCAACAAAGTTTGGCCGATCTGCATTCTCAATGTTTACTTGGTGTGCCTCATTTTAGTGGTGAGGTTGTGAAAGGTGATGTTAATAATTTGCCGGTTTATATTGAGGCAGATAAAGCAGAGATTAATCAGCCAACTCAGGCGATTTATCAAGGCAATGTGGATTTGAAACAAGGAAACCGCCATTTAGTTGGTAATTCAGTTGAAGTTAAACAAACTGGTGAAGGCAAACAAGCACAACGTTGGGCTTATTTACGTGGTGGATTTGATTATAAAGACAATCAAATCAATCTATTAGGTAATGATGCGAGTTTTAATTTAGATAGCAAAAATGGTAACGTAACCGATGCAGACTACCAACTTGTAGGACGTCAAGGTCGTGGTAAAGCTCAAGAAATTGAGTTAGGTGATAATTACCGTTTAATGAAAAATGCGACATTTACCTCTTGTTTACCCGATGATAATGCTTGGGCGGTAGATGCCTCTGAGATTCGTCAGCACATCAAAGAAGAATATGCTGAATTTTGGCATGCGCGTTTTAAAGTATTAGGTGTGCCGGTATTCTATACCCCTTATCTGCAATTACCGATTGGTGATCGCCGCCGTTCAGGTTTATTAATGCCAACAGTTGGTCACTCTAGTCGAGATGGTTATTGGTATAAACAACCGATTTATTGGAATATTGCACCAAATTACGATGCGACGATTGCACCAAAATATATGTCACGCCGTGGCTGGCAATTAAATAGTGAGTTCCGTTATTTAACACCCGTTGGTGAAGGTAAACTTGCAGGCGAATATTTGGGGCGTGATCGCTATGATGAATACATCAGTGATAACCGTAAACGTCATTTATTCTATTGGAATCACAGTTCTTCTTTTCTTGAAAACTGGCGTTTAAATGTTGATTACACCAAAGTCAGTGATAAACAATATTTCACCGATTTTGATTCTGATTATGGTGACAGTACTGATGGTTATGCGAATCAATATGCGCGTATTGCGTACTATCAACCAAACTATAATTTAGCCATTTCCGCGCGTCAGTTCCAAATCTTTGACGAAGTAGATATCGGTCCTTATCGCGCCATGCCACAAATCGATTTCAATTATTATAGAAACGATTTAGCGAACGGTTGGTTAGATTTTAAATTATTCTCACAAGCTGCGCGTTTTGATAACGACAGTGCATTAATGCCAACGGCTTGGCGTTTCCATACTGAGCCGAGTTTGACGACAGCAATGTCAAATAAATATGGAAACTTGAACATTGAAACCAAACTTTATGCAACGCATTATAATCAGAAGAAAGGCTCTTCTTCTGCTGCAGAAGAGGTACAAAAATCCGTAAATCGTGTATTGCCACAATTAAAAGTGGATTTACAAACAGTTTTAGCCACCAACAAAACTTTATTTGATGGCTATACACAAACACTGGAACCACACGCACAATACTTATATCGACCATATAAGGATCAAAGCAATATTGGCTCTAAGTTAGTTAATGACTATCTTGGCTTTGGTTATGACTCCGCTTTAGTTCAGCAAGATTATTATTCATTATTCCGCGATCGTCGTTATAGTGGTTTAGACCGTATTTCATCCGCTAACCAAATAACGCTTGGTGGTACAACTCGTCTTTATGATAAAAATGCCGATGAGCGTTTCAACTTCTCTGCAGGACAAATTTATTATTTAACTGCTTCCAAAATTGATGATAATCCGAGTAATCGTACATCAAAATCCTCTTCCTCTTGGGCGTTAGAATCTAACTGGAAAATTAGTAATAAATGGAATTGGCGCGGTAGCTACCAATATGATACGTTGCTAGATAAAGCATCATTGGCAAATAGCAGTTTGGAATTTAACCCGATGAAGAACAATCTGATTCAGTTAAATTATCGCTACGCAAGTAAAGAGTATATCAACCAAAACTTAGGTGCGTCTGCTAACCGTTACCAACAAGATATTAAACAGGTCGGTGTCGTAGCAGCATGGGAAGTCTCGGATAACTGGACGCTTGTCGGAAAACACTATCAAGATATTGCGTTGAAAAAACCAGTTGAGCAATATGTGGGTGTGCAATATAACTCGTGCTGTTGGTCTGTTGGCGTAGGGGCGAGACGTTATGTCACCAGTCGACAAAATCAACGTGACGATCAAGTGATTTATGACAACAGCATTGGCGTTACCTTTGAATTACGAGGCTTAGGTGAAAATGACCATCAAAGCGGTATTGAAGACATGCTGAAGAAAGGTAAACTTCCTTATATTCAAGCGTTTAGCTTATAGTTAAATGAATAAAGGCTACCGAAAGGTAGCCTTTTTGTTTAGAAGTGCGGTTAAAAAAGATGACGGTTTTTGACCGCACTTTACTTATTTTTTTCGTTTTGCTCGAGGATGGGCTTGATCATACACTTCTGCAAGATGTTGGAAATTCAAATGCGTATAAATTTGCGTGGTGGATAAATTGCTGTGTCCTAAAAGTTCTTGAACTGCACGCAAATCTGAACTCGCTTCCAGCATGTGAGTGGCAAACGAGTGACGTAATTTGTGTGGGTTTAGATGACTATTTAATCCTTGGCGAATGCCCCAGGTTTCCATTCGTTTTTGAATAGAGCGATGAGTGAGGCGATTTCCCTGTTGGCTCACAAAAAGGGCTTCATCTTTTGGATTAAATAAAGGACGTACTTTCAACCATTGCTGAATTGCATGAGAAGCATAACGTCCAAAAGGCACAATACGTTCTTTGTTTCCTTTACCAATCACTCTGACTTCACGTACACGCGTGTTAATACTATTGAGGTTTAATCCTTGTAATTCAGATAAACGAAGCCCTGAGCTATACATCAATTCCATCATCGCACGATCACGCAAATCAATAGGATCTTTGCTGTCATTTGAAAGCAATTTTTGGACTTGTTCAGCA
>SKEZ01001213.1_pt1 | contig 15019 bp, 10 predicted proteins | sample 4843881 | NCBI WGS metagenome assembly SKEZ01 (sample SAMN11008796, study PRJNA524170) | human gut metagenome | isolation source: fecal sample from pouch patient p1, p46 | place: Israel: Tel-Aviv | reverse complement strand
CAATATATCCTTCAAAATATACAAAAAAAGACAATTTCATTTCGAAAATTGCCTATATACAATAAAAAGCCTATGTCCTTGCAAAAAGGTATAGGCTTTTGTCAACAATCTGAAGCTGTAACATAAGTTACAGCTTTTATTCATGTCTTAAAGCTTCAATTGGATCAAGATTTGCAGCTTTATAACTTGGTAACAATCCAAAAATAATACCGATTGCCATAGAGAATAACACAGATAGTATCATGGCAGGAATACTAATGGATACAGGTGTACCATTTAGAATAGATATTAATTTAGCTAAGCCAATACCTGTTATTACACCTGCAATACCTCCAATCGAAGTAAGTACTATCGCTTCAGTTAAGAATTGGAATAGGATGGCTTTTTTCTTAGCACCAATGGCTTTTTTAAGACCAATTTCTTTCGTTCTTTCGGTTACCGTTACTAACATGATGTTCATAACACCAATACCACCAACAAGTAAGGAAATACCGGCAATCCAGATTAACATGGCATTTGTGGATTTAGAAAGATTTTGAATATCTTTTGCCTGCTTCAATAAGTCTTGTGCTTTGTATTGAACACTTGAAGAAGAGACATATGTATTTAATACACTGGCTGCTTCTTTTCCAACAATAGTCATATTTGAAGTGGCATCCACCTTCAGTAATGCACTTTGAGGTTCATCAAACTGATAGAATAATGGCCAAGACTCAATAGGAACATAGACTTTAGAACCCGTAGACTGATTATATGTATGATAATCATCAATGCTTTCCATTGTAGGTTCAAAATTTTCTTTATCGGCACAAACACCAACAATGGTGAATGGTGTTGAAGAAATTTCTATGGTTTTACCGATTGGATCATCTTCACCAAATAGAAGTCTTGCGCTTGTTTCGTCTAAGACGGCAACTTGTCTAAATTTTTTGTTGTCTTCATCTGTAATGCCTCTTCCTTTTTTGATGGTTAATCCGGCAATAGAGAAATAGTCTTGTTGGACACCCATGATGTATCCACCATCTAAAGATGTATTGTTGCGGAAGATGGCTTGATAACTTTGCCTAGAACGATACAGTGTAGCACCTTCTACGTGATCAATGTTTTTTAAGGATTCAAGTGTGTCTTTTGAAACGGTTGGAACTCCATTAGGAATACCAGAATCAAAAGAGTATTCCCAATCTTCTTGATACAAAGCTACTTTTACTGTGTTATTTCCGGAACCAATTAGATTCTTTTCAATTTGATCATTTGTTCCTTTAATTGTAGAAACAATCGCAATGATAGAGGCAATCCCAATAATGATGCCTAGCATTGTAAGGAATGATCGCATTTTATGCGCAAAAATACCTCGAAATGATAATCTTATGTTTTCAATCATGATGTAGCCTCCGAAGATTTTTGCGTCTTAACGCCTTCTTTTGCGTTTTTACTATACGCAAACGCAATATAATCTGTGTCTGAAAGTCCATCTTTGATTTCCATTGTATCTCCCCATACGATTTTTCCAACGGTCACATACTGCTTTTTCAATTTACCATGAACATCTTTTAGCACATAGTACTTATTTCCTTCTTGTTTGACATAAGCCTTAGAAAGCCAAATCGAACTCGTAGTGTCACTAGACAAATTGAATGTTAATTCCAAATATTCGCCAGCTTGTATTTTCGATGCATCTTTGGCATAAGCTTCAAAACCATAATAGCTCACATTTGGATTACCTGAACCATTATAGTTACTATTTGAAGAAGGTACAGTATCAATACTTTGGATTTTGGCATCAAATGTTTCTCCACTTGTCCAACAATAGGCAGAAATGGTGTCACCAATCTTGACTTGATTTAACATCAATTCACTAATGCTTCCTTTAATATAGGTTCCTTGTCCACCGGCTACTTCTAAAAAGGCACTGCCATCTTGAATAGGATTTGATAGATTTTTTATATTACGCACAATACCACTGCGCTTTGCACGAACGATGCCGTCATTTAATAAAGCTTTATTTTCACTTAATGAAAGCTTTGCCTTTCTTAAATCTAAATCTAACGTCTTCAATTCTTGCTTCTTATCACGAATGGCTTTCGCAAGTTCTATTTCTGTATAACCCGATGAGAGATCTTGACTTGGTTTTTGTTCTACTTCCACATATTTCTGTTCTTCTTTTGTGTGTGAAATCACCGAATACATATCGCCTTCATTCATGGATTGTTTAGTGGTAAACTTGTCACAACGAACGAGCCATGAAGAATCAATTTCTCCATCATTTGTATACACATCGAATCGTAAGTATTGGTTTAGATTCGCATTGTCTAAAAATAGCTTTCCATACACAAATCCTTGATTTTCGCTTAACTTAAATACATACGGATTCTGTTTAGTTCCAGCTAAAAAGATTTCTTTATTTGGGATTTGTTGTTTATCACTATAATACTCTACAACATCTTTAGGATCATACGCATTTGTTGAACTATCTGTATATGTATATTCAATCCAATACCAACAAGTATTGTTAGATTCTTTCGTTTCTCTTTCTTCTTTCCATAAAGATGCCTCTTCATGAGGCCCTTTTTCAGGAGCTTCACTTGTTGTAGAAGCGTAATAGATTTTATAAGCCGTGAAATTCTTTTCGGCTTGCGATAAAGATAGAACATAAGGATAAAAACCATTTCCATCTTTTGCAGGAACATCAGGCAATGGTGCTGGTGTATGATCTTGAATTTCTGGTTCTTCAACAACATCTGGAATAGGCGTTGTATTTAATAATTTCTTTAATTCATGCTCGGCAAGTGTAATCGCATTTTGAGCTTTTTCTACATCCAATTGACTTGTATCTACTGCACTTTGAAGTGTAGTTAGGTCATATGACAATAAAGGATCACCTGCGTTGACCTGTTGACCTTCTTGTACAAATACTTGTGTAATTGTTTTAGAAGCATCATATAATACGGATTGCGTATCACTACTAGATACAAAACCAGTAGATGTGGATGGGTTATCCCAATACCCTGTATTCAATTTGGATACAGGGTTTACATCGATTTTGTTTGTTGAATTCAAATAAAACTTAATTCCAACTAAGGTAAATGCACATAAAGAAGTAATAATAATTCCTTTTTTTATAGAAGGCTTCATAGCACACCTCCTTGTTTATTTTCAATGATTTCTCCATCGATGATATGAAAAATTTTTTTGGCATGACTTGCCACATTGGCATCATGCGTTATCATAATGATTGTTACACCTTCATCATTTAAGGATTTAAATAATTCCATAACTTGTTTTCCACTTGCTTGATCAAGTGCGCCTGTAGGCTCATCGGCAAGTAGGATTTTTGGATTATTAATAATGGCGCGGGCAATCGCAACACGCTGTTTTTGTCCACCAGATAAATGGCTTGGCTTAAATGAAATACGATCTTGTAAACCTACTTTATTTAATACATCTATAGCTCTTTGATTTCTTTTCTCTTTATCAATACCTGCATAAATCAAAGGTAAAGCTACATTTTCTTGGGCGGTTTCCGAACTTAGAAGATTGAAGTTTTGGAATACAAAGCCAATCTTATTTAAACGAAGATCACTTAATGCATCATCATTCATTTCAGAAATATCTTCATCTTCAAACAGATACGTACCCAAACTTGCTCGATCTAAACATCCAATGATATTCATAAGTGTTGTTTTACCTGAGCCGCTAGGACCCATAATCGCAATATAGTCACCTTGTACGACTTCAAGACTGACATCCTTTAATACAGGAACAATCATAGGTTCTTTACCGTAGTTCTTATAAATATTTTGTATATTAAGAAGCATTGGCATCACCATCCGTTTCCGTCTGATATTCTGTAGTTGTTTTCATTCCTTCTGAATAAGAATCATCAGCCCACGCGATATAGTCATCAACGCTGAGTCCTGACTTGATTTTTGTGGCAAATGTTTCTTCATCCGTTTTACCGAGTTCTACTTTTCTTTTCTTTAATTTACCACGTTCAGATACCCATACATATGAATTTCCATTGTCATCCGAAACAATAAAACTTGCATCTAGCCAGATACCTTTTTTCTTTGTAGATTGACCATTATCCGCTTCAATATATACGTGTTGTCCAAGCATTAAACCTTTGTTGTTGTCTAAAGAGACGTAGAAAGGGTATTTGGATGCAGATTCACTTGAATCTGCTCCATTAAAGTTATTGTTCGAATTCGATTGAGGATCTGTTTCTACTTTTGTGACAGTCCCCTTATAGATTTGATCTTCATTTACACGACTTCTGACAATGACACTTGTCCCTTCAGAAATGGTGCCCATTTCACTAATAGAGCCTTTCACTCTAAAATCTGTAGTTTGCGTAATGGATACTAGCGGTTTTTGGTTTCCACTCTCATCCGTTCCACCATCTTTATTTACTTCTTTAATAATTCCATCAATAGCAGAAAGGACAGTAGAATTTTCAATTTGTTTATTCAACTGCTCGATTTCAGTTTGTGTAGCTTTGATTGTGTTTTGAGCTTGACGAATCGCATAACTCGCATCATTGATTCGTGCCTGAATCTCTACTTTATCTCCACCCTTATTTAGTTCGGCCTTATAATCGGCAATGGTATTATTCTGCGCTTGGATTTCATTGTTTTGGGCTTCAATATCTAATTTTTTTTGTGCAATCGAATTCGCTGCTTCTGTAGTGTCATAAGAAAATAATTTATCTCCTTTACTTACTTTTTGCCCTGCTTTTACATACATATCTGTAATGGATTTGTTTCCATCTTGATTAATATCAACTGTTTCTGAGGATTCTACAACACCTGAATAACGATTTTCTGTATAGGAAGATCCGATGATTGTTGAAACTTTTTGAACATAGATGTTTTGATTGTTGTTTCCTTTTGGAAATAAGAAATAGATGCCTATAACGACAATTAAAAGGCATGCTGAGATTAAAATTATAATTTTAGTCTTTTTGTTCATAGTATTCTCCTGAAATTTAGTGTTATATGTATAGTATATCAAATACTGGTATAGAAAATTCCTTAAAAATACTTAAATTATGGTATACTTTAAAGGTTGTTAAAAAGAGATGGATATTAACAAATGAATTCACTAAAACCGATGTTACTTTCATCACTTAAAAGCTATGATAAGTCTCAGTTTTTCAAAGATGTAACGGCTGGAATTATTGTAGCTATTATCGCATTACCATTATCGATTGCATTGGCACTTGCTTCTGGCGTTGGACCGGAAGCCGGAATCTTTACTGCAATCGTAGCAGGTTTTGTCATTTCAGCACTAGGAGGAAGCAGTGTACAAATTGCAGGACCGACTGCTGCATTTGCGACGATTGTTGCTGGAATTGTAGCGCATGATGGAATGGATGGACTTATTGTTGCCACGATTCTTGCGGGTATTTTTTTGATTTTGATGGGTCTATGTCATTTTGGAAGTCTAATCAAGTTTATTCCATTTACCATTACAACAGGTTTTACTTCGGGTATTGCCGTTACAATTGTGATTGGGCAATTAAAAGATTTTTTTGGATTAACCTATCCAACGGGAGTAAAGCCTATTGAGACGGTTGAAAAATTTGAGGCTGTAATCCATCATTTTTCTACAATGAATGTGGATGCCGTGATTGTAGGTGTGGTATCTTTAGTTATCTTGATTATTGCTCCATATATCTTTAAAAGAATTCCAGGCTCACTTTTAGCCGTTATTGCAGGAATTTTGATGGTTCAATTCTTGCCTTTAAAGGTAAATACAATTGGAAATCTGTATACAATCAGCAATGCATTACCATCTTTACATTTTCCAAGCTTATCATTAAATGTCATTCAAAATGCACTACCGAATGCATTAACTATAGCTGTATTAGCGGCCATTGAATCACTACTTTCTTGTGTGGTTGCCGATGGTATGATCAATGGAAAACATCGTTCGGATATGGAACTTGTTGCGCAGGGTGCTGGAAATATTGCGTCAGCTTTATTTGGAGGAATTCCTGCCACGGGTGCTATCGCAAGAACGGCTGCCAATATTAAAAATGGAGGAAGAACACCAATTGCCGGCATGGTCCACTCCATCACATTAGTCATTGTATTAGTTATTTTAATGCCATATGCCGGAATGATTCCGATGCCTACCATTGCGGCTATTCTATTTATCGTCGCATACAATATGTGCCAATGGCGTACCTTTGTGAACTTAGTTAAAACAGCACCTAAGAGTGATATTATTGTTTTAGTCACTTCATTTGTGCTAACTGTAATCTTTGATTTGGTTGTAGCCATTGAAGTAGGAATGGTACTTGCTTGTTTATTATTCATTAAACGTATGAGTGAAGAAACAAAAGTCAATGGCTGGACATATGTAGATGAGGATACACCCGATGTTGATGAACACCTTCAAAAGCTTCCACTTCAGATTCGTGTTTATGAGATTTCAGGACCCTTGTTCTTTGGTGCTGCTAGTGTAATTGAAGAAATTGTAGTCAAAGATTTTACAACATGTCTAGTTCTTCGTATGCGCAGTGTTCCTGCATTAGATAGTACGGCACTAAACGCATTAAAAGATTTAGTTCAGGTTTGCAAGTCTAAAGGAATCACGATTGTGTTCTCACATGTGAATGATCAACCGATGAAGGTCATGGAGAAGGCAGGCTTTATCGAGCTTGTTGGAGAAGAAAACTTCCAACCAAGTATCAGTGCTGCACTAGATCGTGCTGAAGAAATTATTCATAAATAAACAAAAAGTGCTTTTGCGTTTTTTTTTAATTTGTTTCAAATAATTTCATCATTTCGGATATAAACTCATTATCATTGATCTTTTGTTCAATATTCTTGTTGAGTGGACAATGTTCTCGTGTAATTGTATAGCTGCTTCCACTAAAATTAAATGCGATGTATTCAAGGTTATCAATCAATTTGAATAGAGATACAGAATTGTACACTAGAGCTTTATGTATATATAAGTTTTCGTTGTTGTACCAATCTGTACAATGATAATTTACTATAAGTCCACAGCCTTTTGAATCAATTTCAAATACATAACCATATTCCGATAGGGGTAAGGCATTTAGTAAATGGGATGTATTACTATTATTACCAATATATTGGCTTTTGTAGTGTTGAAGTTGTTCAAATGAACTTTTATCCATATTAAAAGGACTTGTTGGAACGGTATTAATGGTATATTGTTTCTTGTCGTCAATTCGATAATATTCATTGGGGGTATCGGCATTGATGCGAAATACATTGTAGAATGGATTTTGGTATTCAATCATTTTATTGCCATCCTCACTAAATACAGTAGTTGTAGTCAGTCGATAGATGGGTGGTTGTTTAAATTGGTTTACACTGACATAGTCGAAAATAAAGAAGATGCCTAAAAGTAAAGCGAATAGAATTGTTGAAATCAATCCTTTCTTGAGTAGAGAAGTAAATTTTAATTCTCTAAATATTCCAACTACAAATAAGAACAATCCAATCATAGAATAGATGCTGCCCCAGCTGCTTTCAGAAGGGAAAATAGTAAATGCACAAAGGGATGTAAAAATGCCAAGCCCTATAATAAATAAAGATATTTTTTTGTGTTCATCCTTGATTTTCTTATCTGTATAATCAATGGTTTGAATTAGGTTTTGTTCAGAATACTCCATAGCCTCTTCTTTAACGATTTCTTCTCCAGCTAAAAGTTCATTTAATGTGATATCTAATTCTTTACTTAAAGGTTCAAGTAAAGATAAGTCTGGCATATAATGACCATTTTCCCATCGCGAAATGGTTTTATTTGTCACCCCTAATTTTTCAGCTAACTGCTCTTGTGTATATCCTTTTTTCTTTCGATTCATTGCGATAAAGGCTCCTATCTTTTTTGTGTCCATAATGGGCCTCCTTTCATCTAAAATATTACTATTTTCACTATACATTGAACATCCCACAAATGGCGAATTAGCTGATTCTTCTTGACTTTAATGGTTATGTCCCATACAATAAATTGGTACATTTAAATAACGTTCACTCTTCACCGGATGAGTGGTTAAAGCGTCTAGGATCAAATCGTAGGTGCAGTGATTTCACTGTAAGATTTGGTCTTAGGCGCTTCTTTTTTTTGGGAGGTAAGTATGAATAAGATAAGAGAATTATTGGTACAAATGATGTGGGAATTAGTTGGCAGTATCTTTGTTGCAATTGGAATTTATAATTTTGCCGTACAAGCTAAATTTCCTATGACAGGATTTTCAGGAATTTCAATTATTTTGTATCGTTTGTTTAATATTCCCATTGGTTTTTCAACCATTTTATTAAATATTCCGGTTGCGATATTATGCTACAAATTATTAGGAAAGAAGTTTTTTATCAGTTCCATTCGTTGTATGATTGTATCTTCATTGATTATCGACTATGTGGCACCATTATTTCCAGTCTACCAAGGAGATCGATTATTAGCTGCCCTATGTACGGGAGTTTTTGGTGGAATTGGCTATGCGATAATCTATACAAGAAATTCATCTACAGGAGGATCTGATTTTATCATCATGGCTGTAAAGGCATTGAGACCTCATTTATCTTTAGGAAATATTGCTTTTTTGTCGGATGTTGGCATTATTCTAGTGGGTGGTATTTTATTTAAAGATGTAGATGGAATGATTTATGGTATGATTGTAAATTTATTATTCGCGGTTGTAGTGGATAAAATGATTTATGGCTTGAATTCAGGTAAGGTCGCTTTTATTGTGACAAAACAGGGAAAAAGAATTTGTCAGGTCATTGATGAAACAAGTCAAAGGGGAAGTACGATTTTAAATGCGCAAGGTGGATACAAACAAGATGATATGCAAGTGGTGATGTGTGCATGTAATAGTAAGGAAATGTATCAAGTAAGAAAGGCTGTACAAGAAGCGGACCCAGAATCTTTCTTTGTGGTTGTAGAGTCTCATGAAGTGCATGGAGAGGGGTTTAAAATGACAAATATTGGAGAAGCACAAGGTTAATTCATGTCACTGATGAAAACGCTTGCGTAATTGATGGTTCTTTGTTATGATTTGCATATCATATGACTGACGGAAGTGGAGTTACCACATGAAGTATGATGTTATAGGCCGACCGTCTGGGCAAGTTTACTTTGTCTTTTCGGTGGGTCTTTTTAATTGACTACTTGAAGATAATATAGTAAGCTTTAACTAACTGTTAGATAACACTAACTGTCATTAGAAGGAGGCAATCATGAAAGAACAATGGCAAGGATTTAAAGGCAGTAAATGGCAGGACGAAGTAGATGTTCGTGATTTTATTCAAAACAACTACAAACCTTATAATGGAGATGAAAGCTTTTTAGAAGGTCCAACAGAATCGACAAATACTTTATGGACTGAGCTTCAAGAACTACAAAAAGAAGAACGTGCCAAAGGCGGTGTATTGGATATGGAAACAGAAGTGGTTTCAAGTCTTACAGCTTATGGCCCTGGATATTTAGATAAAGATTTAGAGAAGGTTGTCGGTTTACAAACAGATAAACCATTAAAACGTGCATTTATGCCTTATGGCGGTATTCGTATGAGTGAAGAGGCATGTGAAACTTATGGATACAAACCAAGTGAAAAATTACATGAAATCTTCACAAAATATCATAAAACTCACAATGATGCTGTATTTAGTGCATACACACCAGAAATGCGTTTAGCACGTCGTAACAAAATCGTTACAGGATTACCAGATACATATGGTCGTGGACGTATCGTAGGGGATTATCGTCGTGTTGCACTTTATGGTATTGATTATTTAATTGAGCAGAAACAAAAAGATTTTGCATATTGTGGCGATGGAACAATGACAGACGATGTGATTCGTCAGCGTGAAGAATTAGCTGAACAAATCAAGGCGTTAAAAGAAATGAAAGTTATGGCAGCAAGCTATGGATATGATATTTCTCAGCCTGCTAAAAACTCATTAGAAGCAGTACAATGGCTATACTTTGGATATTTAGCTGCTATTAAAACACAAAATGGGGCGGCTATGTCAGTAGGTCGTATTTCAACATTCTTAGATATTTATTTTGAAAGAGATTTAGAGAATGGTGTCTTCACAGAAAGTGAAATTCAAGAAATTGTTGACCATGTGACTATGAAATTTAGAATGGTTAAGTTTGCTAGAATTCCTAGCTACAACCAATTATTCTCAGGAGATCCAGTTTGGGCAACACTTGATGTTGGTGGTTTAGGTATGGATGGAAGAAGTATGGTTACTAAAACTTGTTTCCGTTTCTTGCATACACTTGAAAATATGGGACCGAGTCCAGAACCAAACTTAACTGTATTGTATTCTTCAAATTTACCAGAACCATTCAAGAAATATGCTGCAAAAGTAAGTATTGATACAAGTAGTGTTCAATATGAAAATGATGATGTAATGCGTCCTGTATGGGGAGATGATTATGCGGTATGTTGTTGTGTAAGTGCTACGCAAACTGGTAAAGAAATGCAGTTCTTTGGTGCTCGTGCAAACTTAGCTAAATGTTTACTATACGCTATCAATGGTGGTGTAGATGAAAAGACAAAAGTACAAGTAGGTCCAGAATATAAGCCTATCACAAGTGAGTATTTAGATTATGATGAAGTAATGCATAAATACGATATCATGATGGATTGGTTATCAGGGTTATATGTAAATATTTTGAATTTGATTCAATATATGCACGATAAGTATTATTATGAAGCAAGCCAGATGGCTTTGATTGATACAGATGTACGTAGAACTTTCGCAACGGGTATTGCTGGATTCTCACATGTAGTAGATTCATTGAGTGCCATCAAATACGCAAAAGTGAAGACAATTCGTGATGAAGATGGATTGGTTGTTGACTATGAAATCGAAGGGGATTTCCCTCGTTATGGAAATGATGATGATCGTGCGGATGAAATTGCCGTATGGTTATTAAAGACATTTATGCGTAAGATTGAAAAACACCACACATATCGTGATAGTGAACCAACGACTTCAATTCTTACAATTACTTCAAATGTTGTATATGGTAAAGCTACAGGTGCGCTTCCAGATGGAAGAAAAGCAGGTGAACCATTATCACCAGGTGCTAACCCTGCATATGGAGCAGAACAAAATGGATTGTTGGCATCGCTAAATTCTGTCGCAAAACTTCCTTATGAATATGCATTAGATGGAATTAGTAATACGCAAACAATCAATCCGGATGCGTTGGGTCACACTGAAGAGGAAAGAGTAAATAACTTAGTGAATGTATTAGATGGATACTTTGATCAGGGCGCTCACCACTTGAATGTGAATGTATTTGGTGTAGAAAAATTAAAAGATGCGATGGAGCATCCAGAAAAAGAGGAATACGCAAACTTTACAATTCGTGTTTCTGGCTATGCCGTTAAATTTATTGATTTAACTCGCGAACAACAATTAGATGTTATTAGTCGTACATGTCACAAGAGCCTTTAATAAGGCTCTTTCTAGTTAGGGGGATATTATGTTAGGAGCAATTCATTCGATTGAAACGTTTGGCCTTGTAGATGGACCAGGCGTAAGATATGTCATCTTTATGCAAGGATGTCATATGCGTTGTAAGTTTTGTCACAATGCCGATACTTGGAAAACTAAAGAGCCAGATCAAAGTGCAGAAGTGGTATTAAAGAAAGCTTTACGATATCGTCCTTACTGGAAAGATAATGGTGGCATTACAGTCAGTGGTGGTGAACCATTACTTCAAATTGATTTTCTGATTGAACTTTTTACATTAGCTAAAAAAGAAGGTGTCAATACAGTTTTGGATACTTGTGGACAACCATTTACTTTTGAAGAACCATTCTTTTCTAAGTTTAAACAACTTATGAATGTTACAGATCTAGTATTATTAGATATAAAACATATTGATGAAATGGCTCATAAAGATTTAACGGGACATACGAATCAAAATATTTTAGAACTAGCTAAGTATTTGTCGGATATTCAAAAGCCAGTATGGATTCGTCATGTGTTGGTACCGACAATCAATACAGATGAAAAATATTTGGAACGACTACATCAATTTGTTGCTCAATTAAAAAATGTAGAAAGAATAGAAGTATTACCATACCATACTCTAGGGGCTTATAAATGGAAAGAACTTGGCTTAGGATATCCTTTAGAAGGAATTGATCCGCCAACTGAGAAACAACTTCAAATTGCGAATACAATACTTGAAACAGGGAAATGATCCCTGTTTTTTTTGTGTACAAAAAAAGTGCTCAATTGAGCACTTTCATTGTTATAATCTATCGAATATATTGTAGAGATTTCTTCGATCAAACCAAACATAGCCTGTTGTGTTGTCTGTGGAAGTATCTGTTCCTGGAGTACTAGGTTCCGTTGGCTCAGGTGTTGTAGGTTCTGTAGGTTCTGTTGGTTCTGTAGAAGGATATGTACATGCACTTCCGTCCCAAGTTCCGCCGTTATCTGTACAAGTTTTTTCGGCTTCGTTCGTTTCTTCTTTTTCTTCTTCTTTTTTACATGTACCAGCTTCAGAATCCCATTCACCACCATCGGCTTCACAAGCTTCTCTTTCTTTATCATCAGACTTTTTACATGTCTGGTTTTCTTCATCCCATTCGCCACCACTAGCTTCACAAGCATCTTGCGCATTATTGTTATCAGATGTTGTATCACCTTTTGATTTGAATTCATCTTTGATGTATCCACCCTTGTAGTCTGAGATACCACTAGGTCTTTCAAGTGCAGAATATGTTGCATATTTTTGCATGTAATCAAGCATGTAGTGTGAAATATGGAATGCTGAAGCAATATTTAAATCATCCCAAGTAATATACATACCATAGTTTGTGATGGCATCCGTTGTATATCCACTCCAACAAGCGATTGTATATTTATTTGTATAGCCTACTGACCATTCATCTTTGGCAACCCCCTCAGGAATTCCATAGCTATTTGCAGGCCAGTCTGTTGTCCCTGATTTTCCATATACTGTATAGTTGCTCGCAAGAATTTCGTTGTAATTTTGGTAACCACCTGAAACTACTTTTTCAAGTAATTGCGAAATCATCCATGCGGCTTGTTCACTAATAACATCATATGTTTTAGCGTTTGTCTTAAATTCTTTTTTATCGGATCTACGAACTACTTTTCTTACACGGTGAGCATCCACACGCTTACCTCCATTCGCAAATGTTGAATAAGCACTTGCTTGTTGGATTGGGCTTGCACGCATGCTCGAACCACCGATTGCGTATTGTTCATTAAATCCTTCAGCCACTTCATCGCTAAAACCAAGCTTTTTACAATAATCGATCCAGTAATCATAGCCTTTAGCGGTTACTAAATCAATCATAGCTTGAGCGGCTGTGGTATTTTTTGAAACACCTAATGCATCTTGTAAACTCATAATACCATTGTATTTACCATCTGAGTTTCTAGGAGCGTAAGAACCATTTTTCCAATAGTCTTTTTTCTTATCGTTTACCTGATGAGCGGTAGACCATCCTAAGATATCAAATGTACTTGCATAGGCAAGTAATGGTTTCATACTTGAACCTGGTTGATTTGGTTCGTTTGAGTAATCAATTTTTACGGAGTCTGAGTGATAACGACGGCCAGGACCAACTGCAATAATTTCCCCTGTATCGTTTTCAATCATTGAGAAACCAACATCGAAATATTCGTTAGGGAATTGAACGATGTTACCGTTACAGATTTCATCAGCTTGTTTTTGAGCATCTTGATTTAGTGCAGTGTAGATATCCATTGGAATAATGGCTGGATCTTGTCCAGTTAATTCCATAACTTCACTTAGTGTTTGTGTGATATAAGCTTGATTTGGATCATCACTTGTACGCTCTACATATTCTAAAGAGAATGACAAATCTTGGCTTGAAGCAAGATTAAATTCTTCTTCCGTAATATAACCATGTTGCAACATCAATTCCAAAGTTACATTTCTACGATTTTGAGCAGCTTTTAAATGATCTAGCTTTGTGTTTGCTTCGTTTAAATTGTTTAATGGATTGTATGTATCTGGTGCATTGATACAACCAGCCAAGAAGGCAGCTTCACCTAAATTTAATTGGGATACATCTTTGTTAAAGAAGTATTGTGCGGCTTTTTGAATACCACGTGTATTGTTTCCTGAACCAAACCAAATACGGTTTACGTAGTATTCAAAGATTTGTTCCTTATTAATGCTTTGTTCAGCAATCAATGAAAGATAGATTTCTTGAACTTTTAATTTTAATTTTTGAACGGTTGTGACCGTACCCTGTTCAGTTTCTAATTTCTTTTCCTGGTTCTTAGTAAATGCATTATCAATCATCTGCATGGTCAATGTAGAACCACCTTGAGCAAGACTTCCAGATTTCAAGTTTGCCATAGCGGATTTCAAGAAACGTGGCAAGTCAAATCCATTGTGGTCGAAGAAACGTGAATCCTCAATTGATAAAAAAGCATCGACTACAGATTGTGGAATTTGTGAGTAGGTTACGTCTTCACGAATTTCATCTCCAAGTTCATAGAATACGTTGCCTGAAGCATCGTAAAGTCTTGAATTGGATAATGTAGTCAAACCGTCTTGCGAAAAGCGCATGCCGTCAGGATCGTTGATGATGTTGACAAGAATGAAGAATACGGAGATGCATCCAACTAAAAATATAGATAAGACGGATACGGCGAGTTTATTCCAAATGTCTAGTTTTCTTCTGTTTGTCTTTTGTGTTTTTGGCTTATTTTGTTCGTTTTGTGGTTGGGCCATTTACTTATCCTCCTTAAAATAGAGTTCATCTACAGCTTTTAAATACGCTAACCTAGGATATAATCCTTCTTGAATAAGAATCCCGTGGGATTGAAACCAAGAATATGGTATAGAGCTTTTGTCTATATTTTCTATTTTATCTATGAGCAGTTTTGAATCAACAAGGTAGGTTTCGTTATGATAATTAAATCGAATAATAAAAAAACCAATACCTCCATGAAATACAACTTTTTTTAGATGTTTGATTTGATGTGGATGAATCATAAAG
>SKEZ01001207.1_pt1 | contig 15065 bp, 16 predicted proteins | sample 4843881 | NCBI WGS metagenome assembly SKEZ01 (sample SAMN11008796, study PRJNA524170) | human gut metagenome | isolation source: fecal sample from pouch patient p1, p46 | place: Israel: Tel-Aviv | reverse complement strand
TAAGTGTATCGGCTGGCGTCAGTCCCCGGAGGTTGCGCCTTATCGCTGGCCATTTGAAGAAAACGGGAGAACTTTCGACCTTGCGATTGAACCGCAGATTACGACTAATGATCTGCGTCTGATGTTGCAGCTGGCTCTTGTCGGTGAAGGAATAACAATTGCCACTCAGGAAACTTTCAGGCCATATATTGAAAGCGGTAAGCTTGTATCGCTGCTTGATGACTTTCTTCCACAATTTCCAGGCTTCTATCTGTATTTCCCACAGCGTCGCAATATTGCACCAAAGCTCCGCGCCCTGATTGACCACGTCAAGGAATGGCGGCAGCAATTGGCTTAAATGTCTGCACCTGCATTGCCTGATGTCAGAACAGTATTTTGATGAATTGCCAGGGTTACAATGGCACAAATACGGCACAGGAGGAAACGTGGTGTATTTAAATATGGGGTAACTTATTGATTTAAATGGTGCCGATAATAGGAGTAAAACACTCGATTAATCTCGTGTTAATGCCATCACCTACGACCATTACTAATTGATTGAATCTTATAGAAAAAATCATCATTTTCTATGCATTACAATCAATTTTCACATTACAAACGCTCCGACACTTTAGCCGGGGAGTTTATGAGATACAAGCCCAATCAATACATAATCTGTGATTCTTACGGTAACTACTATTTACGGATCACGCTGCCTGTGTATATGCAGCCCTTTTTTGAAGGAAAAAGGACGTTTGTTAGGAGTCTGCATACAAGTAACCTTCGTGTTGCACGTAGAAAGCGTGATCAGATTGCAGATGAATACCATTGTCTACGGGAGAGTGTCGCCCCTGTAAACAGCACAATAGAGAACACGCTGGAACTGTTACGCAGTAAGGCTAAATACGCCAAAACAGCTACCAGAATGCAAGATACAGCGTCTTCGTGTCCGTCATTGCTTAAAATTCTTGAAATCTACCTGACAATTAACAGCACGAAGAAGAAGCCAGCCACTTTAGCTAAGGCAAGAAAAGCGGTAGAGATGTTTCTCTCCTACCGTAAAAAGCCTGATATTGCATTGCAAGATGTGAGCCGCACCACTGTTACAGGCTGGATTGAACACATGCAAAAAACCCTTTCACAACAATCAATTGCAAATTATATCAGCCCAATGGCCCAGCTATGGGAGTTAGCTTCATCACGTTACCACGATGCGCCAGAAAGGGCGCTCTCCCCCTGGCGAGGGCATAGGCTTGATGTGGCACAAAGTAGAGAGAGCTACGAGGCATTTTCTAACAAAGAGCTATTGCAGGTGTTGCAAGTATTTTCCGGTAATTCAGCAGAAAACAAAGAAATGATGGCTTTGTGTCTTATCGGTGCTTATACAGGTATGAGAATCAATGAGATAGCAAGTCTCACAATAGACGATGTGAAAGAGATCGAAGGTGTGCTGTGTTTTGAAATCACACAGGGAAAGACGAAAGCTGCGGCACGTGTTGTGCCTGTACATAGCCTTATCACTCCGTTGGTGTTGTCGCTGCGTGAAAAGCCTCATAATGGCTTTTTGTTCTATCACGCCAGCATTACAGAGCGTGCTGATGGTAAACGTTCCACGTGGCACACGCAGAGATTTACAAGAGCTAAACGAAAGGCTTTAGGGGAAAAGGGAACAGAAAGGAAGGTGTTTCATTCTCTGAGACACGGAGTAGCACAGCTTCTTGATCGAAATCAAATTCCAGAAGACAGGATCGCCCTTCTCCTGGGCCATACACGCGGCAATACAGAGACATTCCGCACATATAGCAAGAATGCAGCTTCTCCAGTAGAGCTTAAAAACTATATTGAGCTTCTACGCTACCCTGAAATAGAGAAAGGCTTATCAATCAATAAAAAATCAAATTTAAGGCGTAAAACAGCGCCATAGACGCAATAAAGAGGCTTCAACATAGATTGGTAGCCTCTTTTATAATTACATCGTTACAGAGCGTTTTAGAGGCGTTTACGGCTATTCCTGTTTAAAGGCAGGAGTAATAGTGTCTTCACCTTCACTACTTGATTTTTCAGTGTTAACACGTTTTTTCATATTAGCCCCAATGTTCTTAGATGGCTGTGTTTTGAGAGCTACAGTGTTTACAGTGCCATACGAAACGAGCCTGATCTGCTCAAAGCTAAGATCAAATACCAGGGATTCGCTTGCCTCTTCTGTGTATTCGATGCCTGTTAAAACAACGTTCTCAAAAGTTTTATTTTCTGTAACAAGAAGAAAAGGCTGTCTACTGTCCATAATCTGATTCAAGTAGTCTATAGCTAATGATCTTCTGTTCCCGTTCACCCCTGCACTCTTTAACAAGCCAGGATCGCTTTTAATCGGTGTTTCAGTGATCCTTCCCTTAAGAGAAAACTTATTGTTTTTAATTTGAACGTGATCAGACACAGTAGCACCATTCTCTACGGGGTAGCTTGTAACATCTGCCGAACGTCTCACGTTCACATCGTCAACACTGTCAAAGGCCAGTGCCATATAATTTTCATAAACGTCATTACCAGAAGATGCCAAGCCACTGGTAACAATAGCAAATCCGTTCTCTCCTTTTGTTTTATTAGCTTTGCTATTTTCGTTCTTTGTAGAGTTTATATCTTGTTCTGCTTTGTAAACAGCCTGAACGTGTTGTTCTGGAGTATTTGCTGCACGTATGGTTAAAATCCCGGCGGTCGCCATAATAATAATTTCCTTGTAATGTTATGGCGGGAATTACCCGCCGTTAGATTGTCCTGATAAGCTGGTTAATGTTAATGATTTCAAGAAGCTATCCCGACTTGCTCTCGCTGTAAAATCCACATAATCGCTTAATCTTGATGTGTCAGAATTAATAGTAAGCGGAACCTCTGTTACCACTTCAAATGTAGGATTCAGATTAAACACAGGAGATAAATTATAAGCCGGAGTTGTCATTGCAAGATTATTTAAAGCACCCTGTTTGAGATTGGTTATCGGTGCTTCGCTGACTGACATTTTTACATCTGACACAGAAGAAGCATTATCATCGAAAAGCCATCCCTTAATAGTGTTAACCAGGGAATTGCTGTTATCTGGCTTAATTGTTCCGGTGCCAGCGCCTTTATATTGATCAGGAACGAGATTAGAAAGATTCTGTTTCATTCCTTCATTGCTTAATGGCGGTGCATCACCCATATTTTTCTGAATAGCATCTGTCTTATCATCATTACGATTAAACCAGTTTACAATCTTCATAATGGCCTCAAAGAGACTTCCTGTCGCTTCCCCCAGCTTCGTAAAATACGGAGTGAGATTAGAAAGGTTTTTCATAAACTCTTCCGTTACTTTTGGATCGAGAGATTTCATAAAGCCGTCTACGAATGCTACTTGTCTTGCATCAGAAAGCTGTGAAAGCTGTCTGTTTAGTTCTCTGAATTTAACAATAGAGTCTTGCTGTGTTTCTGTTAGCCATTTTCCAGAGGCTTTTTGCTGATTAATACTTTCTTGTACATCTTTAACGGAACGTTGCCAATATTTTGATGTAAGCATCAAATCATCGCCCAGGTCTTCTAAACGTTGTCCAATTTGAGAATCTGAAAACCCTTTTTTCATCATTCCATTAACAGCCTTAGAAATTAATCCGGCTGGATTATCAGCAAATTTTTTAAGGTCGCTTTTGTTAATAACACCGATGTTTAGAAGTTCATTAATAGCATTATCACCGCCTTTCCATTCAGATTTTCCGGTTTTCTTGTCTTTCACCAATTCAGCTTCACTGTAGGATTTTGCGGCACGTTCCCTAACATCTTTCATCTGATCCAGGTATTTCCTAGCCCCTTGATCACCCATCATAGAGTCAACGCCATTTTTATACGCCCATTCTGTAATGTTATACATCTGGTTAACGTCTACACCGCCAAGCCTTGCACGTTGGATTAATTCTCCTTGTGTCTCTGCGTTAGCGAAGCTGTTAGCCATAAATTCAGAGGCTTTACTAACAGCCATCACGCCAGCAGCAGCCGTAGCGCCTCCAAATAACAGAGCGCCCATCGTGGCGGAATTCCCTGATCCTCCCTTAACGGGGGCTAATTGAGTTTTTCTGTTGCCATTAATCTTACGTTGTTGCTGTTGTAGGCGTTTCATTTGGCTATTCATACGTGCAAGCGAGATAGCCCCTTGCTCATATTGTTTCGCTATCTCTCTAGCCTGTGCAATAGCTTTATATTGTTCAGCTACAGAGAGGCGGTGCATTGCACTAATGCTTGATCCAACGTCTAACAGTTTTAAGGCTGCCTTCTCACTGCGTGCTGCTATTTGTTGCTGTTGCCTTGCCTGTGCTCTTGCTGCGGCAGCTTGTGCTCTTTGATTCTGCTTTTCTGTTTTAGCTTTCTGTTGAGCAATCTTGTCTACTTCACTTTGTGCTTTCTTATAGCCTTTAGTGACACTATCAAATCTCAGCTTAGCTGGCTTGATATTTTCGGCGAATTCCTTTAAGCCTGTAATAGAATCTTTCGCTTTTTTCAAGCTGTCTTTATCTACACTAAATGTAACTGTGTTCTTAATTTTAGAAGTGTTAATTTCTAACATTTAAAATCCCCTTATTAATCATTTTTACCACCTTCTTTACTTAAGAAATGGTGTAGAGCCTGATCAATACTCTCGTTTAATCTGAACATACGGGCTTTTACTCCTTCATAGGGAACATCTAAGAGAGAACATAGATATTTCAGATTTAACAATCCTCTAGAATCATTAGCATCTAAGTGTACGTGGACACCATTTTTTGATTTCAGAATCACTTCCATATTTTAATCACCTCTCAAAATTTAAAAAATAAATAAAAAAAAGGCGAAGCGTGAATACACGCCACGCCTCTATTACACGTTAAAATATTATTTAACAGTGATTTGAACGGAGAAGCCTACACCGTGGTTTACAACCATCTGGCTATTCTCTGTAACAACGTTAACAGCATCACCACGAGAAGATTCATAGCTGTAGCTATAAACCTCAGCGGGAGCGGCATTAATCAGTTCAAAGGTGCTGGAAGCTGCCCCGTAGATGTTGGCATAAACACCTGCCCCCTTAGCAAACTTCGGAACCGCTACAGCGTCTGCGGTCATATGTGCAAGGTGTAGCGGATCTACCAGTTTAACAACATCAATGTTAGTTCCTGGAATAGTGAACGCTGTCACCCCTGGCAGCAGGTCACGACGCTGATACACAACGTTCCCTTCTTCCAGTGGGCTTACATACTGGAATGCGTTTGCCATACCCGCAGAGAATCGAATTGCAGAGAAGGCTTCCGGCTTACAGAAAACAACAATTCTTTCTACCGCTGACGCCTGGCGTTGTGCTCTGTCGATAATATTCGTAGCAATCTGATCAAATTCTTTAAAAATCTTCGTGGTGTCAGTGCTGGAAGCGGTCACAGTGGCTTTCATAGCTGATACGTTAAACAGCTTGCCCCACTCGATAAGAACATCGTCAGTTTTCGGGGTATAGGTGCGACCACTAAACAAAGAAGCAGCCAATACGCTTTCTTTAGTGCGCTGATACGCTACGTGGTGTTTAGCGATATATTCCGCATAAATATCAGTGAGTGTTTCCTGGAAATCAGTACCTGGTTTACGTTTGCCTTGAACATCAGAAGGACGGATCACATCTTCACGCAGGAAGTAAGGGATCTCGATCAGCCATTCTTTACCTTGTTCTCGCTTAGTAACGTTGTGTTCAGAACTAAAACGGCTTGTCTCTTTGTTAAAGAGAGATTCGTTGCTTTCGACAAGCTGGGAAACAGCTACTTTATGAGAACTAACGCCCACCGGATCAGTGAAGTCGAGAGTAGAAAGCAGATAGTTTCTAGTGCTATGCGCAGAGAACAAAGGAGCTAAATCAACGTAATCATTACCTAGAATCATTTATTATTATTCCTTTTATTAAGAAGTGAAAACAGAATGGAACCCTTCAAGCTGGAAGCCTTTTTTAATTAATGCTGCTTTTGCTGCTTCACTTACAGCATTCAGGGCATCAGATTTGATGCATACAAGCCCAGCATTGCTACGTAAAACATCTACAGGCTTGTTTTCTCCAGCCGTTACAAATTCACTCATAACAACATAGATATCATCTCCTGATTCATATTTAGCGCCCGTGCTGGTGATCAAGTCGCCGCATTCAACATCAGCAGGAAGAGAAGCAAAAACCTTGCTTTCTACAGAGGCAAACGGATCAGTACAATAACTTACAATATCCGTGAAAGTCTTTCGAACTGGAAACAGAGTGTCTAAATCAATAATCATTTAGTAATCCTTAGCTTTTAATTTGATTAGTTCATTAAGGGAAGGTGTAGACGGAGTAGAAGGAGAAAAATATTTTTCAACACATCGTTCTACTTCTTCGACAGAACACCCAGCGTATTTAGCTACCATTTCGGTAATTTGTGGATTAATTCGCAGCATTTCATCGCGATACTTGATGATTTGCTCTTTATCATTTAAGAACAACATTTATATAAACCTTGTTACCTTGTTTAAAGTAAGAAATACAACTTTTAAGTTGTATAACGGGCAAAATAAAAGGCAGCATTTAGAGCCGCCTTTTATTAACTTGTACCTATGTAATTACCCTATGTTATGCATACTCCAAGATGTATGCATAACAAAGGAAAAAAGAGGTAATAATGACACTTAAGGAGGAGGAGAAGCGGGGAGCGGAGATTTTACTCCCCTTTAACGACAAGAAGAATTTTTAATATCGAACCAATAAAGGAAAAATAATCACCCTATATAATTATATTAACATACAATAGATGAAATGTCAAGATATTTTACAACTTTTTTGTTGCTTTTTTTATTCTTCTGTGATAGTAGCGCCTAAGCGTTGAGCTAGTTCGATAAGGCCATCCCCTACATAGCGAACATCAGATTCAATATCTTCTATCCAGTTTGATAGCTCCCATATCTGATCCGCTGTTAGATATGCGTTTTCACGCTTACAGAGCATCTCTACACGCTTAGAGAGGTGCTCAAAGGCATTCACAGCTAAATCCCAGTGTTTAAACGCCTCATTTAGTGCCGCTGGCGTGTTTTCTTTGTATGCTTCAAGTTCAGCGCGGTTTAAAGGCAGAAGGTAATCATCCTCATAATAATTAATTAGTGAGTAAATTGTATCATACGTGTTTTTGTTCATATTAAAAGTCTCCATAGTGATCATCATTATCTAAATGGAATTCAGGAACTAAGTTATTTAGGCCATTGGTGGCGAGATAACCAACGTAGTGATTATAATCTTCAAATCCTAAAATCTGGTATTTGCGTAAATCAGAGCTATCAACGATATACTCTTTTCTTTTTCTAGGTTTCCAGAATACGCCAGGTGTTGAAGATAAGATTTCTTGTAAGGCGTTAAATTCATCTCCACAAGGCACAGAGGGAGAATGTTCTATGATCTCTGTTTTCCATTCGCCAGGGGCGCTATTTTGCTTGGAGAGCGTAACTAGCTCTTTAAAGTCTTTACGTCTTAGAATAGATTTAGGTTTACTTAGAAGAGAAGCTGAATCACCGATTTTCTTAACAACGTTGTTTTTTCTTTTTGCCATTTACTTTTCCTTTTCTTTTAAAGGAAAACACCCCGAAATATGTTTCTAACGTGAGAAAGAACAATAACCAATACATAGCTACTATCATAATAATGTTTTCCTTTTATATTTTAATTACATAGAGAGATTTTAGAGAGTGGAATAGATGAAGTATATTTCTTTATCTAGTCTTTTGAGATTGAATGTAGAGAAAGATAATTCTTTAATCTCAATAACACCGAAGTTTGATAGCTGTTTCAGCCAGAATTTTAAACCATCTTCAGAGCACCCTGCTCGGTGTAACACATCGCTATATTTTAGCGGTGTTGGCTTTCCTTTATAGAGATAAGCAAGCGTTTCGTAGATGCGTTTTCCTGTATCATTACACTGAATTCTGTCTACTTGATTTTTTACTAAATATTGAATCATAACCCTCCTTATTAAAATGGAATATCAAAGTCTTCATATACTTTGGGATGTTTCTTAGCAAAATATGCCTCAATACCATTTGGTAGCTTTAGCCCGTATCTATAAGCTAGTGAATTTGCAAACTCAATAAATGATGCCCCTCCTGTTCTGGCATTCTTCTGCTGGCAGATAAGAGAGGCAAAATTCTCTAACACATCCTCCTCATTATCATTAGCTACTTTTTCATTTGATGAAACAGGTGTTTCTTCCGTCTCCCACGGCAAAGGCGCATCCCAATCATCAAGAACATCAAAAGAAGACTCTTTATTATCTTCTGTAGGGGGAAGCTGTTCAGGAACAGCTTTAACGGTAGCTTCTTGTTGTGTTTTGGCTTCTTGTTCATAAGGAAGGACAATATAAGCATTTGTGCTACCTGCCCTTTCCTCAATCTTCAACCAACCAAAAGAAACAAGATCTTTGATATGACGGCGTACCGTCTGATCTGTACCTACTCCTAACCGCTCACCAATACCTTTCAAAGATGGTGTTACCTTTTGGTATGTGCCAGATAAACTTAACAAATAAGAATAAATGATCTTATGGTGTAGTTTTACTTCTTTTGTTTTGCCGTTAATCACCAGGGAAGTGATTGCTAGTAAGTCATAATCTATTCCTAAAAAAGGTTTTGTATGTTTAATCATTAAAAATCTCCTTGATGTAATCACGCTCTATGGCGCTACTATGGTGATAAAAATCACTTGCTTTTATTTGAGAGTGTTTCAGCCTCTCTTTTCAACATATCAAGAATGTAATCTGTGACAGTGATCCGTCTACTTCTGGCTTCTTTAAATAACACCTGAAATACTTCATCAGGAATATGAAAGCAAGTGCGTGGTTGTCTTTTCTTTTCTGTAGTTTCGCTCATAGTTTTCTCCTTCTCTTCTTTACTCTGTTTCAGATTCTTTTTCATTTTTTCTTAATTCATCAATAATCTTAAGTGCTTCATTGAAGCAAGCAGCTCGCTCTGGATAACCTCGACTCCTTGCCATATTACGGTTCATTACTACTTGGTGGCGTGTTAGCTCACCTTTTTTAAATGCCGAGATGACGTGCTCCGGGGTAAACCATTTCATAAAAAACTCCTTATTCAGTTAAAAGAAAAAACACCTTGCAAGCCTGACGGCTTCAAAGTGCATTGATTTTGATTATTTAGAGAAGAATGTTTTTCTGTCCTTCTAATACCTATTATTACATATAAAGAAACATTTGTCAATACCTTTTCATAAAAAATCTGATCTTTTTCATGCACTTACATTTTTTCTTAGCAATTCGTGCTCTCCTGTGTAGTGCTATTCTTCATTATTGTCTAAAACGCTCTAAAACGCGTTCTAACGAGGTTTTGATAAAAGCAATACATTCCCTTATCTAATGGCTGTTTAGCTCGCCAGAGGCTTATTTAAGGGGCTTATTTTGTATTTGTTAGGTATATGAAAAGGTGATGGTAGATATAAGATAGAGAGTCACTTTATAAAAACGCTCTGTAAAGCTCTGTAGTGAGCTTATTATATGTAGGCAATGCGTTTCCATTCCCTACCCTGCTTAATGCTGTTAGAGAAGCATTTAGACCCCTTATTTTTAATTAATTAAAGTATCCTCTATACACTCCTGTTATGAAACACCTCTGAATCCTTCATAAAACACATTATGACGCAAAGAACACCTTTTCTAAGGTGATTCCCTTCCTGAATGCTGTTTCTTGCGTCAGAGAGCTACAGAGAGCTTATAAAGCTATTATTAATAATAAAGTAGATAAAGTAAGATAAGTAAGTAAGATAAGTAAGAAGATTAACTAAGATAGATAAGATTAATAAGATCAGAATTCTCTTTCGGTGTCGCCTCTGGCTTTTCCACCGAAAACAATTACACGACTACAGAATGTAGGAAGTGGAATTGTATTGAGGCTTAGTGAAATTACACGAGGAAAGCAGAGTGTAATTGAGCTTTAGCCGCTCTCTCTTCGAGTAATTACACAACTACAGAGAATAACAGAGTTATTATATGTAGGAAGTGGAATTAAGAGGTAGAGAGAGAGAGTTAACACATAAGCAATCTGTAGATTGGTTAGGTGATTACTCTTACTGCGCACAGCGCAATAGTATTTCTTCGTGGGCGTTACCGCCAACGATAGTTACACGAAGAAAGTAACGCTTTGCTTTCGGTGTGAGCGGAACGGGCCAGCCACGAAGCCCAAAGGTAGCGGAGTAAGGCTGCTTGCCAGAGAGTGAAGCTAACGCCGGAAGGCAAAAGATCATATATATATAGATATAAAGAATATTATTTAATTATTATTTAATTATTCTTATTAACTTATTCTTATCGGGTATCAGTTTTGATAGGGGTAGGGGTATCAATATTGATAGGGGTAGTCATATCAAAGTTAATAGGGGTATCAATATTGATAGGGGTATCATCGGTTTATTATTCTTTATAAACCCCTGTTAGACTTGATAGGGGTAACAGAATTCTGTGGGGGTAGTTCACTGTGAGCTACCGTTACATCCATTTGTCACATAGCACTCACTCTGTGTAATGCCTCTCTATGTGTGTGCCATAATCCCCTATATTCCCTGTGTAAATCATAGAATATCCCTAACTTATTCCTGTGTAATTCCATACTAAAAATTCAATGAAAAAGTAGCTTAAAAGTTCAATTCTTACTTTCTTCACTTTTACATCACTTTCGCAAATCCTTGTGTACTGCGGCTTACAGAGCACTATCAGAAATTGTTGGCTAAAAAATGTTCTGCTTGTTTCTTAATGAGTTCTCTCGTTTGTGCAAATTTTAAAATTTATTTTGTTTTTACAGCCTTATTTCGTGTAATGCGTGGCATAGCAAGCCCTTTTCTTGTGTTGTCAAAACATTTGGCAACGTTCAAACATCTGTTTAGAAATGCCAAATTGTTGATCTAACAAATAAACCTGTATAAACAGAACACCATTTAATCTATCTCCCTGTGTAATCCACTACATCACACGATAAAAACAAAAAAACCTTTAATTATATTTCATAACATATAAAAGTCAACAGAAGCCCTCTCGTGCTCCTACGTAAAAAATCCATCACTTTTCCCCTGATACATCAATTCAAGGCGTTCTATGTGTTCCTTAGTGCATATTACGATTATTATGTTAAATGGATTTTGGCCTATATTTTGACCTGCACCCGCATAAACACTGGTTTCATCGCTTACAGCCCTTGTGAGACGTGGTGCTGTCTCTAGCATCTGATCCGACATAAAACCGATCATTCTCGTGTTTAGTGAAAGTTTAGTGAGAGACATTACAGAAAGGCTTTCTGTGTAATGATTTAATAGGTAAAAACGATGTTGATTACGCAAGAAAATTCCTTGCTGATATTTGGGGATTCTGGATTTTCCAGATCGGGGGGCGCTGAAAATCGCGTTAAGCACTTCTCGCAATCTAGCCATAAGGGAAGGGATATAGGTATTTAGATGTATTTATAGCTAATTTATAGCTATTTATTTTTTATTTACCTTTATTAAAAAATAACCTTATAAATCAATAAGGTACATAATTATCTGTTTATATTCTAATCAATTAAATCAAGTTTAATACCCTTAAATAACCTGAAAATAGCCTTAAATACCCCAATAATTAATTTTAAGGTTTTCCGTGTTCTCTTCTGCATTATGAAAATGCAAAATAAGGCACAAAACAAGCTCACAGACGCATTAAACACACATCACCTATACATCCCTATGCCAAGCAATGAAAACAGCGTTAGAATGCGTCCTGTTGCGTTCTGGAGATTTTCAGAAATCCTCTCTAAGCCATTTCAACTCACTAAGGAGTTTTCTTTCTTCGTTCTCTCGTTGCTTTCGCTCTAGCCAGGCTTTTCCCTCTGGCGTAGACAGGAACTTACGAGCGTGAATCTTGCGGTTATTACGTTTGATAGCTGCAATGTTTTTCATCGTGTGCCTCTGTATTCATATGAAAATTAACAAGTTACATACTACACAGGGAGACTACGCATAAAACACAATACAAGTAAAGATACATTTTCAAGACAATAGGAGCCATAAAGCGCCTTTGATGGTTATACCAAAAAATAAGCGCCGTAGGCGTATCCACTAAAAAGGGCTTTTTCACAAAAGCTATGAAGTCTTAGCAGTTCTTCTCTTATCAGGCACCCGTTATACTCCGGTGGACGAAACCGTGCTAGAGCTTGATTCTTTCCCGATCAAGTTAGGTTTTGAAGAGGTGGGCTTTGATCCACTATTGCACTTAAAACTCTTCCCATCATTTAGCCTGTTTATCCTCTGCAACGTCTCACGACGTGTAGCATCATTGGACACCGCGCCAGGTGTGGAACATCTTGCTAAGAGTTTTGGTAGAAGGTTTAGAGACGGTGGCACGTCTTCCAGCTTCAAAGGAACTTGTTACGAGGTTGAGCCTGGGAACTACTCGCCCATACGTGTTACACTACCAAAGCCCATAACAACGTATAGGCGTTTGTAAGTGATAACAGAAGATACAATTTCTTAGAGAAGTTAAGCTAAGTTATTGATTTTCTTGATGGTGCCGATAATAGGAGTCGAACCTACGACCTTCGCATTACGAATGCGCTGCTCTACCAACTGAGCTATATCGGCCCTGAAAGGACATGTTCACGAACGTGAATCACGGTGGACAAGGTTAAAACTAACCGGGCGATGCGTCAATGGCCTTGTGAATCAAATGGCTACTTTTGCATCACCCGGTTTTATTTACGCACGAATGGTGTAATCACCAATGCCGATCCACTTGTAAGTGGTCAGTGCTTCCAGCCCCATTGGGCCACGCGCGTGGAGTTTTTGTGTGCTTACCGCCACTTCCGCACCCAGACCAAACTGGCCGCCGTCGGTAAAACGCGTAGAGGCGTTAACGTAAACAGCGGACGAATCCACTTCGTTAACAAAACGCTGGGCGTTGCGCATATCGCGGGTCAGGATCGCATCGGAGTGTTGTGTGCCGTGTTCACGAATATGGGCGATGGCATCGTCAAGATCGCTGACGATTTTGACGTTCAAATCTAATGACAGAAACTCATCGTCATACTCTTCGGCTTTAACAGCAACCACCTTCGCAGGGCCTGCCTGCAACTGCGCCAGTGCAGCTGCATCTGCGTGTAATGTCACGCCGCTTTCCGCCATTTGTTTGCTTAATGCGGGCAGGAAGCTATCGGCGATGTTTTTATTCACCAGCAACGTTTCAACCGTATTACATGTGCTCGGACGCTGAGTTTTCGCGTTGACGATCACTTTTAATGCTTCAGCGATCTCTACACTTTCATCAACGTAAATATGGCATACGCCTATACCACCTGTGATCACCGGGATTGTCGACTGTTCACGGCACAGTTTATGCAAACCAGCGCCACCACGCGGGATCAGCATGTCGATGTATTTATCCATACGCAGCATTTCACTGACCAGCGCACGGTCAGGATTATCAATCGCCTGCACGGCACCCGCCGGTAAGCCGCAGGATTTCAGGGCGTCCTGAATCACCGCCACCGTTGCAGCGTTAGTGCGACACGTTTCTTTGCCACCGCGCAGGATCACCGCATTACCGGTTTTCAGGCACAGCGAAGCGACATCAACCGTCACGTTCGGGCGCGCTTCATAAATCACGCCAATAACCCCCAGCGGTACGCGACGACGCTCAAGACGCAGGCCGCTGTCCAGTACGCTGCCATCGATTACCTGCCCCACCGGATCGGCGAGGTTACACACCTGGCGCACATCATCGGCAATGCCTTTCAGCCGTGCGGGCGTCAGTGCCAGACGGTCAAGCATCGCTTCGCCAAGGCCATTGGCACGCGCGTCAGCAACATCCTGGGCGTTAGCGTTGAGGATGATTTCGCTTTGTGCTTCCAGTTCATCGGCGATTTTTTCCAGCACGCGATTTTTTTCGCGGCTGGAGAGTTGCGCTAATTTATACGAGGCTTGCTTCGCGGCAATGCCCATTTGTTCCAGCATCAGCCTGCTCCTTAACGGGTAATCATGTCATCACGGTGAACGGCAACCGGGCCGTATTCATATCCCAGTATTGCATCAATTTCTTGCGAGTGGTGCCCGGCAATACGGCGTAATGCATCGCTGTTGTAACGACTGACGCCGTGGGCGATATCGCGACCTTCGAGGTTGCAAATGCGGATGACTTCACCACGCGAGAAATTGCCAGTCACGCTTTTAATGCCTTTCGGCAACAGGGAGCTGCCGCGTTCAAGAATGGCGGCAGTTGCCCCTTCATCTACCGTGATTTCACCCGCCGGCGGCGCACCGAAAATCCAGCGTTTACGGTTTTCAAGCGGAGTCGCCTGGGCATGGAACAGCGTACCGACGGAAATGCCTTCCATCACATCACCAATAACGCCCGGCTTGCTGCCCGCGGCAATAATGGTGTCGATACCCGCACGGCAAGCCACGTCAGCGGCCTGCAATTTGGTACTCATGCCGCCAGTTCCGAGGCCTGAAACGCTGTCACCGGCAATCGCGCGCAGTGCGTCATCAATGCCGTAAACATCTTTAATCAGTTCTGCCTGCGGATTGCTGCGCGGATCAGCGGTATACAAACCTTTTTGATCGGTCAGCAGCAACAGTTTATCGGCACCCGCCAGAATCGCCGCCAGCGCAGAAAGGTTATCGTTATCGCCGACCTTAATCTCTGCCGTAGCGACAGCATCGTTCTCATTGATTACCGGAACGATATTGTTATCGAGCAACGCACGCAGGGTGTCGCGGGCGTTCAGGAAGCGTTCACGGTCTTCCATATCAGCACGGGTCAGCAGCATCTGCCCGACGTGAATGCCATAAATCGAAAACAGCTGTTCCCACAGTTGAATCAGTCGACTCTGCCCTACCGCCGCCAGCAGTTGTTTCGAGGCGATAGTCGCTGGCAGTTCCGGGTACCCCAGGTGCTCACGTCCGGCGGCGATCGCGCCCGACGTCACAATAACAATCCGATGCCCGGCGGCATGTAACTGCGCGCACTGGCGAACAAGTTCAACGATATGGGCACGGTTCAGACGGCGCGATC
>SKEZ01001205.1_pt1 | contig 15080 bp, 10 predicted proteins | sample 4843881 | NCBI WGS metagenome assembly SKEZ01 (sample SAMN11008796, study PRJNA524170) | human gut metagenome | isolation source: fecal sample from pouch patient p1, p46 | place: Israel: Tel-Aviv | reverse complement strand
TCCAAGAAGTCCTCGTCGATGTCGCAGGCCTCCTCGTCGCCGGCCAGCGCATCCTTGGCCTGGGCCACGAAACGCTCGCGCTGCACGATCGGGTCGTTGAGCTCGGAGTAGCCGGTGGCCAGCTCGAAGCCGCGCACGTAGAGGTCCCACTTCTCCACCACGCCGGCCTTGTTGCGGTGGCCCTTGACCAGCGGGGAGGTCTCGACCGGGAAGTCGCGCACGAAGGTCGGCTCGTATAGCTTGTCCTCGTAGAAGTGCTCCCACAGGTGCTCGACGAGCTTGCCGTGGTTCTCAACGTCGTCACGCTCCACGCCGAGCTTGTCGGCGATCTCGCCCAGATGCTCCACGGAAGTGCCGGGGTTGTCCGGCCCGCCGTTCGGCACGATCTCTTCGCCGAGCGCCTCGGAGAGCGAATCATACATGCTGATGGTCTTCCAGTCGCCGCCGAAATCGTATTCGGTGCCGTCGAGCAGCGTGACCTTATGGGAGCCGAACACGTCCATCGCGGTCTTCTGCACGAGCTCCTTGACCAGCTGGCCGATGGTGTCGTAGGTGCCGTACGCCTGGTAGGCCTCGACCATCGTGAACTCGGGGGCATGCGTGGCGTCGACGCCCTCGTTGCGGAAGTCGCGGTTGATCTCGAACACGCGGTCGATGCCGCCCACGAGGCAGCGCTTGAGGAACAGTTCCGGCGCGATGCGCAGATAAAGGTCCAGGTCGAAGGCGTTCATGTGCGTGGTGAACGGACGGGCGGCGGCACCGCCGTGGATAGTCTGCAGCATCGGCGTCTCGACCTCGAGGAAGTCGTGGTCATCGAACGTGCGGCGCAGCGAGGCGACGGCCTTGGACCGGTTGCGCACCATGTTGCGCACCTTCTCATCGGCGATCATGCCGATGTACGGCTTGCGCGTGCGCGTGTCGTCGTTCAGGTCCTTGTGCAGGGCGGGCAGCGGCTGCAGCGCCTTGGACGCGATGGCCCATTCGGTGGCGAACACCGACAGCTCGCCGGTCTTGGACGCGATCACGCGGCCGCGCAGGTACAGGTGGTCGCCGAGGTCCACGAGCTGCTTGAACTGCTTGAGCGAGTCAGCGCCGATCTCCTTCTTGGAGATCATGCCCTGGATCTTCGTGCCGTCGCCGGCCGACAGCTGCACGAAGCACAGGCCGCCGCCGTTGCGCAGAAACAGGACGCGCCCGGCGATGCCGACCACGTCCTCGGTCTCCTGACCGGCTTCAAGCTTGCCGTCATACTTGGCGCGCACGGCCTCGATGGTGTCGGTCACGTCGAGGTGCACCGGGTAGGGCTGCATGCCGGCCTCAAGCATCATCGCGCGCTTGGCGACGCGCATCTGCACCTGCTCGGGGTGCGCGAGCGGGCCGAACTCCTTGTTGGAGGGATCGACGGCCTCGTCCAAAGTTGCGCCGGCGCCGATGCGGTCGCGGATGGCTGCGTCCTGTCGCAGCAGCATCTCGGCACGTTCGACCGTGGTCATGACGGGAACAGCGGGCGCCGTCTCGTCGTCGTTCAGGGATTCGGGGGTTTCTTGCGTCTGACTCATAATGTCACAGTGTAATGAGATGGCGATACACGCCGAGAGTCCGTTGATATTCCGCGGTTTTCGGGATGCCACGCCACGCCGGTTTGGCTTGTCCGGGATTTCGTTGTATTATAGCCTGCGTTGCCAAAACGGGCTGTAGCGCAGCTTGGTAGCGCGCTTCGTTCGGGACGAAGAGGCCGCGGGTTCAAATCCCGCCAGCCCGACAACATGAAGGCCAGATCGCGTCAGCGGTCTGGCCTTCTTCTTACCGGTGGCTTGGCAGCTCCCGCAGTCTCACACTGCGGGACCACCACAACCATCAGCGACAATCACAACAAACGACACCCACGCGCGGGCACGCCCGCGAGATGTGATGAAGAGGGAACCATGAAGAAAAGCCTGCTTGCCTTGGCTTCCGGCGCGTTCATCCTCGGCGCGGCCGAATTCGTGATGATGGGCATCCTGCCCCAGACCGCCGAGGCGATGCACGTCGATATCCCGACCGCCGGCCATTTCATTTCCGCCTATGCGATCGGCGTGTGCATCGGCACGCTGATTCTGGTGTTCGGGCGCAAGATCCCGCCGAAGCAGCTGATCATCATGTTCATGGTGATCGCCTTCGTCGGCAACGCCCTGTCGGCGTTCTCCGTCAATGCGCCCATGCTGCTGGCTGCCCGTTTCATCTCGGGACTGCCCCACGGCGCGTTCTTCGGCACCGCCACGCTGATCGCCAAGACCGTGGCCGACAAGTGCAAGGAGGCGCAGGCCGTCTCCGTCATGGTCACCGGTCAGACCGTCGCCAACATGATCGGCGTGCCGGCCGGCACGCTGATGTCGGAGTTCCTGTCATGGAGGCTTGCGTTCATCGTGCTCAGCGTCTGGGCCGCGATGACCGTGTTCCTCGCGCTTGCCTGGGTTCCCGCCATCGCGCCGGTGAAGGACGTCGGTCTGGCCGGCCAGTTCAGGTTCCTCCGAAAGCCTGGACCGTGGCTGATTCTGGGCGCGGTGTTCACCGGCAACGCCGGCGTGTTCTGCTGGTGGAGCTACGTGTCGCCGTGGCTGCAGAAGACCGGCGGATACGACAGCGACATGGTGCCGTTCCTGATGATGCTCGCCGGATTCGGCATGGTGGTCGGCGGCATCATCGGCGGGCGTATCACCGACAACTGGCGTCACGCGGGAACTGCAGCCCTCGGGCAGGCGATCTCCGGCGTCGGCCTGCTGCTGGTGTTCCTGGTGCCCGGCAACCATGTGAGCGCCGCCATCTTCACGTTCTGGATCGCGTTCGGCCTGTTCTTCATCTCCGCCCCACAGCAGCTGCTGATGACCGAATCCGGCAAGGGCGGCGGCGAGCTGCTGGCCGGCGCGGCCGTGCAGGTGGCGTTCAACTTCGGCAACGCGGTCGGCTCGATGGTCGGCGGCGGCATGCTGAACTTGTCAGGCATGAACTACCACTTCACCGCATTGGGCGGCGTGCCGCTGGCGGTCATCGCGGTGGCGCTGCTGACCATATACTCCATGCGTCACGAGACGCACACCGACGCGCTGGAGCGTATGCGCGAGATCACGGTGTGAGTTTCGCGGGATATAGGCTCTCAAAACTCGCAGATACAAGTGGAATTTCGCTGAATCACCGGTATATCTGCGAGTTTTGAGAGCGGGGGTTTGTTATATAGCTCACATCACACGCCGAAAACGTCATCACCAAGGCTTCCTAGACTGGTAGAAACCGGTTTCATGGCAAGGAGATGACATGGACGATGATGCACTGATGGCGAAGCTGATGGCCGCGTTCGACGATGACGCGGCACCGGACCAAGCCGGGGACGAACCCCGACCTTCCGAGCAGCCTTTTGACACGCAACGGTTCCTCGCCGGGCTCGACGCGATCTTCGACGCGCACGCCGCCGCCAAGGCAGGGCCGTACCTGGAGCAGGCCATGATCGACGCGGAGAACGCCGGCGATGACGCCGGGCTGCTCACCGTGCTGAACGAGACGATGGGGTTCTACCGCTCGCAAGGCCGACACAAGGAGAACCAGTGGATCGTGCAACGGGCGCTGGAGCTCGCGACCCGTATGGGCATCACGGGCACCGAGGCATGGACGACCACCCTGATCAATGCGGCCACCGCCATGCGGGCGGCCGGCCAGTACGACCAGTCCGAGGATCTGTACAAGCAGGCGCAGGCGTCCAGCGAGCGCACGCTCGCCCCCAGCGACCGGCGACTCGCCGCCCTGCACAACAACCTGTCGATGCTGTACAGCGAGACCGGGAAAACGCATCAGGCCGAGGTGGAGCTGGGCGAGGCCCTGCGCATACTGGAATCGTCGAGCCCGGATGCCGAAACCGACCTCGACGTGGCCTCGACGCACACGAATCTGGCGTTGACGCTGCTCGCCGAAGACAAGCTGTCCGCCGCGAGCTGGCATGCGGCGAAGGCGTTGGAGATCTACCGCAACGGTCATCTTGAGCACAGCGCCCATTACGCTTCGGCGCTGGCCGGCTACGCGCAGGTGCGTTTTCACCAGCATGATTACGGGCAGGCGGTGAACCTGTACTGCCAGGCCCTGCAGGTCATCGAGGAATGCTACGGCAAGGACACTGATTATTACCGCATCACCGAGAGCAACCTGCGGCAGGCCGAACACGAGGCCTCCGAGCATGCCCCCGCGAATGTTTCACAGGATGTTTCACAGGATGTTTCACAGGATGCGAGCGCAGGTGGGAATGGTTCCGGCACGCCCGGCGCAGCACCCGCCGGCACCCCATCCGCCGCCGTTCCGTCCGCTACCGCCTCACACACCGGCACCTCACCCATATGCGGCCTCAAGCTGGCACGCGAATGCTGGAACGCCTATGGCAAACCACTCATCGCCGACAAATACCCGGAATATCAGGGGCGCATCGCGGCGGGACTGGTGGGCCACGGATCGGAATGCTACGGGTTCGATGACGATCTCTCGCGCGACCATGATTTCGGCCCACGCTTCTGTCTATGGCTCACCGACGAGGATTATGCGGCGATCGGCGAGCGCCTTCAGGCCGATTACGAGGCGCTCCCCCAATCGTTCATGGGATATGGCCCGCGCGAGTCCACCGCCAGGGCTCAGGGTGCAGGCAGGCGCGACGGAGTGTTCCGCATCGGCGATTTCTTCGAGTCGATCACCGGATACCGTCAGGCGCCAAGCACCAACAACCCGCACGAGTGGCTGATGCTGGATGAGGCGACGCTTGCCGCCGCCACCAACGGCGAGGTGTTCGCCGACCCGTTGGGCAAGTTCCTCGACACCCGGCAGGGGTTCAAGACCATGCCGGAGGACGTGCGGCTGGCGCTGATATCCAAGCGTCTGGGCATGATGGCGCAGGCCGGGCAATACAATGTGCCGCGCATGCTCGCGCGCGGCGACGGTGCGGCCGCCTGGCTGTCGATCGGCGAGTTCGTGCAGGCGGCGGCATCACTGGTGTTCCTGCTCAACAATCCGATCACCGTGGGATACCTGCCGTATTACAAGTGGCGGTTCGCCGCGCTTCGGCGGCTGTCGTCCCGCATGGCGACGAGGCTCGCCGATGTGTGCGGGCAGCTGGAGACGCTGCTGCGGCTGAGCTCCGCCGCCTGCTATGGTGGTGCCGGTTTCGGCGAGGGCGGCAAGGGGTCGGCACCGGTCGCCGAGAAGATATCCCAGACCATCGAGCACGTCTGCGCCGAGGTCGTGGCCGAGCTGCGCCGAGAGGGACTGACCGGCAGCGACGAGACGTTCCTGGAGTGGCAACGGCCATATGTCGAGGAGCACATCGCCAGCGACGCGGCTTGTCTGCATTCCCTGTGACAGGGCGTGACCGGCACGGGAGATGACGGCGGCAACGACGATAACGGACAACGGGAAAGAGACGGCGGATGAGCGACCAGCTGATCGAGCGGATAGTGCGTCATGAATGGGATCAGTTCCAGCGCACGAACAACGAGGGCGGGCGGGCCGCCTGCCAAGGCAATTGGCCGGTGTTCCGGCAGATGCGCACGAGCCAGTTCATGACATGGACCGATCCGCTGCTGGACAGTTATCTGGCCGATCTGGTCGAGGCCGAGCGCGTCGGGCGCAATCTGGTCACGGAGAAGTACGGTCGCATGATGGAGTCCACGGCACCGCAGGATTTCCATGACAACATCGAACCGTACATACCCCGGTTGAGCGACGAACGTATCGCGACGCAGGAGCATGTCATCGCGACGCAGGTGGCGTGGGCCGAGGACTTCCGCGCCCGCTACCCGAAACTCGGCCGGGCCATGCGCGTGCTGCGCACCGCGGAGGACACCGCGCAATCCACGTCGTTCGAAACATATCTGCGCGGGGAGCTCGGCACCTACTCGGAACGCACGATGGCCCTGTACCGGCGTTTCGTCGACGATCTACTCCGGAAGGGTCGGAACCTGACCGAGGAGACGATCGCCCACACCGTCGCCCTCGCAGGTTTCGCCGATCTCGCCGAAGCGGAGGCCGCACAGGGCTGACGCGGGAATCGGTGCCTTGCCGGCAGGGCACCGGCAAGGCACCGATCGATATGTCACTCGTCATGGGGCGTTCGTGCGTTGCGCGCTATCTTTGCCAGAGACCAGATGATGGCGATCAGGATCAGCGCCCCGCCGACCACCGCGCACCCGATGGCGAACATCACGCGGGGATCCATATCGAACCATGCGAGCACGCCATTGGGGAACCTCACTCCGAACAGGATCGCCACCGCGCCGACCAGCAGCATGAACACACCCAATGTCAGTGTGGCGGCGCTCGGCCCTGTCTTGCGGATGACCGGACGCACCGGCACGTCCCGCGGCACTTGCACGTAATTGGAGCCCGCGCCCGGCTGGGCCCAGGGACCGGCCGGAGCGGCGTATGCAGGACCCGCATCCGGGCGGTTCGGTCCGTATCCGTCATGCTCTCGCGGGGGCTGCGTGCTGTACAGCGGAATCTGCTGAGATGCCGGACCGGGCTGCTCTGTATCACCCGCGGCGAAGGCCGTGGCGGCATCAGGCTGTTGCGTGGCGCCCGCGTCTGTGGATGGCGCTGCGGCAAGAGGCTGCCCTTTGTAAGGAACATCGCCGGCCGTTGTGGCTCCGGCCGGAACATCGCCGGTTCGCCGATCGGAAGCGGCGGCGGGACTCCCGAATGCGTCGGCGGCAGGCTCGGTCTCGGTCTGGCCGTCATCCACGGGGGCCGCCGATTCGTCCGAAACCGCCCCGGCCGCAAGTGGTTCGGCAGACAACTTCTCGGTCGACGCGGAGTCAACCGGCAACGACTTGGTCTCGGTCTGCGGCACCGCGACCTTTTCTACCGGCATCGCCTCTGTCTCGGCAACCGGCAGCGTCTGTGTCGGCTCGACCGGCAACGCCTGCGTCGGCTCGACCGGCAACGCCTGCGTGACGGCAGAAGCCTGTTCGGACACGCCGCCGACCAGTGTCGGCAAAGCCTCGGTCTGCTCGAAATCCGCAGGCATCGCCTCGGCATTCGGAAGATGCCGTGTCATATCGTGATCGTCATTCATGATGTGCTCCTCGTATCATTCGTCCGCAGTGCTCACAGGGCGTCATCGGATGAGCATCCGCCGCTGTCATCGACATAACGGACGGCCACTTTCCCCTCGATGGTGTACGGCACGTTGATGATCAGTTCGGGCCCGCCTTCAGGAATGGTGCTGTAATCGAGGTTGGATGCGCCGCCGTCGCACGCCGGCTTCTCACCGGAACGGCCCGAGAACGTGTTGTCCAGGCGCAGGAAATCGTATCCCCACTGGTTTCTGGTGATCGTATACCGGCCTCCGATAGAACCGACGAGCCGATACCCGTCGCTGCGCTTGCCGAACGCAAAGCTGCATCCTTGCGGCAAAGTCAGAATCACCCGGGCCCGATAGGCCGAGATGCGCAGGTCCCCGACCGGACACGTCGATTGCCTGACCTTTCCGTCGACATCCGTCACCTTGTGGGGGCTGATGCCGGGCACGCCATCTCGCGTCAGATCTATGCTGACGCGGTCGTCGCCGTAATTCGTGCCGACGAACCGCACGCCCTGTTGCAATCGGGCGATCTGCTGATCGGTGGCGCCATATTTCGTGACTCCGTGAACATTGACCAGCGTGCCGCCTTCGGACTGCATGGCATCCACCGTATAGCTGTAAGCGACGTTGACGCCCAGTACGCAGACCGCGACGAACGCGGCGGTCCAGGCGAGCGGAATCAGGCCTCCGGAGCGGCGTCCCATCAGGCCAAGCACCGTTATGACAGCACCCAGAGCCAGGCAGACGCCGCCAATCCACAGCGTGAGCACACGGGTCATCGATTCGATGGATGAGTTGTCGTTTGCCAGCATCAGAACCGCACTGGAGACGAGCATCAGCCCGATCATGCCGATGACGATGGCGAAACCGGCCGGCTTGCGGCGCTCGTATTTCGGCGGAAGAGGCCCCGCCGATGGGCGATACGGAGACGACTGGTACGGCATGGGAGGACGTGCGGGCCGATCGGCGGTATGGGGCTGGCCGAAGCCGTATCCCGGAGCGGGCTGCTGGAACGGCTGACGCACCGACGCTACGGAGGACTCCGCTGCACTTCCCGCGGTTTCCGGCGCGGTGGGCCCTGATGAGCCAGCCGTGCCGGCATCGGCCGCCTGCTCTCCCGTGTCCGCACCGTCATAGGCGTATGACGAGGCCGGCCATCCGCGCCGGTATGAGCCGTTCTCAGAATCGCCGGTACCGCTGGCATCGCTGACGCCGCTGCCCGACCCGTATCCGCCATGCCGCCGGTTGGCGTTCTGCACCAGGGCCCACAGCACCAGCGCCGCGCACAGGGCCGCCGCGAGACCGGCACCGGGGACGGCGACCGCCAGCATCATCATGATTATCACGCCAAGCATGTTCCAATCCCAGCGCCCGTCGATCAGCTCCTCGCCGAGGATACGGCCATCCCGCGCATCGGGCAGCAGCGCCCATGCGATGGCATACAGCGCCAAACCGAATCCGCATAGCACCACGCTCGCCAGCACCAGTGCCCGCACCAGAGTCGGGCTCCATCCCACGCGCTGCGCGATGGCGCTGCACACGCCGGCGATCCACCGGTCGTCCCCGCGCTCCATCGCGCTGCCGCGGATCCACGAGAAGAACCGGTCGCTCTGCCGCTTCGGCTTCGGCTGGGGTCCGGGCGCAGGAGAACCGTACGGATTTGAACCGTACGAATCCGAACCATTCGTGCCGGGGCCGGCGGCGCCACCCGCGTCATAGGCATACGTTGTATCGTTCATGCTTCCATTACAGCAGCAACCGGCCGCCGCACGCATCGGGGGACACCCTGATTGTTCCCTGAACCGGGGCGTTATGCCCCATGTCGTCTTCCCCGGAGGCGCACAATGGGACCATGATCCAGCCGAACAACCCATACCGGCAGCCGCACGCGCCCCGTCGGACGCAATGGCAGGCCCGCCGCGCCCAACCGCCGTCCGCCGCGCCGAGCCTGCCATTGATGCGCCCGCGGAACGGGCGCGTCCTCGTCGGCGTGTGCCGTGGCGTGAGCCTACATCTGGGAGCGCCCGTATGGCTGGTGCGACTCGCGTTCGCCGCGGCCGCTCTCGCGTTCGGGGCCGGCGTCATCGCATACGTGTTCCTGTGGATGTTCATGCCGGTCGGCGATCCCGTCGCCGCCGCGCAGGCCATGTCGGATGCGGCCTCGACAGGTTTCGCCGAGCCGCTCTCCCGCGGTAATGCGGCATACGCCGGCACCGCGGGTGACAGTGGACGCAGCGACGCCGACGACTCCTCGGAGGGACTGGCGGCGGCTCTGCGCCGCGCCCCGAAACCTTCACTGGTGGCATTGGCCGGTCTGGTGTTCATCGCCATAAGCGTGCTGCTGTCGTTTGCCGGCGGACGGGAGCTGATCGTGCCGCTGGCCGTCGCCGTCGGCGGCCTCGGACTGGCATGGTCGCGGTTTGACGCGGACGAGGGCAAACTGCCATCGATGCTTGGCGGCATCGTGCTTCTGTTCGTCGGCTATGCGATCTTCGTGTTCACCAGCACGGTTCCGGGGTGGGGCGCGTCCCCTCGCCGCATCATCATCGGCGGGTTCGTACTGCTGGCCGGCACGGCTCTGGCGATCGTGCCTTGGGTGAGCACGCTCATCCGCTCCCTATCCACCGAGCGCGCACTCAAGGAGCGTGAAGAGGAACGTGCCGACATGACCGCGCACCTGCACGATGGCGTGCTGCAGACGCTCGCCCTGATCCAGCTGCACAGCGACGACCCGCAGACCGTGTTCTCGCTCGCCCGGCAGCAGGAGCGCGAACTGCGCGAATGGCTGTATCAGGAACGCACCACATCGGACCGTTCGGTCAGCGCCGGGCTGAAGGCCATCGCCGCGCAGACGGAAGACGAGCACGGCAAACCGATCGAAGTGGTGACCGTGGGCGACGCGAGGCCCAGTGCCCAGACCGACGCGCTGCTCGATGCCACGCAGCAGGCGCTCATCAACGCCGTGACGCATGGCGGCGAGCCCATCTCCGTGTATTGCGAGGCCGGCGCCGACAAGGTTGAGGTCTTCGTGCGCGATCATGGCGATGGGTTCGACGTGAACGCGATTCCCGAGGGCCGGCTCGGCATCCGCGAGTCGATCATCGGGCGGATCCGACGACGGGGCGGTACAGTGGAGATCGTATCGAGGCCGCATTGGGGCACCGAGGTGCGCATGCACATGCCGGTCGCAGGCGGACGGCAACCGAACCAGCGGGGCGATGCCACGAACGCCGGCGGGCAGCATGGACGACCGCCATCCGGCGCGGCATCATACACACGCACGCAGAGGGAAACATGATTCGACAGGTGAAGCATATGGGTCAGGCAGACAGCACAAGCATCGGACCGACATCAGGAGCGGATGTGAGGCAAGGGGCGGCCGGTGAGTTCGGCAGCGTGGAGTGCAACGACGTGGAGTCCGGCAGAGCCACTGATACGGATACCACTCCCCGCGAAGCTGCGGCGACGCCGATTCGCGTGGCCGTCGTCGACGACCATGAGATGTTCCGCGCCGGTGTCATCGCCACGCTGCAGCCGTACTTCCACATCGTCGGGCAGGCCGCCGACGTGGAAGGCTCGATCGCGATGATCGCCGACATCAGACCGGACGTGGTGCTGCTCGACGTGCACGTACCCGGCGGCGAGGGAGGAGGAGGCGCGGAGATCCTCGCCAAATCGCAGCCGCTCTCCCCCGCTTCCGCGTTCCTGGCGCTGTCGGTGTCGGATTCGCCGCAGGACGTCGGCTCGGTGATTCGTGCCGGCGCACGCGGATACGTTACCAAAACCATCACCGGCGACGATCTGATCTCATCCATCAAGCAGGTGCACGAAGGGTATGCGGTGTTCTCGCCGAAACTGGCCGGATTCGTGCTGTCCGCCTTCCAGGGGGCGCCGATGGACGGGGCCGGCGGCGCGCGGGGCCGCGACGAGGAGCTGGACCTGCTGTCAGGCCGCGAGCAGGAGGTCATGCGCCTGATCGCCCGCGGATACACATACAAGGAGGTCGCCGCCGAATTGTTCATCTCCATCAAGACCGTGGAGACCCACATGTCAAACGTGCTGCGCAAATTGCAGCTGTCCAACCGCACTGAACTGACCCGCTGGGCAGCCGACCGCCGCATCGTATGAGGCAAGGCACGACCGGCGCGGCGACATTTCCATGCCGACGGTGAAACGGACGCCACCCACGTAGAGCGTTCTTCATACACTGGTAACGAACAAAACCCTATCCTCGTCGGAAGGAAACAGCATGACCGCTGAAGCAAACGTCGGTGTCGTCGGACTGGCCGCAATGGGAGCGAGCCTCGCCCGCAATCTCGCCCGTCACGGCAACAAGGTGGCGGTGTTCAACCGTCACTATTCGCGTACCGAGAAACTCATCACCGAGCATGGCAGCGAGGGCGAGTTCTTCCCCGCGAAGACGATGGAGGAATTCGTGGCATCGCTGAAGAAGCCGCGCACCGCGATCATCATGGTCAAGGCGGGCGAGCCGACCGACGCGATGATCGACCAGCTGGCCGATCTGATGGAGCCGGGCGACATCATCGTCGACGCCGGCAACGCGCACTTCCCCGATACGATCCGCCGCGAGAAGGCGATCAGCGCCCGCGGACTGCACTTCGTCGGCTGCGGCGTGTCCGGCGGCGAGGAAGGCGCCCTGCTCGGACCCTCGATGATGCCCGGCGGCAGCGAGGAGTCCTGGAAGACGCTCAAGCCGATCTTCGAGTCCATCGCGGCGAAGGCCGAGGGTGAGCCGTGCGTGACGCATATCGGCGAGAACGGCGCTGGCCATTTCGTGAAGATGGTGCACAACGGCATCGAATACTCCGACATGCAGCTCATCTCCGAGAGCTACGACCTGATGCGTCGCGCGCTCGGTATGACGCCGGCCGAGATCGGCGACGTGTTCGAGGAGTGGAACAAGACCGAGCTGGAGTCCTACCTGATCGAGATCACCGCCGACGTGCTGCATCAAGTCGACAAGAAGACCGGCAAGCCGCTGGTCGACGTGATCGTGGATCACGCGGGCATGAAGGGCACCGGCACGTGGACCGTGCAGTCGGCGCTTGATCTGGCCGTGCCGGTGACCGGTATCGCCGAGGCCGTGTTCGCGCGAGGACTGTCCGGGCAGGCCGAGCTTCGCGCCGAAGCCCAGAAGCAGGACTTCGAGGGACCGTCCGGCGTGGTGCCGATGGCCGAGGAAGACAAGGTCGCGTTCATCAATGACATCCGCGAGGCGCTGTACGCTTCGAAGATCGTCGCGTACGCCCAGGGCTTCAACGAGATCACCGAAGCCGCCAAGGTGTATGACTGGAAGATCGATCTGGCTGCGGTGGCGCGCATCTGGCGCGGTGGCTGCATCATCCGTGCAAAGTTCCTGAACCGCATCTCCGACGCGTTCGAGAACGGCGAAGCCAACGTGTCTCTGCTGTTCGCCCCGTACTTCAAGGACGCGATCGAGACCGCCGAGCGCTCGTGGCGACGCGTGGTCTCCCGTGCGATTACATTCGGCATCCCGGTGCCGGTGTTCGCCTCCTCGCTGGAGTACTTCGATGGCCTGCGCTCCCCGCGCCTGCCCGCCGCCCTGATCCAGGGCCAGCGCGACTACTTCGGCGCCCACACCTACCAGCGCACCGACATGCCCGGTGCTTTCCACACGTTGTGGGCTGAGCCTGGCCGTGAGGAAATCATTGCGTGATTTCCGGGAGACAATGAGCCTCGCGAAGCGAGACCCCAATCGTAGGGGCCGAAGGCGAGCCTGGTCATAAGCAAACACCGAGCCTCACCACAAGCCCCTCCCTACCGCTCGCAGATCGAACGCGAACCATACGAATGATGGCGCAGGCTCCCCTAGGGGCGTCTGCGCCATCGTGTTTCATCGGCACGCCATTCATATCGTGTGGTTCCCATTTTTCACACAGACGTTTTTCGCGCACAGTAATCGCAACCAGACGCATCCCAACATCACCAATCAACGCCCAGTCACCGCCGGCGGTGCATATCCTCCTGTACAACGCGCGCATTGTAGGCAAACGCAGCAGTTGTACATACACCGTCCCGAGAGACCTCGCACACCATTCCTCATTTCGTTGGAATTCCAACGTTTCCAGGAACTCCGTCGGTGTACAACAGTGGGCGCAATCGTTTTCAACGGCTGTTGTACAGATTCCGCCCCGTACAACGCGCGCATTATGCCATTTCGCGGGAGTTGTACACGCATCGGCGTCGCAACCCTGCGCGCTTCTTGCGCTGCATCCCATTCGCATGCCGGACCGCACCGGGCACGCAATGAACCCTCGGGCGGAATGAACGAAATTCGCAATACGACCGGATTGTCCAGTACGATCGTCGAACCGCATCGCCATGATTGACAGACCGGCCTCAATCTCATGCCATGATGAACACCAATCAGATCTTATTTCACGACGGGAGACGCGGCACGAAACGGCAAGAGCATGCATCTTTGCCGTTTCGGGCCACGGAATCCTCGAATTGTCTCGTTATCCGAAATAACAGGCGTCAAATACCGAACTATCCGATAGCCGAGACAAACCTCACAGCTTGCTGGCGGCGTCCTGGTCGATGTACCAGACGAGTTCCTCGCCGTCGGCGAAGGAGCTCGGGGCCTGCGGATTGCGCGGCTGAGCGAAGGCGGCGGCGACCGCATCGGCCTTGCGCTCCCCGGACGCGAACACCCACGTGTGCCGCGAACGGGCGATCATGGGAACGGTGAGCGTCACGCGCAGCGGCGGCGGCTTCGGCGAATCGCGCACGCCGGCGACCAGCACATGCGGGTCGTCGATCAGCACTTCAGGCCGGCCGGGGAACAGCGACGCGAAATGCGCATCCGGGCCGACTCCGAACAACGCGATGTCCAGCGTGGGCTCCTCCCCCAGCTGCTCGATCAGCTCCTTCTGGTAGGCGGCGGCCGCATCGGCCAGCACCGCATCGTTCTCCTCGTCGGTGGCTGCGGCGATCTGTGCGGCATCGCGCGTGTCAGCGGGCATCTCGTGGATGTTCTCCTCCGGCATCAGCCCGCGCTCCACCAGGATGTTCAGGAACCGCCGCGCCTGCTTGGCGTTGCGGTCGTCGCTGTCCTCGGGCACGAACCGCTCGTCGCCCCACCAGATGTGCACGCGCGAGGCGTCCAGGTCATCGGCCAGCGGGTCGGTGCCGATCGCGCGCAGCACGCGATTGCCGTCGGTCCCGCCGGTCAGCGCTATATCCACGCGGCTGCGCCCCGGTTCGGCGAGCAGGTTCCTGATCGTGGTCAGCACGCGCACGGCCACAGCTTGCGCCAGAACATCGGGGTTCGGGCATGTTACGGTTTTTCTTTGCGACATCAGTTACAGCTCCTTTGTCGTTCTGATTCGGTCTTCACGCGTCCGAAACCCGCGCCCGGGCATGGGCGCGTGACGGTTCCGTGACGCTCACGCATCGTCGTTCATTCGTTGATTCACCGATTGCCGTCGGGCCGGCGCCTTGCAGCCGGTCCGACAGTGCTTATTCGGCAGGATGAATCAGATTCCATCCCTGGGTGATGACTTCAGCATACACTTCATCCGGGTCGAGCTGACGCAGCTCTTCGCTCAGGCATTCCTCAAGCGTCCTCGTGGGCACGCTGATGGATTGCGGCGACTGGCCAGGCGTGCTGATGACGGCGATGCCCTCCTTCGCGTCTGGCCGCTCCAGACTGAGCGTCCCGTCCGCGCGCGTCAGGTATACGCCGGTCACGGCGGTCGCGCCGGGCACCTCCTCCATGATGACGGGCACGTTGAGCTTCAGCCGCAGCCAGGCCGCCAGCAAATCCATGGGCAGGAAGCCCTTCGGACCGGAGACCTTCACCGTGCTGATCGGCAGGTGCGGCGGCTGGTCGAGCATGGTGGCGAGCATCGCACGCCACACCGTCAGGCGCGTCCATGCCATGTCCACGTTCTTCGGCGACCAGTTGCGGCGCAGATCCTCGATGGTGCGGTAGGGGTTCGACGAGTGC